>Ga0310345_10000257_pt1 | contig 96058 bp, 99 predicted proteins | sample HC15DNA20500_MG_FD_204667 | JGI IMG/M metagenome (GOLD analysis project Ga0310345, IMG submission 204667) | Marine microbial communities from station ALOHA, North Pacific Subtropical Gyre - HC15-DNA-20-500_MG | ecosystem: Environmental > Aquatic > Marine > Oceanic | place: Pacific Ocean: North... | reverse complement strand
CACTTTGCACGCCTTGCGCCAATCGGCTAAACCCTCGTCCAAATCCTTGCCGAACGAGATTTCCCATGATCGATCTGCCGACAAACATCAGCGCACAGGATCAGGCCCGCATCCTGTCGGAAGCGCTGCCGCATATGCAGCAGTACGACGAGGAAACCATCGTCATTAAGTACGGCGGCCATGCCATGGGCGAGGAAAACCTTGCCCGGCAATTCGCCCGCGACATCGTCCTGCTCGAGCAGACCGCGATCAACCCGGTTGTGGTTCACGGCGGCGGCCCGCAGATCGCGAGCATGCTGGCGCGGCTCGGCATCAAATCCGAATTCGCGGCCGGGCTCCGCGTGACCGACGCGCCGACGATGGAAATCGTCGAAATGGTGCTGGCCGGTTCGATCAACAAATCGATCGTCAGCCACATCAATGAAGCCGGCGGCAAGGCCGTTGGCCTGTGCGGCAAGGACGGCAACATGGTCACCGCCGTCAAGGCGACACGAACCATGGTCGATCCCGGCTCCAACATCGAGAAGGTGGTCGATCTCGGTTTCGTCGGCGAGCCCGACAAGGTTGACCTCACACTGCTCAACCAGCTCATCGGCTACGAGCTGATCCCGGTGCTGGCGCCGCTGGCTTCGTCAGGCGACGGCAAGACCTACAACGTCAACGCCGATACCTTCGCGGGTGCCGTGGCCGGTGCGCTGAAGGCCAAGCGCCTGTTGCTGCTGACCGACGTGCCCGGCGTGCTCGACAAGTCGAAGAAGCTGATTCCGGAACTGTCGATCAAGGATGCGCGCAAGCTGATCGCCGACGGCACGATTTCCGGCGGCATGATTCCCAAGGTCGAGACCTGCATCTATTCGCTGGAAGCCGGCGTCGAGGGCGTGGTCATCATTGACGGCAAGACGCCGCACGCCGTGCTGCTCGAACTGTTCACCAATCAGGGCACGGGAACGCTGATCCACAAGTGATGCCAGCTCAAATCGTCATTGCGAGCGCAGCGAAGCAATCCACACAGATCAAAATGGATTGCTTCGTCGCTGCGCTCCTCGCAATGACAGCCTTGCTTGTTTCCTCCCCCGCCCGCGCCGATCTTAAAATCTGCAATCGCATGAGTTATGTCGTCGAGGCCGCCATCGGCATCGAGGACAAGACCGCGACCGCGACGCGCGGCTGGTTCCGCATCGATCCGGCAACCTGCCGTGTGGTCGCGCAAGGGAACATCACCGCCGACCGCATCCTGCTCCATGCACGCTCGCTGCCGGTCTATGGCGCGTCGCCCGCGCCGCAGAACGGCACCGATAATCTTTGCGTTGCGCCGAAAGACTTCGTCATTGCCGGACGCCAGTGCCGCGGCGGCCAGACCGCGGCGGCGTTCACCGAAATCAAACCCAGCACCGGCGAAGACGGACATCAGATCGCATACCTCGCCGAAGGGGCCGAGTACGATGACGAGCAGGCGCGCCTCGCCGCGATCCAGCGGCTGCTGGTGATCGCAGGTTATGACGCGGCCCCCATCGACGGCGTCGACGGCCCGAAAACACAGAACGCCCTCGCCGCATTCCTGAAAGCGCGCGGCCTCAATGCCGATGCAGTCCAGGCGCCCAATTTCTTCGAGACGATGATTGCAGCGGTCGAAAAGCCCTCCGCCACCGGCCTCACCTGGTGCAACGACACGCAGTATCGGGTGATGGCCTCGATCGCGACCGATGACGGAAAAACCGTCACCAGCCGCGGCTGGTATCGCATCGAACCTGGCAAGTGCCTGCATCCCGACGTGACGGGACAGCCCCGCAGGATCTACAGTTTCGCTGAAGCTGTCGACGCCGATGGCCGTACCATCAAGATCAACAGCCGCCCGGTGAACTGGGGCGGCAGCACGATGCTCTGCACCCGCGAGACGCAGTTCGAATTCACCGAACAGGGCGACTGCGGCGGGCGCGGATTGAATGCCAGCGGCTATGAGCGCGTCGAGATCGGCGCGGGCGCCGGCAAGACTCTCAGATTCGGAACGCCATGATTCAGAAAGACAAGCGCAGCTTCACCCATATCGAGACATGGGTGTTCGACCTCGACAACACGCTCTACCCGCATCACGTCAATCTGTGGCAGCAGGTCGATGTCCGTATCCGCGATTTCGTTGCGCAGTATCTGAATGTCCCGAAGGACGAGGCTTTCAAAATCCAGAAGGATTATTATCGCCGTTACGGTACCACCATGCGCGGCATGATGACCGAGCACGGCCTCAACGCCGATGACTTCCTCGCCTATGTCCATGAGATCGATCACTCGCCGCTCGAACCCAATCCGGCGATGGGCGCGGCGATCGAAAAGCTCCCCGGCCGCAAGCTGATCCTCACCAACGGCTCGCGCGCCCATGCCGGCAAGGTGCTGGAACGGCTCGGCATCGGCAGTCACTTCGAGGACGTGTTCGACATCGTCGCTGCCGAACTGGAGCCGAAGCCCGCGCGGCAGACCTACCTTAAATTTCTCAAGCTGCACGGCGTCGATCCCTCGAAAGCCGCGATGTTCGAGGACCTCGCCCGCAATCTGGTGACGCCGCACGATCTTGGCATGACCACCGTCCTCGTAGTCCCGGACGGCACCAAGAACGTGGTCCGCGAGGACTGGGAGCTGGAGGGCCGCGACGCCGCCTATGTCGATCACATTACCGACGATCTGACCGGGTTTTTGGCGGCGATAAGGGCCTCAAACTGATCCGTTCAACTTGACTTGCCGCCGCCAAATCCCGACAAAAGCGGCATCCAAAACTGCTTTTCCCCCAAGGAACACCGATGTCTCTCTCCGCGCTTGAAAACACGCTGAATGCCGCCTTCGAGGCCCGCGATACCGTCAACGCCAATACCAAGGGCGAGGTGCGCGACGCCGTGGAGCTGGCGCTCAACCTGCTCGACAAGGGCGAGGCGCGCGTGGCCGAACGTCAGGCCGACGGCAAATGGCATGTCAACCAGTGGCTGAAGAAGGCGGTGCTGCTGTCCTTCCGTCTCAACGACATGGCGCCGATCACCGGTGGGCCCGGCGGCGCGCAGTGGTGGGACAAGGTACCCTCGAAGTTCGAGGACTGGGGCGAGAACCGTTTCCGCGATGCCGGCTTCCGCGCTGTGCCGGGCGCGATCGTCCGCCGTTCCGCCTTCATTGCCAAGAACGTCGTGCTGATGCCGTCGTTTGTCAATCTCGGCGCCTATGTCGATGAAGCGACCATGATAGACACCTGGTCCACGGTTGGCTCCTGCGCCCAGATCGGCAAGCGCGTGCACATTTCGGGCGGCGTCGGCATCGGCGGCGTGCTGGAGCCGCTGCAGGCCGGTCCTGTGATCATCGAGGACGACTGTTTCATCGGCGCACGGTCCGAAGTCGCCGAAGGCGTTATCGTGCGCAAGGGCGCAGTGCTAGCGATGGGCGTGTTCCTCGGCGCGTCAACCAAGATCGTTGATCGCGAGACCGGCGAGACCTTCATCGGCGAAGTGCCGGAATATGCCGTGCTCGTTCCCGGCACTCTGCCCGGCAAGCCGCTCAAGAATGGCCAGCCCGGCCCGAACACCGCCTGTGCCGTGATCGTCAAGCGCGTCGACGAGCGCACCCGCTCCAAGACCAGCATCAACGAACTGCTGCGGGACTAAAAGGTAGCGAAGAGCGCGCCACGCCTTCAACGTCATTGCCGGACTTGTTCCGGCAATCCCGACAAGGAAGGTGCGGCGCCCTCTTAATCGAGATCACCGGGAGCAGAGTGGATTACGCAGTCTACGACTGCTATGCCCAGTGATGACAAGTTTGGGAAACCGATGTCGACCGACGCCCTCTCCATCGCCCGTGATCTGCTGCGCTGTCCCTCGGTGACGCCGGCGGACGCGGGCGCGCTCGGTGTGCTGGAGAAGCTGCTCGGCGATGCAGGGTTCGAGGTACATCGCATCACCTTCTCCGAACCTGGCGCGGCCGACATCGACAATCTCTATGCACGCATCGGCACGGAGGCACCGCACATCACCTTCGCGGGCCACACCGACGTGGTGCCCGCCGGTGACGAAGCGGCGTGGAGCCACGGCGCGTTCGCCGGTGACGTCAAGGACGGCATCCTCTATGGCCGCGGCGCTGTGGACATGAAGGGTGGCATCGCCTGCTCGGTTGCCGCCGTACTCGATTATCTCGCGGCTAATAGCGGCAAGCCGCAAAAGACTGGTGGGGGCTCGATCTCGTTCCTGATCACCGGCGACGAGGAAGACATCGCCGTCAACGGCACGATCAAGCTGTTGCAGTGGGCGGCGGATCGCGGCGAAAAGTTCGATCACTGCGTCCTTGGCGAGCCGAGCAACGTCAACGAAATGGGCGACACCATCAAGATCGGACGGCGCGGCTCGCAATCCGGCACGATCATTGTCGATGGCGTGCAGGGTCATGTCGCCTATCCGCACCGCGCCTCCAATCCGGTGCCGGATATCGCGGCGCTGATCGCCGCATTGAGCGGCGATCCGCTGGACAGCGGCACTGAACATTTCCAGCCGTCGAACCTCGAATTCACCTCGGTCGATGTCGGCAATCCGGCATGGAATGTCATTCCTGCTCAGGCGCGGGCGCGATTCAACATCCGCTACAACGACTGCCACACCCGCGAATCCCTCCGCGCGCTGATCGAGGAGCGCGTCACCAAGGCGAGCGGCAACCGCATCAAGGCGCATGTGGTCTGGGAGCCGTCGAACGCCGACGTGTTCCGGACCAGGCCGGGGCCGTTCACCGATCTCGTCATCGCCGCCATCGAAGACGTGACCGGCCGCAAGCCCGAGCTGAACACCGGCGGCGGCACCTCGGATGCACGCTTCATCACGCATTATTGCCCGGTGCTGGAATTCGGCCTTGTCGGCCAGACCATGCACCAGATCGACGAACGCACGCCGGTGTCCGATCTCGAAAAGCTCACGAAGATCTATCGCGGCGTGCTCGATCGCTATTTCGCATGAATGACCCGGACATGAGCGGACATATCGTTGTTCTTACCGCCATCGATACTGAACTGAACAAGGCGCGCGCGCCGGAAGGTGTCGAGGTGATCTACACCGGCGTCGGCAAGGTCAATGCGGCGAGCATCGCGACGCTGGCGGTCATGGCGTTGCAACCGAAGCTGATCATCAACTACGGCACCGCGGGCAAGATCGCGCACATCCACAACGGTCTCGTGGAGGTCGCGCACACGGTTCAGCGCGACATGGAAGCGATGCCGCTGGCGCCGCGCGGGCGCACGCCGTTCTCGCCGGAGATGGACCGGCTGTCGTCCGGTCACGGGACCGTTGTCTGCGGCACCGGCGACAGCTTCGTGACCTCCGTCGATCCGTGGCTGGTCGAGAACAACATCGACATCGTCGACATGGAACTGTTCGCAATTGCCCATGTCTGCCAGCGCCACAACGTGCCGTGGCGCGCGTTCAAGTTCATCACCGACGCCGCCGATGAGAACGCCGCGGATCACTGGAACGAGAATGTCGCGGGTGGCGAGGATCTGTTCTGGGAAGTGATGAAAGATATAGCGCGATGACACTCCCTCGCCCCGCCCTTGCGGGGAGAGGGTTGGGGTGAGGGGCACTTGCTTTCTTTTGGCTGCCTATGCCCCTCACCCGGCGCTACGCGCCGACCTCTCCCCGTAAACGGGGAGAGGTAAGAAACATCAATACTCCACCCGCACCAGATAGAGGCCGTCCGGCGGCGCGACGGGGCCGCAGGCGGTACGGTCGCGCGCTTCGAGCGCACGGCGCATGTCGCCGGACGTCCAGCGCCCATGCCCGACCCAGACCAGCGAGCCGACCATCGAACGCACCTGGCTGTGCAGGAACGAGCGCGCCGAGGTCGTGATATTCACGTCATCGCCGTCACGCGTCACATCGAGTGTATCCAGCGTTTTCTCCGGCGATTTCGCCTGGCATTCGGTGTCGCGAAAGGTCGTGAAGTCGTGCTTGCCGACCAGCACCTGCGCGGCTTCCTGCATCGCCGCGACATCGAGCGGCCGCGGCACGCGCCACGCGTGCCCTGCTTTCAGCGCGAGGTTCGCCCGGTGATTGACGATGCGGTAGATGTAGTGGCGCTTGGTCGCCGAAAACCGCGCATCGAAAGTTTCCGGCACGATCTCCGCGGACAGCACGCCGATGGGATGCGGGCGCAGATGGGCGTTCAGCGCATCGCGCACGCGATCGGCCCTGTAGTCCTTTGCCAGATCGATATGCGCCACCTGCCCGAGCGCATGGACACCGGCATCGGTGCGGCCTGCGCCGTTGACCCGCACATCCTGACCGGTCATCGCCTTTACGGCATCTTCCAGCGCGCCCTGCACGGACGGGCCCTTGTCCTGATACTGCCACCCCCAAAAGGGAGCGCCGTCATATTCGATGAGGAGCTTGTAGCGGGGCATCAGCTCACGCGCGCCGGAGGCTTGAGGGGCGTGCCGTTGAGAAACGCCTCGGCCTTCATCGGTGGCTTGCCGGCGCGCTGCAAGTCCAGAATCCGGATCGCGCCGGCGCCGCAGGCAATGGTCAGGCGATCGTCGAGCACGTCGCCCGGCGCACCGGAGCCTTTCGCCAGTTCACAGCGCAGCACCTTGATACGCACCGGTTCGCCATCGATGGCGATTTCGAACCATGCGCCGGGAAACGGCGACAGGCCGTGGATATGTCGCAAAACCTCATGCGCGGATTTGGTCCAGTCGATCCGCGCCTCGGCCTTGTCGATCTTGGCCGCGTAGGTGACGCCCTCTTCGCTCTGCCTGGTCAGTTGCAGGCCGCCACGCGACAGTCCGCCCATCGCACGCACCATCAGGTCCGCGCCCAGCGGCGCCAGTGCATCGTGCAGATCCTGCGCGGTCATGGCGTCAGTGATCGGCAGGCGCTCCGCCATCGCCACGTCACCGGTGTCGAGTCCGGCGTCCATCTTCATGACCATCACGCCGGACTCGGCATCGCCGGTCATGATCGCGCGCTGGATCGGCGCGGCGCCGCGCCAGCGCGGCAGCAACGACCCGTGCAGATTGAAACAGCCGAGCGGCACGGCATCCAGAATATTCTGCGGCAGGATCATGCCGTAAGCCACGACAACGGCGGCATCGGCATTGTGCGAACGGAATTCCGCCTCCGCTTCCGGCGTCCGCAGCGTCTTCGGCGTCAGCACCGGAATGCCGAGTTGCCGCGCCGCCTGCTCCACCGGGGTCGCCTGCAACTTCATGCCGCGTCCGGCGGGCTTTGGCGCGCGCGTATAGACCGCCGCAATCTCATGGCCGTGGTCCGCCAGCGCCAGCAGGGTCGGCACCGCGAAATCCGGCGTGCCCATGAAGATCAGACGAAGCGGCATGACAAGCTCCGGCTTACTTCGCCGCGAGCTTGGCGGCCTTGGTGAACTTCTTCATCACGCGGTCGCGCTTGAGCTTGGAGAGATAATCCACGAACAGCACACCGTTGAGGTGGTCGATCTCATGCTGGATGCAGGTGGCGTAAAGCCCGTCGGCTTCTTCTTCGTGCATCTTGCCGTCGAGATCCATGAAGCGCACGCGCACCCGCGCCGGCCGCTCGACCTCCTCATAGTATTCCGGGATCGAGAGACAGCCTTCCTCATAGACCGACATCTCTTCGGACGAGGACAGGATTTCCGGATTGATGAAGACGCGCGGCTCCTTCTCCCCTTCCTTCTTGGAGAGGTCCATGGTGATCAGCCGCAGCGGCACCGCGACCTGGATCGCGGCAAGGCCGATGCCCGGCGCGTCATACATGGTCTGGAACATATCGTCGGCAAGCGCCCGGATTTCGGGCGTGATCTTTTCGACGGGCTTCGAGATCAGCCGGAGTTGCTTGTCGGGAAGAATGATGATGTCGCGATTGGCCATGGGCGCGATGTAATGGGAGCGCCCGCCGCGGTCAAACCCGTTGTGAGGTCAGGCGCTTGGCCGGGGACGAATGCTGTTAACCGGCGATTAACCATAAAAATCAGGGAGTTATTAACCATAAAATGTTCCCTATTCGTTCGCATCTCGTGCCGAATCGGGTTACAAAGGGGGCATGAACGACATCCTTTTCATGGCCGGCGATGTGCCGGTTCACGTTGGCGCCGCCCTGATTGCATTCGGCGTGCTGGCGCTGCTGTTGTTGCTGACCATCGCCATCGTGATCGCGCGCTCAGGCCGAAAGGGCGCGGAGGCCGCGATGGCGCAGGCGGTGCGCGCGGACGAGTTGGAAGAGCGGCTCGCCGAAGTGCTGCGCATGCAGAACGAATCCACCGGCCGGGTCCATGAAATGGGACAGGCTTTGGTGGGACGTCAGGCGGAAATGGCCCGCGCCGTCAACGAGCGGCTGGATTCGGTGACGCACCGCGTCGGCCAGTCCATGGAGCAGACCACGCGCAACACGATGGATTCCCTGCGCGTCCTGCACGAGCGCCTCGGCATCATCGACAACGCCCACAAGAATCTCACCGACCTCACATCGCAGGTGACGACCCTGCGCGACGTGCTCGCCAACAAGCAGTCGCGCGGTGCATTCGGCCAGGCGCGGATGGAAGCCATCGTTCAGGACGGCATGCCGAAAGACTCCTATGCCTTTCAGCACACGCTGTCGAACCGGACTCGCCCCGACTGCGTGATTTTCCTACCCGATCAGCGCCCGCTCTGCGTCGATGCGAAATTTCCGCTGGAAGCCTTCACCGCGCTCCGCGATGCGCGCAGCGACGAGGAAAAGAAAGTCGCCACCCAGCGGCTACGGCAGGACGTGATGAAGCACGTCAACGACATCGCCGAGAAGTATCTCATTCCCGGCGAGACGCAGGATACGGCGCTGATGTTCGTGCCGTCGGAATCGGTCTACGCCGAAATCCACGACGGCTTCGACGACGTGATCCAGAAGGCCTACCGGGCGCGGATCGTGCTCGTGTCGCCCTCGCTTTTGATGCTGGCGATCCAGGTGATGCAGCAGATCCTGAAAGACGCGCGGATGCGCGATGCCGCCGACCAGATCCGCACCGAGGTCATGCATATGTCGGACGATCTCGGCCGGCTGCGCGACCGCGTGCTCAAGCTGCAGAAAGATTTCGGCAATGTGAATGAGGACGTGCGCCAGATCCTGATTTCGGCGGAGAAGATCGAAAAGCGCGCCGGGCGTATCGAGGAACTGGATTTCAGCAAGAGCAGCGAGCCTGCAGACGCGACGCGCGTGGTGTCCTCCAGCGACCTGTTTCCGCCACATCCCCTGCGCAAGCTGCAGGCGGGGGAGTAATCGTCGCAATCGGGATTTACCCCCACCCCGGCGCTCCGCGCCGACCCTCCCCACACGGGGGAGGGAGAAGAAAGACTTTGCCGCCGCGCCTCTTATCCCTCCCCTGAATGGAGAGGGTGGCTGACCGGAGGTCAGCCGGGTGGGGTGACCGGCCAAGAATCTGCTAACACCGCTACATGACAGTTCCTGACACAGCGAAGGCAGAAGCCGAAAGCCCTCCCCGCGCCTCGTGGCGCGAGGCATTTGCAGTCTATCTGCAGAAGCGTGTCTTGATCGTGCTGTTCCTCGGCTTCTCGTCGGGACTGCCGCTGGCACTGTCAGGCTCGACGCTTCTGGTGTGGATGCGGGAGTCCGGTGTCGATCTCGGCACCATCGGACTCTTTGCACTGGTCGGCACGCCCTACACCCTGAAATTCCTCTGGGCACCGCTGGTTGACGCGCTGCATGTGCCGCTGCTGACACGCCTGCTCGGACGGCGCCGCGGCTGGCTGGTGTTCGCGCAATTGCTGCTGATCGCCGCGATCCTGCTGCTGGCGCTGACCGATCCGGCGCGATCGCCGTTCTATGTCGCGCTCGGCGCGCTGCTGGTCGCGGCCGCGTCGGCAACGCAGGACATCGTGGTCGATGCCTTTCGCGTCGAAAGCCTGCCTGAGAGCGAGCAGGCCGCCGGCATGGCCTCGTATGTCGCGGCCTATCGCGTCGGCATGCTGATCTCCACCGCCGGTGCGCTGTTTCTGGTCAGCGGCTTCGAAGCCACCGGCCTGACCAAGCCGATCGCATGGATGTGGGGCTACATCGCGATGGCGGCGATGGTGCTGATTGGGATGATTGCCGCGCTGGTCGCCACCGAGCCTGAACAGTCGCGCCGCGCAGAGGAAGCGACCTCCGGCGAGAGCGCGATCACCCGCGTCATCACCGCCGCAGTGGGCGCCTTCACCGAATTCCTGACGCGCAAGGACGTTTGGGCGGTTCTGGCGTTTGTCATTCTCTACAAGTTCACGGACTCGTTCTCGGGCACCATGACCGCGCCGTTCGTGATCGATCTCGGCTTCACGCGCAACGACTATGCCGCCATCGTCAAGGGCGTCGGACTTGCCGCAACACTGATCGGCGGATTCGCCGGAGGCTTTCTCGCCCGCGCATGGTCGCTGGAAGCGTGCCTGTGGATCGGCGGCGTGTTGCAGGCGATCTCGAATCTCGCCTTCGCCTGGCTGGCCTTTGTCGGACACAATCAATGGGCGCTGGCGCTGGCGATCACGGTGGAGAATTTCACCGGCGCGATCGGCACCGTGATCTTCGTCGCCTATCTCTCTTCGCTGTGCCAGAGCCCGCTGCACACCGCGACCCAATATGCGCTGCTCACCGCGTTCGCAGCCATCGGCAGAACCTATCTCTCCGCAGGCGCGGGTTATGTCGCGCAGGCCACCGGCTGGCCGGCATTCTTCGTGCTCAGCGTGCTGGTCGCGGTGCCGAGCCTGATCCTGCTGGCATGGCTACAGCGGCGCGGACATTTCGAGACCCTGCGTCAACGCGAGAACATAGCGGCATAGCCGCAACGGCCAGCCCAATCAGGCCGCTTTCTTCTTCGCAGCCTTTGAGACCAGCGCCGCAACCGGCCCGATGGTTTTGCCGACCATCTTTCTGTAGCCCGCCGCATTGAAATGCTTATCGCCGCCGCCCACGGTGAGCGCTGGATTCTGATGATCCGCGACATCGTAGACCGGCGGGCGGATCACATACGTGTCGATCCCCTTCGCCCGCAGGCGGCTGACGATGCCGGCGACATTCGCCTGAACTTCCGCCATGCTTACTCCGCGGCGAATATCGTTGATCCCGATCCAGATCACCGCCACCCGCGTGCCGGAAGGAACAGCCGAATCCAGACGTCCAGCGAGGCCGGAGCTTGTATCGCCGTTGATGCCGCCATTGCTGACAGTCACGTTCAGACCTCGCGCGTTTAGCGCGGCTTGAAGCTGACTCGGATAGTTCTCGGAGGGAGAGATGCCCTTGCCGTAAACGTTGCTGTCGCCGATCACCGCGACCTGCACCTGCGCGCGTGCGGAATGCACGGCCACCGGAGATGCGAGGAAAAAAGCCGCAACGATAAAGGAAACGAACAGATTGAGCCGCAATGACATAACCCGCCCCCCCAAAACTGATTTCCAAAATCAGCAGACTAGGGCGGGCGTCCGAACACCGTCAAGCACGTCAGTGCTTGGTCACGACGCTCCACTTGGTGACGACGGCGTCGCTCAACTGCCCGGCGGCCTGCGCGCAGGCCATCTCATTGGCCTTCAGCGCAATGCTTTTCCCGATAAAGGGCTTCAGCGCCGCGGCTTCTGCGTCGCTGTTGGTCACGATCTGAAATGTTTCGGGACCGGTTTCCAGATTGCACATACCCGACGGCGGCGGCAAACGGCGCGGTTCGCTGGTGAGCTGATAGGTGATGGTCCGCTTCTTCTTCGGTCCAGAACGCATCGCGGTCAGTTCGCCGGACAAGACTTCGCCAGCGTTGATCGGCTTCGCCTTCTGCTGCGCCATCGCGCCGGATGATGAGAGCATTGCAAGGCATACGGACAGGCAGCCAGCGGTCAGTTTTGCCGGGGCATTCACGAACAGTCGGGAGATCATGCGGTTTCCATTTGAGTTTCAGAACAGTGTCCGCTGCCGCATGGCGGCCGACAGCGTTCCTTCGTCGAGATAATCAAGTTCCCCGCCGACCGGCACACCGTGCGCCAGCCGCGTGACCTTGACGTTGGCATCCTGCAACAGGTCGGTGATGTAGTGCGCGGTGGTCTGGCCATCGACGGTTGCATTCAGCGCAAGGATAATTTCCGTCACGCGCGGATCGAGCGCGCGCTGCACCAGTGCATCGATGGTCAGATCCTGCGGGCCGACGCCGTCGAGTGGCGACAGCGTGGCGCCGAGCACGTGGTAAAATCCATTTGTGGCATGAGCGCGTTCAAGCGCCCACAAATCCGCGACATCCGCCACCACCACGATGATCGAGGGATCGCGCCGTGCATCGGTGCAGACCGTGCAGGGATTCTGCGTATCGATATTGCCGCAGGTGTTGCACACCTGGATCTTCTCAATCGCAACTTGCAATGCCGCCGACAGCGGCGTCATCAGGGCTTCGCGCTTCTTGATCAGATGTAGCGCGGCACGCCGCGCCGAGCGCGGGCCAAGTCCCGGCAACCGGGCCAGCAACTGGATCAGCCGTTCGATTTCCGGACCTGCGACCGAGGAGACCATCAGAGCATTTTCACGTTAAGAAGGCGCATCGCGGCTCTAGCCGAGACCCAGCCCCGGAGGCAGGCCGAGGCCGCCGGTCAGCGCCTGCATCTTTTCCTGCATGGCGGCTTCGGCCTTGCGGCGCGCATCGTTCTGCGCCGTCACCAGCAGGTCTTCGAGAATTTCCCGCTCGTCGGCTTTCATCAGCGACGGATCGATCTTCACGGCCTTCACTTCGCCCTTGGCGGTCATGCGCACATTGACGAGTCCGGCACCGGACAGGCCTTCAACCTCGATGGTGTCGAGTTCATCCTGCAGCGCCTTCATCTTGGACTGAAGCTGCGCCGCCTGTTTCATCATGCCGAGAAAGTCAGCCATGAACGGGTCCCTTTATCGAATTGGGTTAGAGATCGTCGTCTTCTTCAGCCGCAGCAACAGGCCCGGATTCATCCACACCGGAGCCGGTATCCGGCACGATCCGCCGCACCTCCACCAGTTGCGTACCAGGAAAGCGTGACATCACGGCCTGCACGCGCGGATCGGCCTGTACGCCGTCGGTGAGTTTTTCCTTCGCGGCCTGTGCCTGCGCGCGCAGCGTCGGCTCGCCCGCCTCGTTGGAGACGATCACGGTCCAGCGCCGCCCGGTCCAGAATTCGAGCTTGCGGGACAGATCGTTGATCATCGAACGCGCGGCGCTGCGTTCCAGCGACACTTCAAGCTTGCCGTCTTCCATGCGCACCAGCCGCACATCGGCTTCCAGCGCGGACTTGATTTGGACGTCGCGTTTTTCGCTCGCGAGCGCCACGAGCTCCGCAAATGTGTTCAGCCGTCGCGCGGGCGCGGCTTCAGCCGGAGCGGGCGTAGGCGCAATCATCTGCGGACGCGGTGACGTATCGAGCGCCGGCCGTGTGCTCGATGCCACCGCGCGCAACTGCGACCCGTCATCGCCGCCTGAAGACAGCATGGCGGACGGCGCACGCGGCGCGGCGTTGCCAGCCGCATTGCCGCTCATCGCAGGCGACGAGCCGCCATTGGCGTCGATCATCCTGATCGCCTCGTCCGGCGTCGGGAGATCCGACACATAGGCGATGCGCACCAGCACCATTTCGGCGGCGGCGTGAGGACGCGTCGCGGATTGCACTTCCGCGATGCCCTTGAGCAGCATCTGCCACATCCGTGACAGCACGCGCATCGAGAGCTTGGCGGCGAAATCGCGCCCCCGCGTGCGCTCGGTTTCGCCGAGCGCCAGATTGTCCGCCGTGGCCGGAACGACCTTCACCCGCGTCACGAAGTTCACGAACTCCGCAAGGTCGCTGAGCACCACCACCGGATCGGCGCCGGTGTCATACTGATCGCGGAATTCCTTGAAGGCGGCGGCGATGTCGCCGCTCGCCAGCGACTGGAACAGGTCGATGACGCGGGTGCGGTCGGCCAGACCAAGCATCTGCCGCACGTCTTCGGCGCGCACCATGCCCGCCGCATGCGCAATCGCCTGATCGAACAACGACAGCGAATCGCGCACCGAGCCTTCTGCCGCGCGGGCGATCAGGCCCAGGGCTTCGGGCTCGGCCGCAACGCCTTCCTTGGCCGCGATGTTCGCCAGATGCGCCATCAGCACATCAGAATCGACGCGCCGCAGATCGAAGCGCTGGCAGCGCGACAGCACGGTCACCGGGACTTTGCGGATTTCAGTGGTGGCGAAAACGAACTTGGCGTGCTCGGGCGGCTCTTCCAGAGTCTTCAGGAAGGCGTTGAACGCCTTCTCCGAGAGCATGTGGACTTCGTCGATGATGTAGACTTTGTATCTTGCGCTCGACGGCGCATAGCGCACGCCGTCGGTAATCTGCCGCACGTCGTCGATGCCGGTATGCGACGCCGCGTCCATTTCGAGAATATCGATGTGCCGGCTTTCCATGATGGCTTGGCAATGCACGCCCATCTTCGGCATGTGGATGGTCGGCCCTTTGACCGAGCCATCCGGCAGTTCGTAATTCAGCGCGCGGGCGAGAATGCGCGCGGTCGTGGTCTTGCCGACGCCGCGCACCCCGGTGAGAATCCAGGCCTGCGGAACGCGCCCCGCCTCGAACGAATTCGAGATGGTCCGCACCATCGCTTCCTGGCCGATCAGATCCTCGAATGTGCCGGGACGGTATTTGCGTGCGAGAACGCGGTAGGCGGAACTTGAGCCTGCCGACGGGGCTGGCGTTCCGCCGAGTTCGAAACCCGGCTGATCGTCCGCAGTCGCGCCGGCAATGTCAGCATCGGTCATCAATCGATCCGCGATTGAGCACGCTAGGCACCAGGCGCGCGTTGCGCCGCTGCGGACGCACGAAAAAAGAGAAGTAGGAGACTGACGAGCGACCCGATCCGGACCTCGTTAGGGCTGCTTCCTTCCGGACCTGACCCGGTTGGCGAGTGGCTCGTCCACCGCCAATCTCCCGATCCCTATTTGGGGCCAAAAGCGCCGGAAAGCAAGCGCGCGGCGGACCTTCGCACCACGTTGTTTCAGCTTGCAAAATGGCCTGCCTCGTGGTCCGGCCGCTGCGGGTCCAGCCCTGCCCGGACAAAGGCATGGAAGCCCCGCGCAAAGCCGGGCATGACAGGTGTTGTTTGCAGCACTGCACTCTGCAAAATTGCCGGAACCGCTTGTGTTCCGTATCCGACGTTCAGAAACCAAATGTCCCCTTCCGCCTGGTCGCTCCATCCAACCCTCGAGAAAGACACCATCAGCATCGGCGATCTGCCGCTGTCGCGCGTGCTCGTGATCAAGGATGCGAATTATCCGTGGCTGCTGCTGGTGCCGCGCCGGCCGGACGCCGTCGAGATCATCGACCTCAACGAGATCGAACAGGCGCAACTGACCACCGAAATCAACCGCGTCGCGCGGGCCCTGAAAGAGATCACCAACCCCGACAAGCTGAACATCGCGGCGCTGGGCAATGTCGTTCCCCAGTTGCATGTTCATATCATTGCACGCCGGACCACGGACGCCGCATGGCCGCGACCGGTCTGGGGCGCAGTGCCACCGCTGGCGCACGATCCGCAGGAAGTCGAAGCCTTCATCGCCGCGCTCCGCCGCAAGATCTGGCTGAGCTGAAAATCCGGACTGATCAATGACAACAAAAAATGATCCCTTTCCGCTCGGACAGCCCGGCTTCGTGTCGCATCCGATCGACCGCGCGGCGCATATCCGCACCGACGCCGAAAAACTGTTCGCGCTGGAAACCCATCGCAACGCGCGGGCCTATGTAGTCCATCGCGATTCGCTGGTGGTCACCCTGGGCGCCGACGGCCCCCGCGCACTGCTGACGCTGGATGAAGCGCACAAGTTCGGCGCCAATCCCGGCACCATCTTTCTCGGGCTGCATGAAGGCGCGGCGATTTTCGGCATGGGCATCAGCGCCACCGCCGCCGAAGACCTGATGGGCCGGCAGGACGTCGGCGTGGAGAATCTGCGGGCGGTTGCCGCAAGCGGCGCGATACCGGCGCGCGAACTCTCCACCATCGCGATGGCGAAGTCGCTGGTGAGCTGGCATCAGCGCCACGGCTTCTGCGCCAACTGCGGTTCGCGCTCATCGATGGCGGATGGCGGCTGGAAGCGCATTTGCCCAAGCTGCAAGACCGAACACTTTCCGCGCACCGATCCGGTCGTCATCATGCTGGTGACCGCGGGCGACAGATGCCTGATGGGCCGTCAGTCGCAGTTTCCGCCGACCATGTGGTCATGCCTCGCCGGATTCGTCGAAGCCGCCGAGACCATCGAGAACGCGGTGCAGCGCGAGATTCTCGAAGAGGCCGGCATCCACTGCACCGACGTGCGCTACTACATGACGCAGCCGTGGCCCTATCCGTCATCGCTGATGATCGGCTGCACCGCGCGCGCCACCACCACCGACATCGTCGTCGACAAGACCGAGCTCGAGGATGCGCGCTGGTTCAGCCGTGATGAAGCCGTGGCGATGCTCGCCAAGACTCACCCCGAGGGCCTGACGGGCCCTCATCCCGTCGCCATCGCGCATCATCTTCTGGCGAACTGGATCAAGGAAACAGCCTGACCGATTTTTACGGTTCCCTTGAACGGGAACCGCGTGGCGTGTCATCGATTGTCTCAATCACGAGCATTTCCGGCGAGGCGCAGTGTCAGTGAATATCCAGAAGCAACCACGCAAGGCATCTCCACGTATTGTCTGCATCGGAATGCCGGTGCGCGATCTGATTTTCCGCGTGCCGGAAGTGCCTTCGCGCGGGCAGAAAGAATATGCCAGCGAGTTCGTCGAGGTGGCCGGCGGCAATTCGCCCAACGCCGCCATTTCGATTTCACGGCTCGGCGGGCGTGTTCTGCTCACAGGCCCGATCGGCGGTTTGCTGGCGGCGAGCAATGCCATCATCAATGATCAATTCAGAAGTGAGGGGATCGACACCAGCGGACTTGTTGTCGTCGATGACGTGGTCACACCGATCTCCAGCGTGCTGATCGATCCGAGCGGTGAGCGCACCATCGCCACCTTCCGCGATCCCAAACTGTGGACCGTGGCGCTGCCGCCATCGGACACGCTGCTCGCCGACTGCGATGCCATTCTGATCGAAAGCCGCTGCGCGGAATTCGGCACCGATGTGTGCGCGGAAGCCCATCGCCGCGGCATTCCCGTCGTCATCGACGGCGACCGGATGATGTCGATGCGCGAAGGGCTGCTGCAGGTCGCCTCGCACATCGTCTTTTCGGCGGAGGCGCTGCACGCCACCGCAGGCGAAAGCGATGACGTGACCGCGCTGCGCAAGCTCGCGCAGGTGACCCCCGCATTGCTCGGCGTCACATCGGGCGCCAGGGGCGTGATCTGGCTCGACCCGCAGGGCCAGCCGAAACACATGCCGGCTTTCCCGGTGCATACCGTCGATACGCTGGGCGCGGGCGACGCCTTCCACGGCGCCTTCACGCTGGCCGTGGCGGAGGGACAGCCGCTGGAGCAGGCGATGCGATTCGCCTCCGCGACCGCCGCACTCAAATGCACCCGCTTCGGCGGCGCCTTCGGATCACCCCAACGCGCTGAAGTTGATGCCCTTTTGGCCTCCAGCCCGGTCACCCTCCTAGCATAGAGGCCCTCTAAAGCCGCAAATCCGAGCTTGTCAGAGAATGATTTTCTATATATGAGGTACATAGCCCTCAATTATGGAAGAAAGTTCTTCTAATGTCTGACGCTGCTGTAGCAATTCTTGACGCTCCGCGCCGCCTGGACGCGATCGATCGCAAGATTCTGACCGTTTTACAGGACGACGCTTCGCTTTCGGTCGCCGAAATCGGCGATCGGGTCGGCCTGTCCTCGACCCCGTGCTGGAAGCGCATTCAGCGCATGGAGGCCGAAGGCATCATCCTGCGCCGCGTCGCGCTGGTGGATCAGAACAAGATCGGCCTCGGGATTTCGGTGTTCGTTTCGGTGGAAAGCGGCGATCACTCCGACGCCTGGCTGAAGAAATTCGCCGATGCCGTCAGCGCCATGCCCGAGGTAATGGAGTTCTACCGGATGGCGGGCGATGTCGATTACATGCTGCGCGTGGTCGTCGCCGACATGCAGAGCTACGATATTTTCTACAAGAAGCTCATCAGCGCCGTGGCGCTGAAGAACGTCACGTCACGCTTCGCGATGGAAAAGATCAAATCGGTGACAGCGCTGCCGGTGCCGGCGCTGACTGCAGCTTAATTTCTCCTTCTCCCCGTTTACGGGGAGAAGGTCGGGATGAGGGGCAAGGGTCCCACCGGCAACATTAAAATGCCCCTCACCCGGATTGCCATAGCGCGTCGCAGACGCGCGTAAACGCGCTTATGGCAATCCGACCTCTCCCCGCAAGCGGGGCGAGGTTAAGAAACCTCAGATCTTCTGATTGTACTCGCCGACTTCGGGATGGGTGCGCAGAACCGAATCCATCGCCTCGAACATATCGCGCATGCGCTGTTCGGAGACCGGGCTCTCGACCACCACCACAAGCTCCGGCTTGTTGGATGAGGCACGCACGAGCCCCCAGCTACCGTCCTCGCAGGTGACGCGCACGCCGTTGACGGTGACCAGATCGCGGATCGGCTGACCGGCGACCTTGGCACCCTTCGCCTTCAGATCCTCGAAGTGCTTCACGACCTGCGCGACGATTCCATACTTGGTTTCGTCGGAGCAGTGCGGCGACATGGTCGGCGACGACCAGGTCTTTGGCAGCGCATCCTTCAGGTCGGCCATGGTCTTGCCCGGCGCATGGTCCAGCATCTCGCAGACCGCAATTGCCGAGACGAGGCCATCGTCGTAGCCGCGGCCGATCGGCGCGTTGAAGAAGAAGTGGCCGGACTTCTCAAAGCCTGCCAAAGCCTTCAGCTCATGGGTGCGGCGCTTCATGTAGGAATGGCCGGTCTTCCAGTAGGTCGTGTGGGCGCCCTGCTTTTGCAGCACGGGATCGGTCACGAACAGGCCGGTCGATTTCACATCGACCACGAACTGCGCGTTCTTGTGAATCGCGGACATGTCGCGCGCCAGCATCACGCCGACCTTGTCGGCGAAGATTTCCTCGCCGGTATTGTCCACCACGCCGCAGCGATCGCCGTCGCCATCGAAGCCGAGGCCGACGTCGGCCTTGTGCTCGAGCACCGCATCGCGGATCGCGTGCAGCATTTCCATGTCTTCGGGATTCGGATTGTACTTCGGGAAGGTGTGATCCAGTTCCGTGTCGAGGCGGATGACCTCGCAGCCGATCGCTTCCATCACCTGCGGTGCGAATGCACCCGCGGTGCCGTTGCCGCAGGCGACGACCACCTTCAGCTTGCGCTTCAGCTTCGGACGCTTGGTGAGATCGGCGATGTAGCGCGCCGGGAAATTCTCGTGAAACTGATACCCACCCGCGGGCTTCAGCTTGAAATCGGCGTTGAGCACGATCTCCTTCAGACGGGTCATCTCGTCCGGCCCGAAGGTCAGCGGACGATTCGCACCCATCTTCACGCCGGTCCAGCCGTTGTCGTTATGCGAGGCGGTGACCATCGCGACGCACGGAACATCGAGATCGAACTGCGCGAAATACGCCATCGGCGTCACCGCGAGGCCGATGTCATGAACCTTGCAGCCGGAGGCCAGAAGGCCGGAGATCAGCGCGTATTTGATCGAGGCGGAGTAGCTGCGGAAATCGTGCGCGGTGACGATCTCCTGCTTCTGGCCCATTTCGGCGATCAGGGTGCCAAGGCCCATGCCCAGCGCCTGAATCCCCATGAGGTTGATTTCCTTGCCGAACAGCCAGCGGGCGTCATATTCGCGGAAGCCGGTCGCCTTCACCATCGGCTCGGATTCATAGGCATAGGTATTCGGAATCAGTTCGGGCTTCGGCTTCGGAAACATTCAGGGGGCCTCATGGCAGGGCGGGCAATATCCAGCAGCTTTAGCGAATGCTTGGAACCGTGGAAAGGCGGGAGCCGGGTGTTTAGGAGCGAAATGCGGCATATTGGCAGCGAGCTTGTACAGCCTTCATTCAGATCGGACCCGCATGACCGACCGCCGCCTTGAGTATCCCGCCACCTTGCGTAACCGCGATGTCATCCTCGACGTCCTGCGCGGTGTGCTGCCCGCATCGGGACTTGTCCTTGAGATCGCCAGCGGCTCAGGCGAACACGTCGTGCATTTCGCGCGGGCTTTTCCGGGCCTGACGTTTCAGCCCTCGGACCCCGAAGACGCCGCCTTGCAAAGCATCGCGGCGTGGACGCGGGACAGCGGTCTTCCCAACATCCGCGCACCTGTGGTGCTGGATGCCTCATCTGACCACTGGCCGGTGACCGCCGCCGACGCCATCCTCTGCATCAACATGATCCATATTTCTCCCTGGCAGGCGACGACAGGCCTGATACGCGGCGCTGCAAAACTGCTGCGCATCGGCGGCCCGCTGTATCTGTACGGACCCTACCGGCGAGCGGATGTGGTCACTGCGCCAAGCAACGAAGCGTTCGACGCGAGTCTGAAGTCCCGGAATCCAGAATGGGGATTGCGCGATCTGGAAGCTGTCGCGGAGCTGGCGCGGGCTAAGGGATTTTCGGCACCGGCGATCACCGAAATGCCGGCGAACAATCTCAGCGTGGTGTTCCGGCGGATGTAATCGTCATTGCGAACGAAGCGAAGCAATCCACAGTCACAAGGCACGAAGCTGGATTGCTTCGTCGCAAGTACTCCTCGAAATGACGAGGCAGCCGCTATCGCTTACTGCTCCATCACCAGCTTGCCGCCGGCCATTTCAAACCGGCGAAGCTTCGACAGATAAGACATGCCGAGCAGATTTTCCGACAGCGCGTCGTCGGGCAGCACCAGCGCATCGACATCGCGCACGACGAGCCCACCGATATCGACCATCGCAAGGCGCGTGCGCGCGGCCCTGATCGAGCCGTTGGCGGTTGAAACATTCGCGGTGTACTCGCTGGGCCGCGGACGAATGCCGATCAGCGCCGCCGAGCTTTCGTTGAGTGCGATCACCGAAGCGCCGGTATCGACCATGAAGCCGATACGGCGGCCATCGACGCGAGCGTCGGTCTGGAAGTGCCCCCGGCTGTCGCGCGAAATGGTGACACTCCGAAGGCCGGCATTGCCTGTGGTTTTCGGCTGCACCGACGCGAAGGCATTCATCGCCCTGGACTTGTCGACGGACTGGGCCTGCGCCTTCTGCGAGGTCATCTGGTCCGCGACCTTCGCCATGGACGTGCCGAACACAACCAGCAGGGCCGCGAGAATCATGATGTTACGCATCACACATACGCCTGTTATCGCCCGGTCCCATGTGGACCTTACGGGAAGCACGTCACAGCAGGCCGAAAGTTGACCGCCCGGCACCTTCAAAGGAGGCTTTTTCCGAAATAAGGGTGAGGGAAGCGTTAATTCTCAAGTTCCGCGAGGCTTGACCCGGCGGGTCGGCGGTGCGGACGCGGGATCTTCCGGCCAGGGATGGCGCGGATAGCGCCCGCGCAGATCGGAGCGAACCGCCGCATAAGACCCGCGCCAGAAGCCCGGCAGGTCGCGCGTCACCTGCACCGGGCGATGCGCCGGCGACAGCAGTTCCAGCACCAGCGGGATTCTGCCCTTCGCGATCGACGGATGGATATTGAGCCCGAACAACTCCTGCAACCGGACCGCAATGGTCGGCCCCTGCTCGGCCTCATAGTCGATCGGCAGCGACGTTCCGGTCGGCGCCTCGAAGTGCGTCGGCGCTTCGCGGTCGAGTCGCGCGCGCATCTCCCACGGCAACAGATTCATCAGCGCATCGGACAGATCGCCCGCGGAAAAATTTGCCAGCGAGGTTTTGTCGAACAATGCCGGCACGAGCCAGTCGCCTCGTGTCTCCGCCAGCGCATTGTCTGAAAGATCGGGCCATTCCTCAGGCGAGGCCGCGCGCAAAAACATCACGCGGTCGCGCCATTGTTTCAGCGGCTTCGACCATGGCAAGCGCTCCAATCCCGCAGCGACAAGACCGTCCGCCAGCACGCGCGCTGTCTCTGCCGAGGGAGAGACCGGAAGGGTTTGTTCTGAGAGCGTGATGGCGTGAAGTTTCTTCCTGCGCCGTGCGCGCAGCGCCATCGCGGCGCGATCGAACGTGATCTCATCGTCGGTCTGGATGTGATCGGCGAACTGTGCCTCGATCTCGGCCTGCGTGATCGGCGCCGCCAGCAGGATGCGCCCGTTCGCCGCCGTGCCGGTCAGTTCCGCCACCGCGATGTAAGGCGATTTCGCCAGCGCGGAAGTCTGCTCGATGCTCGCGCCGCGCCCGTTGGCGAGCACGAACGAGCCGTTGCCGCGATTGCGTGCGACACGATCCGGGAATGCGAGTGCGAGCATGAGACCGGTGCTTAACTCCCCTCCCCCATAGCCCGTCGAAGACGGGCGTGAACGCCCTGATGTCGGGGAGGGGTTGGGGGTGGGGGTATTGTTTCGCGTAATCGAAGATACAGACCCCCCTCCCCGACCCTCCCCCGCAAGGGGGGAGGGAGAAGAAGAGCCGCGAACGCGAGCCGGAACGTCGTTCGCTGTATCTTCACTCGCCGCCACCTGTTTGGCCCAGCGCTCCGCCAGTTGCCGCGCGCTTTGCGCCCGCTGCGACCGGTCGCGGCGGAAATTATCCAGCCGTGCATCGAGATCGGCACTGTCGCCGCCAAGCCCGCGCTCGGTGAGAATGGCCGCGATCAGCGCGGCTTCATCGCCAGAGCCGAGCCGATGCGAATCCACGATCATGCGGGCAAGGCGCGGCGGCAGCGCCAGCGCACGCAAACTGTTGCCCTCGGGTGTGATCCGCCCTGCCTCATCGAGCGCATTCAGTTCACGCAGCAGCGCCCGTGCTTCAGTCAGTGCCGGCAGCGGCGGCGGATCAAGGAAGGCGAGAGCCGAAGGATCGCCCGCGCCCCAATGCGCGAGGTCGAGCACCAGCGACGACAGATCGGCGGACAAAATCTCGGGCCGTGTGTAGGCCTCCAGCGACGCGGTCTGCGGCTCGTCCCACAGCCGGTAACAGACGCCGGGCTCGGTGCGGCCAGCGCGGCCCCTGCGCTGATCGACGGCGGCGCGCGAGGCGCGAATGGTTTCAAGCCGCGTCAGTCCGATGTCGGGTTCATAACGCGGCACTCGCGCCATCCCGGAATCGACCACGATGCGCACGCCCTCGATGGTCAGCGACGTCTCCGCAATCGAGGTGGCCAGCACCACCTTGCGCTGCCCCTTGGGCGGCGGCGAAATCGCGCGGTCCTGCACGCCGGCATCGAGCGCGCCGAACAGCGGCACGATCTCGGTGTTCGGATCGCTGACACGCTCGGCCAGAAAATTCTGGGTGCGGCGGATTTCGGCGGCGCCCGGCAGGAACGCCAGCACCGAACCGCTATCTGCGCGCAGCGCCGTGGCGATGGCGTCCGCCATCTGCCGTTCGATCTGCACATCCGGCTTGCGGCCGAGATAGCGTGTGTCGACCGGAAACGCGCGGCCTTCGCTGGCGATCACCGGACAATCGCCGAGCAGTTTAGCGACCCGCGCGCCATCGAGCGTCGCGGACATCACCAGAATGCGCAGATCCTCGCGCAAGCCGGTTTGCGCGTCTCGCGCCAGCGCAAGGCCAAGGTCAGCATCCAGCGAGCGCTCATGAAATTCGTCGAACAATACGGCGGCAACGCCGTTCAATTCCGGATCGTCGAGGATCTGCCGGGTGAAGATCCCTTCGGTGACCACCTCGATCCGGGTCGCGCGCGAGACCTTCGAACCGAACCGCACGCGATAGCCGACAGTCTCGCCGACCCGCTCGCCCAGCGTCTGCGCCATGCGCTCGGCGGCAGCGCGCGCCGCGATCCGGCGCGGCTCCAGCACGATGATCTTCTTACGTCCGACCCAGTCCGCATCCAGCAACGCCAGCGGCACGCGCGTGGTCTTGCCCGCGCCCGGCGGCGCGACCAGCACGGCAGTGCTGCCGCGCGCGAGCGTCGATGTCAGGTCGGCCAGAACCGCATCGATGGGAAGAGGCGTGGAGAAATCAATCATCGGAACAGATATAGCCGTCATTGCGAGCGAAGCGAAGCAATCCACTCTTAAGAAAAGCTGGATTGCTTCGTCGCAAATGCTCCTCGCAATGACGCCGGGCGGCCTGCGTCTAAATCGCTCCCCGCCCGACGCTCTCATAGGTGAAGCCGAGCGCTTCCATCTCGTCGCGGCGATAGATGTTGCGCAGATCGACCATCACGGGATTGGCCATTTCGCGCTTCAGCCGCTTCAGATCGAGCGCGCGGAACTGCCGCCACTCGGTGACGATCACCAGCGCGTCGGCATCCTTGGCGACGGCATAGGGATCCTCGCAATAGGTGATGTCCGGCAGTTCGCTCTTCGCCTGCTCCATGCCGGCGGGATCGTAGGCGCGCACTTTCGCACCGAGATCGAGCAGGCCCGTCACCAGCGGAATCGACGGCGCTTCGCGCATGTCGTCGGTGTCCGGCTTGAAAGTGAGGCCGAGGAGACCGATGGTCTTGCCGCGCAGGTTGCCGCCGAGAGCGCTCGAGACCTTGCGCGCCATGGCGCGTTTGCGATTGTCGTTGACCGCAAGCACCGCTTCGACAATGCGCAGCGGCACGTCATGGTCCAGCGCGGTCTTGACCAGCGCGCGGGTGTCCTTCGGAAAACACGAGCCGCCGAATCCGGGACCGGCGTTGAGAAACTTCGGGCCGATGCGGTTGTCGAGGCCGATACCGCGCGCAACCTCCTGCACGTCCGCGCCGACTTTCTCCGACAGATCCGCCATCTCGTTGATGAAGGTGATCTTGGTCGCAAGAAATGCGTTGGCAGCGTACTTGATCAGCTCCGCCGTGCGGCGCTCGGTATACATGATCGGCGCCTGATTGAGGTACAGCGGGCGATAGACCTCGCCGAGAACTTTTCGCGCACGTTCGTCGTCGGTGCCGACAACAATACGGTCGGGATGCTTGAAGTCGCGGATCGCCGCGCCCTCGCGCAGGAATTCAGGATTGGATGCAACGGCAACATCGGCCTGCGGATTGGTTTCGCGGATGATGCGTTCGACCTCGTCGCCGGTGCCCACCGGCACGGTCGACTTGGTGACGACCACGGTGAAGCCCTGCAGGGCCTTCGCGATATCGCGGGCGGCAGCGTGCACATAGGTCAGGTCGGCATGGCCGTCGCCGCGCCGTGACGGCGTGCCGACCGCGATGAACACCGCGTCGGCCTTGCCCACGGGCCCGGCAATGTCGGTGGTGAAATCCAGCCGCCCCGCCTTGACGGACGCCTCCACAAGCCGGTCCAGATCGGGCTCGAAGATCGGGATTTCGCCGCGGTTGAGCGCCGCGATCTTGCCGGCGTCGGTATCGACGCAGGTCACGCGATGGCCGAAATCCGCGAAACAGGCTCCCGAAACCAGCCCCACATAGCCCGTGCCGATCATGGCAATCCGCATGTACCACCCGCTCCAAAACTCATTAACGATGTTCCGTTTCGCGGGGCTTTTAGCCCAAATCGGCGTGAATGGGGCACAACATTTGTATGAATAAAGGAGAATGAAACCCATGCGCCCCAGGATGGCGTGCAACTGGACCGAAACGGGACATCATGAGCAGCAACGGCACATCCGGCGCGTGCCCGTCGCCCGCCTCCGAGCGGATCGACTGGGTCGACTATGCCAAGGGCATCTGCATCGTCATGGTGGTGATGATGCACTCGACCCTGGGCGTCGAGGCCGCCGCGGGCAAGCAGGGCTTCATGCACCTGTTCGTCGAGTTCGCGAAACCGTTCCGGATGCCGGATTTCTTCCTGATATCGGGCCTGTTCCTGGCGCGGGTGATCGGCCGCGACTGGCGTACCTATCTGGACCGCAAGGTCGTCCATTTCGCCTACTTCTACGTGCTGTGGGTCACGATCCAGTTCGCCTTCAAGGCCCCCGCTTTCGCCGCCGAGCAGGGCTGGACCCATGTCGGTGTCATGTATCTGCAATCTTTCATCGAGCCGTTCGGCACGCTGTGGTTCATCTACCTGCTGCCGGTCTTCTTTGTGGTGACCAAGGCCACCCTGCGCGTGCCTGCAATCGTGATCTGGCTTGCGGCCGCGGCGCTTGAAACGGCGCATATTGCGACCGGCTGGACCGTGATCGACGAGTTCGCCGCGCGCTTCGTCTACTTCTATTCCGGCTATCTGCTGGCGAATTATGTGTTCGCGCTGGCCGATCGTGCACGCGAAAAGCCGGGTCTCGCGCTGGCCGGTCTCGCGGCATGGGCGCTGGTCAATGGCGTGCTGGTATTTACCGGCTTCGGCGACCGGCCAGTGATTTCGCTCGCACTCGGATTTGCCGGCGCCTGCGCCATCATCGTCACCGGCACGCTGCTGGCCCGCGCCAACTGGCTGGGCTTCCTGCGCTACTGCGGCGAGCATTCCATTGTGATCTATCTCGCCTTCTTCCTGCCGATGGCGATCGTGCGGGTGGTGCTGCTCAAGACCGGCATCATCCCCGACATCGGCCTTGTCTCGCTGATCGACACCATTGCGGGTGTGGTCGGTGCGCTCCTGATGTGGTGGGGCGCCAAACGCGCCGGGCTCAATTTCCTGTTCGAGCGGCCTGCCATGTTCTGGATCGCGCCGAAGCAGAAGCGTCCGGCGGCCCTGCAGGCGGCGGAATAACTCAACATTTCCGTGAGGAACTCCGCGCGGGCAGGTGTCAATTCCGGGAGAAATCCCTAAATTGCGCCCATGCCCAAAAAGCCTGCATCCCCCGCGAAATCGCCCGCCACGAAACCCGCCGCCAGCGCGCCAGCCGCAAAGACCCCCGCCAAGGGCGATCACGTCTTTCTGGTGGACGGCTCGGGCTACATCTTCCGCGCCTATCACGCGCTGCCGCCGCTGAACCGCAAGTCCGACGGCTTGCAGGTCAATGCCGTGCTCGGTTTCTGCAACATGCTGTGGAAGCTGATGCGCGAGATGCCGCCGGACAACCGGCCGACGCATCTGGCGATCATCTTCGACAAGTCCGAAGTCACGTTCCGCAACGAGCTCTATCCGGAATACAAGGCGCAGCGCGCCCCTGCTCCCGACGATCTCATTCCACAGTTCGCGCTGATCCGCGAAGCGGTTCGCGCCTTCGACCTGCCCTGCCTCGAACAATCCGGCTATGAGGCCGATGACCTGATCGCAACCTATGTGCGCGAGGCGTGCGAACGCGGCGCGACGGTGACCATCGTCTCTTCCGATAAAGACCTGATGCAGCTCGTGACTGAGTGTGTGTCGATGTACGACACCATGAAGGATCGCCGCATCGGCATTCCTGAAGTGATCGAGAAATTCGGCGTGCCGCCGGAGAAGGTGGTCGAGGTGCAGGCGCTCGCGGGCGACTCGGTCGATAACGTGCCGGGCGTGCCGGGTATCGGCATCAAGACCGCGGCCCAGCTCATCAACGAGTACGGCGACCTCGAAACGCTGCTCAAGCGCGCCCCCGAAATCAAGCAGCCGAAGCGGCGCGAGGCGCTGATCGAGAACGCCGACAAGGCGCGCATCTCGAAGAAGCTGGTACAGCTCGACGACCGCGTGAAGCTCGATGTGCCGCTGGACGATCTCGCCGTGCACGAGCCGGATTCACGCAAGCTGATCGCCTTCCTGAAAGCGATGGAATTCTCGACCCTGACGCGGCGCGTGGCGGAGTATTCGCAGATCGATCCATCGGACGTCGAAGCCGACGCCAGCATGAAAAGCTCGTTCGCGCCCGCCGATGTCGCAGCCGATTCACCCAAGACGCCGCCGCTGGGCGGCGAGCCTGACCTTTTCGCGCGCGGGACCGCCGAAAAAACGTCAAACGCCGGACAGTGGACCGGATCGCAGCCGAAGCAGGCCGCGGCACCCGCCACAGGACCTCAAACGCCGAAGGCGCTGGCCGATGCGCGCGCCGAGGAAGCGCGCAGCGCCAAGTTCAATCGCACCGCCTACACGACGATCAAGACCGTCGAGGAGTTGCAGCGGCGAATCGCGCGCGCCTTCGATCTCGGTCAGGTCGCCGTGACGGTCGAGACCTCCAGCGCCGATCCGATGCAGGCCGAGATCATCGGCATCTCGCTCGCCACCGGCGTCAATGAAGCCTGTTACATTCCCCTCGCGCATACCAAGCCCGGCGATGGGTCGGGATTCTTCGCCAGCGGACTGGCTCCGGACCAGATCAAGGCCGCCGATGCGCTGGCCGCGCTCAAGCCGCTGCTCACGGATGCGGGCGTCCTCAAGATCGGCCATGATCTGAAATTCGATACCGTGGTGCTGGCGCAGCACGGCATCGACATGGCGCCGATCGAAGACACCATCCTGATTTCCTATGTGCTCGACGCAGGCCGCGCCAAGCACGATTACGAGTCGCTGGCCGAGAGCTGGTTCGGCCACAAGGCCATCGGCTTCGGCGAACTCATCGGCAGCGGCAAGAACCGCGTCGCTTATGATCAGGTGCCGGTCGAGAAGGCCGCCGAATACGCCGCCGAACGCGCCGACGTGACGCTCCGGCTGTGGCGCGTGCTGAAACCGCGGCTGATGGCCTACCGCGTCAACACGGTCTACGAAACGCTGGAACGCCCATTAGTCCCGGTGCTGGCGCGCATGGAGCGGCGCGGCATCTCCATCGACCGTCAGGTGCTCTCGCGCCTGTCCGGCGAATTCGCGCAGACCGCCGCGCGCGTCGAAGCCGAGATCCAGAAAATGGCCGGCGAGCCGATCAACCCTGGCAGCCCGAAACAGCTCGGCGAAATCATGTTCGGCAAGATGGGCCTGCCGGGCGGCGCGAAGACCAAGACCGGCGCATGGTCGACGTCGGCGCAAATCCTGGATGAACTGGCCGAAGCCGGACATGAATTCCCGAAGCATGTTCTGGAATGGCGGCAGGTCACCAAGCTGAAATCGACCTACACGGATTCGCTTCCGGAATACGTCAATCCGCAGACCCAGCGCGTGCACACGACTTACGCGCTCGCGGCGACCACCACGGGGCGGCTATCGTCCAACGAACCGAACCTGCAGAACATTCCGGTACGCACCGAGGATGGCCGCAAGATCCGCAAGGCCTTCATCGCCGCCAAGGGCCACAAGCTGGTCTCGGCGGATTACTCGCAGATCGAACTGCGGCTGCTGGCGGAGATCGCGGACATTCCCTCGCTGAAGCAGGCGTTCCAGGACAAGCTGGACATTCACGCCATGACCGCGTCGGAAATGTTCGGCGTACCGATCAAGGACATGCCGGGCGAAGTCCGCCGCCGCGCCAAGGCGATCAACTTCGGCATCATCTATGGCATCTCGGCCTTCGGCCTCGCCAACCAGCTCGGCATTCCGCGCGAGGAAGCCGGCGCGTACATTAAAAAGTACTTCGAGCGCTTCCCCGGCATCCGCGCCTATATGGACGCGACGCGCGACTTCTGCCGCGAGCATGGCTATGTCGAGACGATCTTCGGCCGCAAGTGCCATTACCCGGACATCAAGGCCAGCAATCCGTCGATCCGCTCGTTCAACGAGCGCGCCGCGATCAATGCGCGGCTGCAGGGCTCGGCGGCCGACATCATCCGCCGCGCCATGATCCGCATGGAGGATACACTCGCCGAGCACAAACTGTCGGCGCAGATGCTGCTCCAGGTGCACGACGAACTGATCTTCGAGGTGCCGGACGATGAGGTGGCGAAAACGCTGCCGGTGATCCAGCATGTGATGCAGGACGCGCCATTCCCGGCGGTATCGCTGTCGGTGCCGCTGCAGGTCGATGCTCGCGCCGCCAACAATTGGGACGAGGCGCATTAAGCCGTAACTGCACGCCTATACGTGGGAGATCGAGATGGATGATCAAACCGTGCGGGCAGCGCTGGAGCGCCATTGGGAGGCGTCCGATGCGAACGATTTCGACACCGAACACGAGATCTATCGCGAGGATGCCCTGCTTCATTATCCGCAGTCCGGTGAGCGGATTCGCGGCCGGCGCAACATTCAGGAAAGCCGGCGCCTCCAGCCGAACAGGAAGCGCTTTACGGTTCAACGGATCATCGGCAGCGGCGATCTCTGGGTCACGGAATTCGTCCTGACCTACGACGGCATACCGTCTTACACGGTGAGCATTATGGAATTTCGCGACGGGCTGGTGGCCAACGAAACGCAGTATTTCGCCGACCGGTTTGATCCCGCACCCTCGCGCGCGCATCTTGTGGAGCACGTCGACGCCCGCGTCCCCCACAGCTAGGACGGGCACATTGATCCAGCGTGAAAGGTCATAGCAATGTCCCCGCCCTTGCTTGCTTTCGCGCTGACCTGTCTCGTGATTGAGATCACACCTGGCCCGAACATGGCCTATCTCGCCGCGCTGTCGCTTTCGCAGGGCGTCCGCGCCGGCATCGCGGCCGTCGCCGGAATTGCACTCGGGCTTGCAATCTATGGTGTGGCTGCCTCGCTCGGGCTCAGCGCCATCATCGACAACTCGCGATTCCTCTATGAGACGCTGCGCTGGGGCGGCGTCGCCTATCTGCTGTGGCTGGCATGGGAGGCATGGACCGCCGAACGCGAGGTCTCGCCGGAAACTGTCGACGGCGGGATCAGCCCATGGACCGCATTCCGGCGCGGACTGATCACCAATCTCCTGAATCCGAAGGCCGCGGTATTCTATGTCGCCGTGCTGCCGGACTTTGTCCAGATCGAGAAAGGCGCGGTCGCGGAGCAGACGCTCATGCTATCGGCGATCTATGTCGGCATCGCGACTTCGATTCATCTCGTCATCGTGTTGCTTGCCTCGCGGCTGCAACGTGTGATCGCAACGGCAGAACAGCGGCGTACGGTTCGCCGCGTCCTTGCCGTGTTGCTGGCCGCCATCGCGATCTGGTTTGCGTTCAGCACCAGCCGCTAAGACCTAACCCAGCTTCACTTCAAACCCGCGCTTCACGCCGGGCCGCGCCATCATCGTCGCGTACCACCGCTTCACGTTCGGGAAATCGTCGAGCGACACCTTGTGGCGCTCGTGCCGCCACGCCCAGCCGAGAATGGCGAAGTCGGCCACCGAGATTTTATCCGCGGCGAATTCATGGTCGGCAAGCCGCCGGTCCAGCACGCCATAGAGCCTGCGCGTTTCCTTGGAAAAACGCTCCAGCCCGTAGCGGCGGTCCTGCTCGTTTTCGAGTGCGATAAAGTGATGCACCTGGCCCGGCATCGGCCCGAAGCCGCCCATCTGCCACATCAGCCATTCCAGCACGGGAATCCGCTCGCCCAGATCCTTCGGCAGGAATTGTCCGGTCTTCTCGCCGAGATAGAGCAGGATCGCCCCGGATTCGAAGATACTGACCGGCCTGCCGTGCGGGCCATCGGGATCGATGATGGCGGGAATCTTGTTGTTCGGGCTGATCTTGAGAAAATCCGGCGCGAACTGCTCCTCTTTGGAAATGTTGATGGGATGCACCTTGTAGGGCAGCCCCATTTCCTCGAGTGCGATGCTGATCTTGCGGCCGTTCGGGGTGTTCCAGGCGTAGAAGTCGATGGTCATTCGCTTCCTTTAATTGATCTTGCGCTGTTGACGGTGAGCGATCCGCTGTGGAATGTCTACAAAGCAGAGGATAAATTCCCGCAAATCCCCATAGCCTGAAGAGATCGCCTTGTCCAAATCAGCGTCCCGCGCCCGCCTCGCCGACATCATCCGCAAGCGCTCGTTCGGGCGCGGCGAAATCACGCTGGCCTCGGGCCGCAAGAGCGATTTCTATTTCAACCTGAAGCCGACCATGCTCGATCCCGAAGGCGCGGCGCTGCTCGCCGAGTTGTCGCTGGATGCGCTGAAGGACGATCAGGTCGATTACATCGGCGGACTGGAGATGGGCGCGGTGCCGATCGCGGGCGCCATCGCACAACTGTCGTGGCTGAAGGGACATCCCATCGCGGCGTTCTTCGTGCGCAAGAAGCCGAAGGAACACGGCGCACGCCTCGCAGTCGAAGGCCTCGCCAAGGGCGAGAGCCTGGCCGGCAAACGCATTGTCATCGTCGAGGATGTCACCACCACCGGCGGCTCGGCGATCAAGGCGGTGGATGCGGTGAAGGATTCAGGCGGCGAAGTCGTGCTGGTGTTCACCATGATCGACCGCGACGAAGGCGCGACCGAAGCGTTCTCCGAGGCCGGCATTCCGTTCCGCGCGCTCTACAAGGCGGGCGAATTTCTCAAGAGCTGATATCGGCCCTATCGCCGCTCGGAGAAAGTTCTCCGGTCGTTCCAAGCGAGCGCGAGCGGGAATCCATAACCACGGAATAGAGATGAGAATGCAGATATCTCCCCGTCACCAACGGCTTCAAGGGTTGTGGGTCCGGACCTTCGCCGGCACGACCGTGACATGCATTCTGGCCTTTACGTTGTTTTTCCTTCTTCCCGCGCCGGCCTTCGCCGCCGAAGGGCTGAATGGCGCGAAGCTCTCGATCCTCTGGGCGCTGCCGTTCGTCGGCATTCTTTTGTGTATCGCCACCGGTCCGGTGTTCTACCCCCACGTCTGGGAGCATCACTACGGCAAGTTCACCGCGCTCTGGGCGGCGCTGATCGTCGTTCCACTGTTCGCAACCGCCGATGTTCACACCGTCACGACGACACTCGCGCACACGGCGCTGCTTGAATACATGCCGTTCATCCTGCTGCTGCTGGCGCTGTTTGTGGTCGCGGGCGGCATCTATCTCGAAGGCAACCTGCACGACAGCGTGTTCACCAACACTGTATTGCTCGCCGTCGGCGGGCTGATGGCCAGCGTCGTCGGCACCACCGGTGCGGCGATGATCCTGATCCGCCCCCTGATCCGCGCCAACGACGACCGGCGATACAACGCGCATGTCGTGGTGTTCTTTATTTTCCTCGTCGCCAATATCGGCGGCGCGCTGTCGCCGCTCGGCGACCCGCCGCTGTTCATCGGCTTCCTCAAGGGTGTCGATTTCTTCTGGACCACGAAACATCTGTGGCAGGAGACCCTGGTGGTCGGCGGCATCGTGCTCGCGATTTTCATGGTGATCGATCTTTACATGCATCACCGGGAGGGCCGCTTCACCAAACTGAAAGACCCGACGCCGGACAAACCGCTCAAACTGCACGGCAAGATCAACCTCGTGCTGATCGCGGTCATCATCGCCGCCATCCTGATGAGCGCGCAGTGGAAGCCCGGAATCTCCTTCCATATCACCGGCGTCGATCTCGAAATTCAGGACCTGTTGCGCGATGCGATCTTCGTCGTGGTCGCGATCGCATCCATGACGTGGACGCAGAAATCAGATCGCGAGGCCAACGGATTTTCATGGGGGCCGATTCAGGAAGTCGCCATCCTGTTCGCCGGCATCTTCATCTGCATCGTGCCGGTGATGGCGATGCTTCAGGCAGGGCCGCAAGGACCGTTCGCCGCGCTACTCGGACTCGTCACTAACGCCGACGGCAGCAACAACGCCGCCGCCTATTTCTGGCTGACCGGCATCCTGTCGTCGTTCCTCGACAATGCGCCGACCTATCTGGTGTTCTTCCAGCTCGCCGGCGGAGATTCGCAGGTTTTGATGGGAGTAAAGGCTGCGACGCTGGCGGCAATCTCGTCCGGCGCGGTCTACATGGGCGCCAATACCTATATCGGCAACGCACCGAACTTCATGGTCTATGCCATCGCGCGGCAGGCCGGCGTGAAAATGCCGAGCTTTTTCGGCTATATGGTGTGGTCGATGCTGGTGCTGGTGCCGACTTTCGTGCTGGCGACGTTCCTGTTTTTCAGGCCGTAAGCGCGACGCTCGCCTGCACGATTCCATGACCACAATTTCTGGCCCAAATCCGCTCCCTAACTCGGCGTTTACCATCACGCATTAAGGTCATGGACGCTGCGGCATGAAGTTGCCGCAGGCGTCAGCGTTGCGTGAGTGGGGCAGTCCGTGTTGCGTACAGAGTTGCGTATTTCGCGCGTGCGGCGCCGCATGACGCTTGTTCTCACTGTCATGCTGGCAATGCCCGTGGCGCTTGCGCCCCACGCGGCTTCCGCCGGCATTTTCGATTTCCTGTTCGGCGGTGACAAGCCGCAGCGGCAGGAGCCTCAGCAGCAACAGCAGCCGAGCAATGCCTTTGCCGATCCGTTCGGCCTGTCCACACCCAATCCCGCGCCTGCGCCGTCGGCTTCCTCCGGCGGGCGCTTCACCACCTATTGCGTGCGGACCTGCGATGGCCGCTATTTCCCGCTGACGTCGCGCGGCAACGGCACGCCGGCACAGATGTGCCAGGCGTTCTGCCCGGCAAGCGCAACCAAGGTCTTTTCCGGCAACAGCATCGACTACGCCGTCGGCAATATGGGCGAACGCTATGTCGATACGCCGAACGCCTTCGCCTATCGCAAGGCGCTGAAGGCGGATTGCACCTGCAACGGCCGCGACCCTGCGGGCCTCGCGCCGGTCGATCTGTCGCTCGACACCACATTGCGCCCCGGCGACATTGTCGCGACCTCGAACGGGCTTGTTGCTTACTCAGGCACCAGTTCCGCCAACGGCCAGATCGCGCAGTTCACCCCTGTCAACAACTATCCCGGCCTGACGTCAGAGCTGCGCGCGCGGCTCGGCGAGATGAAGGTCGCGCCGGTGGCCGCTGAAATTCCCGAAGACACCTATTCGTCGCAGGACATCACAGGGTCGGTGCCCGAGCCGAAATACGCCCAGCCGATGGCGTCGGATGCCATCATGCCGAAGCTCGCGCCGAAGCCTCGCGCACGGATGTAATCAACTCACCGCCCGACGATGACGCCGATCACGTTCGGCGCGGCGAGATACTTCTCTTCCATTTCCATCCGCGCCCGCGCCTTGATCTCCGGCGTCAGCAGGCCGCGATGTTCGGCCAGGATCATCCAGCAGTAGCCCCACCAGTCGGCGAGGATGCCGGTGTCGTCGACCAGGTCGTAGCCGTGTTCGGCGGCGAAGATGCGCGCCCGCGCCTCGTCCAGCCAGTCGAGGAATTCATGATCCTTCAGCGAGAACAGATCGTCGCTGAAATCGTCGGTGGTATAGCCCCACACCGACATGCAGACCGCGTTGAATTCGCGGTCGATGTGGTCGTCGTCCACCAGCCGCGTCCGCGCGGCGGCATGGAGACGGGAAAGCGTCCGGGCGAAGTCCGCGATGCGCGTCAGCGCCGTGTTGTCGAAAGCGATATTGGACATGTAGTCCTCAAGACCGATGACAGACCCTAGATGTGGTGGCCCATAGGGAGCGAATCACAATGATATATCAATGACTTGCTAAAGTGTTCTTAATTTGTTCCGAGATCATTCTTCTTTGCACAATGCTGTCGTCGGATGTCTGCTAGCCTGACTGCTCGGGCCGGGTATCAGTCAAAAAAATATGGAGCGTGCGACGATGAAGACTCAAGGATCGGCCGTCTGGAGTGGCGGTATCAAGGACGGCAAGGGTGCGATCTCGACCAAGAGCGGGGCACTGAGCAGCTACCCCTATGGCTTCGCTTCGCGCTTCGAGGGCAAGCCCGGCACCAATCCCGAAGAGCTGATCGGCGCGGCCCATGCCGGCTGCTTCACCATGGCCCTGTCGCTGATCCTGGGTGAAGCCAAACTCACCGCCGAAAAAATGGAAACGGTCGCCGAAGTCTCGCTCGACAAGGACGGCGACGGATTTTCCATCACGGCCGTGCATCTGACGCTGAAGGCGAAAATTCCCGGCGCAACGCAGGAGCAGTTTGAGAAGCTCACCGGCATGGCGAAGGCGGGTTGCCCGGTGTCGAAGCTGCTGAAAGCCAACATCACGCTCGACGCAACGCTGGAGACGTGACGTCAAACCGGTCACCAATATACTATGATAAAAAATGGCCGCTCAATGAGCGGCCATTCATTCGCGGAGCGAGGCATGGCAGACGCGGCTGCACTTCTCGGAACGTGGCGGATGGTGTCCTGGACGCGTACGGCGGTCGCGACCGGCAAGATAACCGATGCAATGGGCGCGGACCCTATCGGATATATCGCCTATCACGCCGACGGCCGCATGATGGCGCTGGTTGTCGATCGCCACAGGGCCAAGCTCAAGGGGACAACGCCTACGGACGATGAAAAGGTCGCGCTGTTCGATTCCATGCTGGCCTATTCCGCGTCGTATACGCTCGACGACGACAAAGTCGTCCACCATGTCGATGCGGCCTGGAATCCGGCATGGGGCGTTTCGGATCTGATCCGGCCTTATACGCTTGAGGGCGATACGCTCGTGATTAGCGGAGCACCGGGTGAAGACCCGGTGACCGGTGAAGCGGTCATTTACAGAATGGAATTTCGAAAAGTTCGCTAAACCAACGAGGGCTTCCAAGATGCTCAGAAGTCTGATTCTCATCTGCCTCGTGACATTTGCCGCCACCACAAATTCCAGCGCCCAGATCGTCGCGCTCGGCGCCAGCAACACCGCCGGTTATGGTGTCGGCGCATCGGCGGCCTTTCCAGCCGTCCTGCAAGAACTTCTGCGTGCGAAAGGCCAGCCGATGACGGTGAGCAACGCAGGCGTCAGCGGAGATACAACCGGCGGCATGCTGTCGCGATTATCGAGCGTAGCGCCGGACGGAACGAAGATCGTGATTCTTCAGATCGGCGGCAACGATCGCCGGAAGGGCATCAGCGAAGCGGAGGCTGCGGCCAACAGGTCTGAAATCCGAAAGCGGCTGCATGCCCGCGGCATCCGCATCATCGAGGCTGACAGCTATGTGTGGTCGGCGCTTCGCAGCGGGCTGCGGCAACCCGACGGAATTCATCTGACGGCAGAGGGCCATCGCAAGGTCGCACAACAACTCGCCGCGTCCATCCGCTGACCGGCGATGCTCGCGCGACCCTTACGGCACAACCATGATGGGGATCGAAGCGAGTTCGTGAGAGAGCTTGCGCACGGCCTTTTCAGCCTCTGCCGGAAGCTGCTCCGGGCTGCAGCAAAACGGTACCTCCAGTCCCAGTGATTTGCTGGCGTCGCTTTCCCAGACCAGTCCGACGAAAGACTTCTTCGTCACGAAGTCATGCGTGAGACTGGCGATCTTGATACCGTCGATATCCGCCATCTGACCCTCCCCGGTTTGGATTTCAGAATAGCGCGCCTTGCGACTGGATTATGACGACAACCGCCGAAGCCATTGGGGTACTCAAGGCGTGACGTTCAGCGCGGATAGACCGGTGCGCAGACCGTCTGCCCGCTCGCCAGCCGTTCGACCGTGACATCGATGCCGTACACTGCTTTCAGCCGCGCGGCGGTGAGCACCTCGTGCGGCGTTCCTTGCGCAACGATGACGCCGTCCTGCATCAAGGCGACGCGGCTCGCCACCGCAAAGGCCTGATCGGGATCGTGGGTTGAGAGAATGATGCCGGTGCCGCGCGCGGCGAGCTTGCGGATTTCCGCCAGCACAGCGGCCTGATTGCCGAAATCGAGACTGGCGGTCGGCTCGTCCATCACGATCAGCGGCGCCGCCTGCGCCATCGCCCGCGCCACGATCACGAGCTGGCGCTGTCCACCGGACAATGTCGTTACCTCGCGCGAAGCGAGTTCGGCGATCCCAAGCTCGGCCAGCGAGTTCTGCGCGATAGTCCGGTCTTCCTTCGTGGGCGCCGCGAACACGCCGCGATGCGCGACACGGCCCATCAGCACCAGATCGGACGCGGTATAGGGAAACGCGGTGTCCTGCGCCTGCGGCACATAGGCGATGCGGCGCGCGATATGCGCGCGCGGCAGGGTAGACAGTGCATCACCGCCGAGCGAGATGTCGCCGCCCTGCGGCCGCAACAGGCCGAGCAACGTCTTGAACAGCGTGCTCTTGCCGCATCCGTTCGGCCCGAGCAGACACAGCACCTCGCCGGTCTCGACGGTCAGATTCAGATTCCGGCCGACAGGCCGCTCGGGATAACCGAATGAAAGATCGCGGGCGATGAGACGCATCATGACCACCCGTGCCGGCCGCGCCACAAGAGCCACAAAAAGAACGGCGCCCCGACAACCGCCGTCAGAATGCCGAGCGGCACTTCAATGCGCCCCAGCGAACGCGCCAGCGTATCCACCAGCACCAGATAGCTCGCGCCCATCAGCATCGCCGCCGGAAGCAGCCGCTCGAAGTTGGGGCCGACCAGCATCCGCGCAATGTGCGGAATCACCAGACCGACCCAGCCGATCACGCCCGAGATCGCCACAACGCTGGCGGTGATCAGCGTCGCCGCGGCGATGACGATGACACGCAGCCGCCCGGATTCGACGCCAAGCGACTTGGCCTCCTCGTCGCCCAGCGACAGCACGTTGATCTGCCAGCGCAGCAGCACCAGCGGCACAAGGCCGATCGCGACCGCCGGCATGACATTCCACAGATCGCCGCCGCGCACACTGGCGAGACTGCCGAGCAGCCAGAAGGTGATTGCGGGCAACTGGTCATAAGGATCGGCGAGAATTTTCAGCAGCGAGATCGCCGCGCCCGCTAGCGCGCCGACCACCACACCGCCCAGCACGAGCACCAGCGTCGGATCACGGCCGCGCACAGCCACCGCAATCAGATAGACAAGCCCCACCGTTGCAAGGCCGCCGCCGAAGGCGAGCATCTGGATCGCGAACACCGGCAGTGACAGGAAAATGCCGATCACCGCGCCAAGGCCCGCGCCTGCCGAGACGCCGAGCACATCGGGCGAGACCAGCGGATTGCGAAACAGCCCCTGATAGACGACGCCCGCACCTGCGAGCGAAGCCCCGACGATCAGGCCTGCCAGCACGCGCGGACCGCGAATGCCGAACAGCACGCGCTGTTCGGCGGTCTGCGGCAGATCGCCCGACCAGAAATTTCTCAGCGCACGAAAAAATCCATCGAACGTCACGGGAAAGGCGCCGATGCTCAGTCCGATCACCGCGGCGGCGAGCGCCAGCAACGCGAGGCCGGGAATCATCCAGGAGACTCGCGATGCCCTGCGCTGTGCCGTCATCGGCGTGCCGGAATTGACGGCGGCTTGCCGTCCGCCCATGCGATCAGCGTATCGAGATCGCTGTCCGCGACATCGACATGGTAGAACTGCCTGTAGAAGGCGCGCGTGTCCTGCCGGATGTCGAATGGAAAGCGCGCGCCGTGAAACAGATTGGCAAGCCAGCGCAGCCCGATCAGCCGGTTGACCGATGGCGGCCGATCGATCCAGCCGAACGGCGCGGTCGGCGCGAGATACACGCGGCCATCCTTGACGGCTTTGAGGCCCTGCCAGACTGAATCGCCACCTTTGGCAACCTTGTCGTGGAAGTTGCGATCCCAGGTGACAATGATGTCGGGATTCCACGCGAGAATCTGTTCGGGCGACACGTTGGCAATGCCGCGCCGCTGGTCCTGCGCATCGGCGACGTTGCGCCCGCCGGCCCGTTCGATGATCTCGGTGTTGATCGAGCCGCGCAGCCCTGTCTCAAGTCCGTCCGGACCGCGCGCCAGATAGACCCGCGGGCGCTGATCCTCGGGAATTCCCGCCAGCGTCGTATCGAGACTCTTGAAGAGGTCGTCCGAATATTTTGCAAGCGCCTCGCCGCGCTCCGGCGCGCCAAAGATATTGCCGAGCAGCCGGAACGATGATGCCGTCGCCTCAAAGCGCCCGTCGATCAGCACATAGGGAATGCCGGTGCGCTGCTGCACGCTGTCGGCCAGCGACGCGAAGGTCTGCCGTACCGAGCCGTAGTCGACGATCAGGTCGGGCTTGATTTTCAGCACGGTCTCTATGTTGGCCGTGTCGCCGCGTCCGGTCAGCAAACCGACCTCCGGCAGATCGCGCTGGCCCGCAGCGATGTACGGGCGCTCTTCGGCGCGCAATGCGCGCGGCCAGCCCACCATGGTCTCCGGCCGCATCGCATAGACCACCACCGACGCCGGCCCGCCCGCCGCGAACACTTGATCAATGCGATCGGGAAGTTCGACGCTCCGCCCGGCGCTGTCGGTGACGGTGCGCGCGGCGTGCGCCGGCCGCGCCAGCATCATCATGCTGGCGCCCGCCACAAACGATCGCCGGTTGATGCGAATCATGGATGGCCTCAGTCGATGCCCACCATGACGTCGCTCGCCTTGACGATGGCGTAGACCTGCTTGCCGACTTCGAGCTTCAACTCCTCAACCGAGGTCTTGGTGATGGCCGAGGTGATGATGCTGCCGCCGCCAATGTCGATCTTCACATGGCTGGTGGTGACGCCGTGATCGATGGCGACGACCTTGCCCTTGAGCTGATTGCGCGCGCTGATCTTCATTCCGAGATCTCCGTGTGACGGGGCAACAAAAAGGGCGGCCCGTGAGCCGCCCTTTTATATGTTCAAAACCGGTATGAAGGAACTCACTCCGCGGCGAGCTTGACCTCGGGAGCGGCGGCGCGGACTTCCGCGTCGACATGCTTTTCGAACTGTTCGAAGTTCTTCTGGAACATGCCGACCAGCGCGCGCGCGGTCTTGTCGAACTCGGCCTTGTCCTTCCAGGTGTTGACCGGATCGAGAATGTCGCTCGGCACGCCTTCGAGAGCTGTCGGCACCGCGAAGCCGAAATACTTGTCGGTGCGGAACTGGGCGTTGCGCAGCGAACCGTTCAGCGCGGCGGTCAGCAGCGCGCGGGTCACCTTGATCGGCATGCGGCTGCCGGTGCCATACTTGCCGCCGGTCCAGCCGGTGTTGACCACCCAGCAATCGACGTTGTGCTTGGCGATCAGCTCCTTCAGGAGCTGGCCGTATTCGGCCGGATCGCGCGGCAGGAACGGCGAGCCGAAGCACGCCGAGAATTCAGGAACGGGCTCGTTGCCGAGGCCGCGCTCGGTGCCGGCGACCTTCGCGGTGTAGCCCGAGAGGAAGTGGTACATCGCCTGCGCCGGGGTCAGCTTGGCGATCGGCGGCATCACGCCGAAGGCGTCGGCAGCGAGCATCACCAGATTCTTCGGATGACCGGCGCGACCGGTGCGCGATGCGTTCGGGATCGATTCCAGCGGATAAGCGGAACGGGTGTTCTCGGTCTTGGAGCCGTCGTCGAAGTCGGGCTCGCGGGTGACCGGATCGAGCACGACGTTCTCGAGCACCGCGCCGAAGCAGATGCTGGCGTCATAGATCGCAGGTTCAGCTTCACGCGACAGCTTGATGGTCTTGGCGTAGCAGCCGCCTTCGAAATTGAAGATGCCGTCCGGACCCCAGCCGGTCTCGTCGTCGCCGATCAGGGTACGGTTCGGATCGGCGGAGAGCGTGGTCTTGCCGGTGCCGGAGAGGCCGAAGAAGATCGCGCTGTCGCCGTTCGGGCCGACGTTGGCCGAGCAGTGCATCGGCATCACGCCCTGCGCCGGCAGGAAGTAGTTCAGCGTGGTGAACACCGACTTCTTCATTTCGCCGGCGTACTGGCTACCTGCGATCAGAACGATCTTGCGGGTGAAGTCGATCGCCACGACGTTCTCGGACTTGCAGCCGTGACGCTTCGGATCGGCGCGGAAGCTCGGCAGATCGACGATGGTCAGTTCGGGTGCGAAGTTCGCAAGCTCGGCCATTTCGGGACGGCGCAGCAGCGTGCGGATGAACAGCGAGTGCCACGCCATTTCGGTGAACACGCGCGTCTTGATCCGAAATTTCGGATCAGCGCCGCCGTAGAGATCTTGCGCGAAGAGGGTCTTGCCTTCGCAGTGCTTGAGGAAATCCTGATACAGCGTTTCGAACTGTTCGGAAGTGATGGACTGGTTGCCGCCCCACCACATGGTCTTGTCGGTGAGCGCGTCGCGCACCGTGAACTTGTCTTTCGGCGAGCGGCCGGTGAACACGCCGGTTTCTGCGACAAGCGCGCCGCCGGCTGACAGCTCGGCTTCATTGTTGCGCAGCGAGTGCTCGTAGAGCGGCGCGGTGCCGAGATTCCAGTTTACCTGTTTGAGATTTTTGAAACCGAATTTATCGGCGCCGAAAGCACCGTTGCGCACACCCGTCTCTTGCACTGTCAGAATCTCCCAAAAAGACCGCGTATCGTTTCGCGCGGCTATTCGCCAAACGCCCCTGTCGCGGATGCCGGGGATCATAGCTCCCGGGCCTCAATCCGGCGACTTATTAGTGGCCAACGCGCGGCTTGCCAAGTCGATCCGTCATAATGCGGTAAAGATCGCCGGGACCGGCGAAAACGGATTGAATTTCACGGGCTTGGGAGGGCCTTGGCGCGGTCGGCAAGCGCCTTCAGGGCTTGCCGCAGTGCGGCAGGTGTGACGATCCGCTGCGGAAAATCGAGCCGGAGCGTGCGCCCGTCATCCTGCAGATCGAGGCCCTCGGGATCGCAGCCGGTGCATCGCCATGCGCCTTGGGAAGCGCCGAGCAGTTTCACCGCGTACAGATTCATCGTGTCCATATGATCGGCATTCATATGCGCGACGATGTCCGGCTCGGCCTCCACCAGTGCCTCCGCACCCGAGAGATCGGTGAGAAAGTCACGCGGCTCCAGATCGACGATACGGCCGAACCCCGCAACCAGATGCACACCTTTCGGCACGATCTTGAAGAACGAGAAATCCTTGAAGCCGGCGAAGTCCTCGGCCGAGGGATGAGCCGCAAGATAGCGCCGTCTTGCAAGCCCGGCGTCGTCGCCCTGCGTTTCTTCGGCGGTGCCTGCCAGCATGATGCGCGCGCCTTCCAGCGGATCGCCCGGCGCCCGTTCGTCCAGCATCAGCGACACCCGCGGATCGTTCAGAATGTTCCTGGTGTGGATCGCAAGCCGCGAGATCAGCAGGACCGGCGAGCCGTCCGGCATCGAGCCGACATTGACCAGCGAACAATACGGATCACCGCTCTCGGGCATCAGCGTCGCCAGTGCGCCCTGACGGCGGCGGGCCAGCAGTGAGCGGGTCAGGCGGGCCGGTTTGACGGTTGCAGAGGGGTCCATCGGGAGCCTGATTTCAAAGGTTAACGGGCTTTTTTGCGGCAAAAAGGGGTTATATCCCGGAACAATCCGCTTATATAAACGTCAGGTTCCAATATTCGCAGGGCCCAGGAACTCGGTCACATTTCAGCCCAGCTTGCATTGCTCGTTGAAGATAAGCGAACGCCTTATTTCACGGCATCCCGGTTTGTCCGGTCAGTAAACAGTCGCCCCGCCCGAAACTATCGATTTGGAAAGCAGGCTCATGCCCACAATCGCCCTGGTCGATGACGACCGCAACATTCTGACGTCGGTCTCGATCGCACTGGAAGCCGAAGGCTACCGGATCATGACCTATACGGATGGCGCGTCAGCCCTCGACGGCTTCAAGACGAGTCCGCCGGACCTTGCCATCCTCGACATCAAGATGCCCCGCATGGACGGCATGGAAACGCTGCGCCGGCTGCGCCAGAAGTCCGATCTGCCCGTGATCTTCCTCACCTCCAAGGACGAGGAAATCGACGAGCTGTTCGGCCTCAAGATGGGCGCCGACGATTTCATCCGCAAACCGTTCTCCCAGCGCCTCTTGGTGGAGCGCGTCAAGGCGGTGCTCCGCCGCGCGGTGCCGAAGGACCCTGCCGCCACGCAGAAGGAAATGGACGCCAAGGCGCTCGAGCGCGGACTGCTGCGCATGGACCCGGAACGTCACACCTGCACCTGGAAGAACGAACCGGTGACGCTCACCGTGACCGAATTCCTGATCCTTCAGGCGCTGGCCACCCGCCCCGGAGTGGTGAAAAGCCGCAACGCGCTGATGGATGCGGCCTATGACGACCAGGTCTATGTCGACGACCGCACCATCGACAGCCATATCAAGCGCCTGCGCAAGAAGTTCAAGGCAGCCGACGATGACTTCGAGATGATCGAAACCCTGTACGGCGTCGGCTATCGCTTCAAGGAAACCTGATCGTTCCGGCATGCGATACGGAGGGAACTGGTCCGGCGACAGCGCCGTATGGCGGGTCGCTCGCATGCCGGTTGGTTGCTATAATCGGCCGATCTCGAACCGAACAATCGGGCGTCTAGCCATTGCTTGATCGAACGCAGCATGACAGCGACGACGATGCCGAAGCCGGTGCGCCGCCACTTGCGCCGGTTGCCGACGCGCCGTCGGACGCCGGAGCCGTGCGCCGGCGCTGGAGTCCGGTTGATCTGATCAAGCGCGCCGGACGTTATCTCACCGCGCTGACCTTCTCGAGCCTCACACGCCGCATCGTGGTCCTCAACCTGATCGGCCTGTTCGCGATGCTGGCCGGCATTCTCTATCTGTCGCAATTCCGCGCCGGCCTGATCGATGCGCGCGCGCAGAGCCTGCTGGTGCAGGCCGAAATCATCTCCGGCGCGATCGCGGCCTCGGCCACGGTCGAGACCAACGCCATCACCGTCGATCCCGAGCGCCTGCTCGATCTGAAGCCCGGCGAAACCTACGGCCCGACCGACGAGACCCTCAGCAACATCGATTTCCCGATCAATCCCGAACGCGTCGCGCCGGTACTGCGGCGGCTGATTTCGCCGACCAAGACCCGCGCGCGGATTTACGATCGCGAGGGCGTGCTGGTGCTCGACAGCCGCAATCTTTACGGCCGCGGCGACGTGATGCGCTTTGAACTGGCACCGCCCAATGCGGAAAAGCCGGGCTTCGCCGAAAAGACCATGATCGCGATCCGCACCTGGCTCAACCGCGGCGACCTGCCGCTGTACCGCGAACTCGGACCGGAAAACGGCAACGGCTATCAGGAAGTCCAGCAGGCGCTCGACGGCCGCAAGGGCAGCATGGTGCGGATCAACGACCGCGGCGAAGTGATCGTCTCGGTGTCGGTGCCGGTGCAGCGCTTCCGCGCGGTGCATGGCGCGCTGATGCTCTCGACCCAGGGCGACGACATCGACCAGCTGGTGACCAACGAGCGGCTCGCGATCCTCAAAGTGTTCGGCATCGCGTCGGGCGTGATGATCCTGCTGTCGCTGCTGCTCGCCTCGACCATCGCGGGTCCGATGCGCCGTCTCGCCGACAGCGCCGAGCGCGTCCGCCGCCGCATCAAGACCCGTGTCGAAATTCCGGACTTCACCTCGCGCGGCGACGAGATCGGCCATCTGTCGCGCGCGCTGCGCGACATGACCGACGCGCTGTACAACCGCATTGAAGGGATCGAGCGTTTCGCCGCGGACGTCGCCCACGAACTTAAGAACCCGCTGACCTCGATGCGCTCGGCGGTCGAGACGCTTCCGCTGGCGCGCTCTGACGACAGCCGCTCGCGGCTGCTGGCCGTGATCGAGCACGACGTGCGCCGGCTCGACCGCCTGATCTCCGACATTTCCGACGCCAGCCGGCTCGACGCCGAGTTGCAGCGGCAGGATGTGGAGCCGGTCGACATCCGCCGCCTGCTCAACACGCTGGTCTCGGTCGCCAACGAGACCCAGCACGGCACCGACGTCACGGTCGAAGCCCGTTTCGAGGGCAAGCCCAACGACAGCTTCTCGGTGCCGGGACATGACTCGCGGCTCGGACAGGTGATTTCGAATCTTTTGAGCAACGCGCAGTCGTTCTCGCGTCCGGGCAGCAAGGTGCGCATCGTCTGCCGCCGCCTCAAATCCGAAATCGAGATCGTGATCGACGACGACGGCACCGGCATCCGGCCCGGCGCACTCGAGAAAATCTTCGAGCGCTTCTACACCGACCGTCCGCATCAGGGTTTTGGACAGAATTCCGGCCTTGGGCTGTCGATCTCCAAGCAGATCGTGGAAGCCCACGGCGGACGCATCTGGGCGGAAAACCGCGCCGGTCCGCTCGACGCCGAAGGCGATGCCAGGATCGTCGGCGCACGCTTCACGGTCCGGCTGCCCGCCATATGACCGCTGGCAGCGACCCAAGCATCCATGCCTCGGCAGTCCTGGTCGGCGACCGCGCGGTCCTGATTCGCGGGCCCTCGGGCTCCGGCAAGTCCCGGCTGGCGTTCGACCTGATCCTCGCCGGCCGCGCGGGACAGCTCCCCGCCGTCACCCTGATCGGCGACGACCGGGTCCGCCTGACGAACCACGGCAGCCGGCTGATTGTGCGCGGCGTGCCCGAACTGGCGGGAATGATCGAAATTCGCGGGCTTGGAATCAGGACCATCGGCTTTGCCGCCGAAGCGCCCGTGGGGCTGGTGGTGGACCTCGACGCCGCCGACGCCGAGCGCCTGCCGCCGCCGGAAGCCCTCAAAACCCTGGTTTCCGGGCTGGAAATCCCGCGAATTCCGGTGGCACGGGGGTATGGCGCTCTGCCCCTGGTTCTGGCATTCCTTACGACAGTTTAAGGTTTCAAAAGCGAACTCGCGACCTTAGGCTGATTGCTGGCGGCGGTTTGGTCGCCATATAACCCAGACCCCGCCACTGAAGACGACCCGCGCGGACACCTTTTTTAAGGGGGTACGCGGCAACATCCCCCCTTGCGCCGGGGCTCTGGATGGTCAACATGTGGCCCTTTCGTGCGGTGCATCAAAAAGCGCCCGCGAGGAGTTTTGGATGATTGGTCTAGTACTGGTGACCCACGGGCGTCTTGCCGACGAGTTCAAGGCTGCCCTTGAACACGTGATGGGTCCGCAAAAACAAATCGAGTCGATTACGATTGGCGCCGAAGACGATGCCGATCTGTGTCGCAGCGATATTATCGAAGCCGTCAAGCGCGTGGACAGCGGCGATGGCGTTGCGATTCTCACCGACATGTTCGGCGGCACGCCGTCGAACCTCGCGATCTCCTGTATGAGCCGTCCCAAGGTCGAAGTGCTGGCCGGCATCAACCTGCCGATGCTGGTCAAGCTCGCCAAGGTGCGCGACGACAAGCCGCTGCCCGACGCGATCGCCGCCGCTCAGGAAGCCGGTCGCAAATACGTGACGATCGCCAGCCGTGTGCTCGCCGGGAAATGAGCGCCACGCCGGAGCATACGTCTTCGTCAGCCGGCGTTATCGTCCGAGAACTTCCCATCATTAACAAGCGCGGCCTTCATGCGCGCGCCTCCGCGAAATTCGTGCAGACGGCGGAAAAGTTCGACGCCGAACTCACCGTCACGCGCAACGGCGAAAGCGTCGGCGGCACATCGATCATGGGCCTGATGATGCTCTCGGCCGGGATCGGCACCACCATTACGGTGGCGGCAAGCGGCCGCGAAGCCGAGGCGGCGATCAACGCCATCACCGAACTGCTCGCCAACAAGTTCGGCGAAGAAGAAGCGGGCTGATTCCACTCAAAGCTGCACCATCTCAGATGTCGTCCCCGCGAAGGCGGGGACCCATAACCACTCAGTCCACGGTTCGGAACACGTAGCTGACATCTGATTCAGATCGAAGACGCAGGGAGTCTGGGTCCCCGCCTTCGCGGGGACGACCCGTGGAATAGATCGTGCGAAGCCTACTACTTGTCGTCCTCTTCGTCAGGCCGCTCCGGACCCACGATCCAGATCTTCCACTTCACCGCCGGGCCCGCCTTGCCGTGGAAGTAGCGCCGCGAGGTCAGATCGAGGCGCTCCGCGTTCGGCGCGTTCTCCGCCATCCAGGCTTCGCACTTGTTCAGCTCGAGATCCTTGGTGTCGCAGATGCCGATGAAGCCGCGCTGCTTCGCCTCCTCCAGACTGGTCAGGCCCGAGGCCCAGACCTCCCGCGGGGTCAGCGGCGCCGGATGATCGGGGCTGTAGAAGGTCAGCGGCTCGCCGATTTCGGTGGTGCCTGCGACCACGGCCCAGCGCCTGTTAAACCGCGCGCGCCAGGCTTCGGTCAGTTGCATCGCGAATTCAGACTTGGGTGCGAACGGAACGCCGGCATCGCCGTCGCGCCGCACGGTCTGCGCCGCGATGATCGGGGAGATCAGCAGCATGACGAGGGTGAACACCAGCCACATCAGCATCAGCCGGATCAGCGCCATCTGCGTGACGCGCAGCGTCGGCAGCGCAATCAGCGCCAGCGGGACCAGGAAGAACAGCGAGATTCCCCAGTCGGTCTTCATGTAGATGCCGAACGCCACAGCGGCGATCGGCGGCACCAGCGCGACAATGATCTGCATGATCCAGATATTGCGCGCCTGCGTGAGGAACACGCCGGAGTTGGGACCGCGCACCCATGGACGCCTTGCCGAGGCGATGAACTCGCCGATAAATCCTCTCCGCCGCAGCGACCTCCACCATTGCAGCTTCCACGCCAGTGCAATGGCTGCGAAGCTCACGGGAAGCAGCAGCAGGCCGAGATTGTGCGCAAGATAGATCGACGCGAGCCGCAGTGTGGTGCCGAAGGTCCGCCCGCCATACACATCGTCGGCATAGATCAGCGGCAGGAAATCCGCCTGCTTCAGCCACCACAGATGCGGCAGCAGGCCGGCAAAACACGCCGCGAACGCCACCCACGGCGCGGGTGAGCGCCAAAAACGCATCCGGTCCGGATGGAGCAGCGATGCGAGCCCCGCAGCGCCGATCATGGTCAGCACCCAGTATTTGGTCATCAGTGCCAGCGCGGCTGCAAGTCCGAGCCAGATGCCCGACATCACCGTACGCTTCTGGAACGCCTCGAGATAGGCCAGCACGAACAGCGGCAGCGTCACCAGTTGCAGCAGATCGGGATTGTACTTGAAGCCCTTGAAGGTGAAGACCGGATAGAGCGCCAGCATCGCCACCGTGAACATGGCGCGGCGATGATCGACCACGCGCACCGCGATCAGCCAGCAGATCACAAGGCCGGTGCTGGCGACCGTCATCGCCAGCGCATAGGTCGCCCAGTCGGTGACGGGAAAAATCCTGAACCAGACGCCCGCGACCCATCCCGCCAGCGGCGGATGCTTGCCGTAGCCGAGCAGGAATTTCTGGCCCCAGGCGTAAGCCTCCGCGACATCCATATGGACATCCTGCGCGGCCTTCAGCGCGGTGAGGATGATGGTCCAGAGCAGCGCGTGCACCACCGCAAAGCCGATGACGAATCTGAGCGACGTCGCCGGATCGTGGGCGACTGCCGCGATCCACGCCGCCACGCGGCGCGTGACCGGCACGTGGCGCAGGCGCGCCTTCTGCCGGGATCGCAGTCCGGTGCGCGGGCCTGGGTTTTTCCCGGTTCTGCGCCCGGTTTCGGTCGAGGAAGCATCGGACATCGCGGTCAACCTGTGTCGGAACTGGCTCGTTGCGCTGGCTTGTTGCTACCAGTGCCGGGAGATTGCGGCAAGGATCGCACGGAGCGCCGCGAACAGCAGGAAATCCGCGCCAATCCGCTGGAAGTCCGCGTTCCGCCGCCCAATTCAGTTGCCGCAAAGGGGCGCGAATGCTATCCCGCGCCCATGACAACGACCCCTATTTCCAACGTCCGCAACTTCTCCATCGTCGCCCATATCGACCATGGCAAGTCCACCCTCGCCGACCGGCTGATCCAGACCACCGGCGGACTGGAGGCGCGCGAGATGAAGGAACAGGTGCTCGATTCGATGGACATCGAGCGTGAGCGCGGCATCACCATCAAGGCGCAGACCGTTCGCCTCAACTACAAGGCCAAGGACGGCAACACCTACATCTTCAACCTGATGGACACGCCCGGCCACGTCGACTTCGCCTACGAGGTTTCGCGTTCGCTGGCCGCGTGCGAAGGCGCACTGCTGGTGGTCGACGCCTCGCAGGGCGTGGAAGCGCAGACGCTCGCCAACGTCTATCACGCGCTCGACGCCAATCTCGAAATCGTGCCGGTGCTGAACAAGGTCGATCTGCCCGCCGCGGAGCCCGAACAGGTGAAGCAGCAGATCGAGGACGTGATCGGCATCGATGCCTCCGAGGCGGTGATGATCTCGGCAAAGACCGGCCTCGGCATTCCCGACGTGCTGGAAGCCATCGTCACCCGCCTGCCGCCGCCGAAGGGCGACCGCGACGCGACGCTGAAGGCGCTGCTGGTCGACAGCTGGTACGACGTTTACCTCGGCGTCGTGGTTCTGGTGCGCGTGGTCGATGGCGTCCTGAAGAAGGGCCAGCGCGTGCGCATGATGGGCACGGGCGCGGCTTACGACGTCGAGCGTGTCGGCTACTTCACGCCGAAGATGGTCAATGTCGACGAACTCGGCCCCGGCGAAATCGGCTTCATCACCGCGGCGATCAAGGAAGTCGCCGATACCCGCGTCGGCGACACCATCACCGACGACCGCAAGCCGATCACCGAAATGCTGCCGGGCTTCAAGCCCGCCGTGCCGGTGGTTTTCTGCGGCCTGTTTCCGGTCGATGCCGACGACTTCGAAACGCTGCGCGCGGCGATGGGCAAGCTGCGGCTCAATGACGCAAGCTTCTCGTTCGAGATGGAGACCAGCGCTGCATTGGGCTTCGGCTTCCGCTGCGGCTTCCTCGGCCTGCTGCATCTGGAAATCATCCAGGAGCGCCTCTCCCGCGAGTTCAATCTCAACCTGATCGCGACCGCCCCGAGCGTCATCTACAAGATGCATCTCAACAACGGCAGCGAGATCGAGATTCACAATCCGATCGACATGCCGGACGTGACGCAGATCAAGGAAATCGAGGAGCCGTGGATCGAGGCCACCATCCTCACGCCGGACGACTATCTCGGCAGCGTGCTCAAGCTCTGTCAGGAGCGCCGCGGCAACCAGAAGGAACTGACCTACGTCGGCGCCCGCGCCATGGTGAAATACGAACTGCCGCTCAATGAAGTGGTGTTCGATTTCTACGACCGTCTGAAGTCCGTCTCGAAGGGCTATGCCTCGTTCGACTATCACCTGACCGATTACAAGCAGGCCGATCTCGTGAAGATGCAGATTCTCGTCAACAACGAGCCGGTGGACGCGCTCTCCATGCTGGTCCATCGCACCCGCGCCGAAGGCCGCGGCCGCGCCATGGTCGAGAAAATGAAGGAGCTGATCCCGCCGCACATGTTCCAGATCCCGATCCAGGCGGCGATCGGCGGCAAGGTGATCGCGCGCGAAACTGTCCGCGCGCTGCGCAAGGACGTGACCGCGAAGTGCTACGGCGGCGACATTACGCGCAAACGCAAGCTTCTGGAGAAGCAGAAGGAAGGCAAGAAGAAGATGCGGCAGTTCGGCAAGGTCGACATCCCGCAGGAAGCGTTCATTGCCGCGCTGAAGGTGGATAGCTGAGGGTTAGGCGGCGATCATACCCTTCGGGTCGTCCCCGCGAAGGCGGGGACCCATAGCCCCTAACGTCGGTATTTGGCTTGGAGCTTCCTTCGCTGCGGAACAGGTGCTTTCACAGACACCGTGAAAGTGGTTTCATATCGGCGCAACGGGTCGCGTCATGCCCCGCCCTCAGAATTTTTCGATCTTCTTGCCGTTCTTGTCGACCAGACTCGAAAATTTCTCGCGGAACACGATGTCGTGCGGCTTCACGGTGAACCTGTTGCCCTCCATGAACTCGTACAGCGAGCGCACCGGCGCGGTGGTCGGGCCCTGTTTGATAAAATCGTCCGTCGTGAAGCAGGAATCGTTGTTGGCCTTCAGATAGTCGGTGAAGCTTCCGCTGACGACGCCGACCTTCTTCTGCAACTTGTATGACAACTGCCGCCTGAACATCTTCGGCATCAGCACCTTGCCCTTGTCCCTGGCCGGCTCGGCCGGTCCGTGCGGACGAAACACCAGCTTCGGATCGAACTTGCCGGTGTCAGCCGAGTAGTCCTTCCAGACGCGGCCCTTGGCTTTGGCCTTGCTCAAGATATCGAGATAGGACTGGATCTCTTCTTCTTCCATCGAGGAGTAGAATGTCGGATACGCCCAGCCTTGTTCGGCGAGCCACAGGTTGATGTCGGTCTTGTATCCGGTGCCGACCCGGATGTTGGCGACGAAACGTCCGTAGGTGTCGATCACCTCGAACGGCTTGTCGATCAACGAGACCACCTGACACTTGATCGGGCTGCCGAAGCCGGACAGTTTCTTCGCCAGCGCGACCGTCGCGGTTTCCGCCCAGTATTGCCGCCGCGGCTGTTTGTTTTCGAGATTGAATTTTTCGCGCTTGGCGGCGGAAACGCCGGTGCTCTTCTTGAGCGGCCCCGCGCGATAATGCAGTTCGGGCGCATCGATCCCTTGCAGGCGGACAGTGATCCGGCCTTGCGTGTCGATCACCTCCTTGTTGCTGGCGCCGCGCGCGAACGCCCCGAAATACGCCTTGGTCTTCTTGAAGGTCTTGCCGTCCGCGGCGTAGGCAAACGAGTTACTTCCGACCGTGACCTTGACCTTCGTTGTATCGGCGTCGGAATCGCCATCGGGCCAGAATTGATCGAGGTCAATTGTCCCCATCACGCGCAACAGGCCCGGCATGCGTCCCTCCCCGCTTTTTCTGGAGCCGCACCTTAGCAAATCACAGCGACACGCGGAATACGGCGGCTCACTGTCACAATCGATGTCACAAATGGGGGATGACACGTTTCCTCACTGCGGCGCATACGGCGTCGCGCATCGCCGTTCATCGCCCGTTCAAGTCGAATCTGGCGGTTGCGTGATCGAGAGAAAGGCGCGAGCCGCTTGACTCTTCGCGCCCGTCCATCGACGGTGCGCGTGATCGAATTTTCAACCATCGGAGAGAATGATGGCAGCGTCGTATAAATTTGAAATCTACAAAGACAAATCCGGCGAATTCCGCTTTCGCTTCCGCGCCCCGAACGGCGAGAAGATGTTCGCCTCGGAAGGCTATTCCAACAAGGCGTCCGCCAAGAGCACGATCAAGTCGATCGTCAAGCATGTCGCCAAGGCTGAGATCGACGACGTCTCGAAGGCCGTGAAGGCGAAGGACAAGCCTGCGAAGAAAAAGAAGAAGTCCAGGAAGAAGTGATTTTCAGCGATCATCGCAAGGAGAACCCCGGCTCAAAGCCGGGGTTTTTCATTTGCATCGGTCCGCGCCGAGAACCGGGATCACGCCACGCGGACGCTTGCGCCGCTGGTCGCGTTGCGCTGGGCCTGCAACAACGCGGTGATCTCGGCGTTCGGCCGGGCGCGGCTGAACAGGAAGCCTTGTCCCTCATGACAGCCTTCCGCACGCAGGCAGGCGAGTTCGCATTCGGTCTCGACGCCTTCCGCGGTGATCGTCACGCCAAGGCCCATGCCGAGCGAGATGATCGAGCGGACGATCGCCTGCGCGTCCTGATTGGAGCCGAGATCGCGCACGAATGAGCGGTCGATCTTGATCTTGTCGAACGGGAAGCTGCGCAGATAGCTCAGCGACGAATATCCGGTGCCGAAATCGTCCATCGAAATCCGCACGCCGAGCGCGCGCAGCGCATGCAGCGTGGCCAGCACCTGATCGCTCTTTTCGAGCAGCAGGGTTTCGGTGATCTCAAGCTCAAGCCGCTTCGGCGACAGGCCCGATGTTTTCAGCGCGTCCATCACCACCGAGAGAAGGTTACCGACACGGAATTGCAGCGGCGACAGGTTGACGGCGACGCGCACGTCGTCCGGCCATTGCGCCGCGTCCATGCAGGCGCGCCGCAGCATCAGGCCGCCGACCGCGTTGATCAGGCCGGTTTCTTCCGCGACCGGAATGAATTCCACCGGCGGAATCATGCCGCGGTCCGGGTCCGGCCAGCGCACCAGCGCCTCGAAGCCGGTGATCCGTCCGGTCTTGAGATCCACCAGCGGCTGGTAGTGAGGCTGCAGGATGTTGCTCTCGATCGCCGCGCGCAGGTCGATTTCGATGCGGCGGCGGGTCTGGGCGCGGGCGTCCATTTCCGATTCGAAGAAACTGAACGTGCCGTGCCCCTCGCTCTTGGCGCGCGACAGCGCCATGTCGGCATTCTTGAGCAGTTTCTCGGCATCGTCGCCGTCGCCCGGCGCAATCGCAATGCCGATGCTGGCGCCGCTGACGATGGTGTGGCCGTCGAACAGATAGGGCTCGCTGATGGCGTCGATCAGGCGCCGGGCCAGAAACGCGACATCCTCGGGCCGCGACGCACCGGCCTGCACGATGGCGAATTCGTCGGAGCCGAGGCGCGCGATCGCGTCTTCCTCGCGCAGGGAGGAGCGCAGTCGCTTGGTCACACCCTTGAGCAGCTTGTCGCCGATGGCATGGCCCAGCGTGTCGTTGATGGCTTTGAAGTTGTCGAGGTCGAGAAACAGCACCGCGACCTTGTCGCCGCTGCGGCGGGTATGCGCCAGCAGTTCATCGAGCCGCTGCCGCAGCAGGATGCGGTTCGGCAACCCGGTGAGGCCGTCATGCTGCGCCATGAAGGCGAGCCGCGCTTCGGCGCGCTTGCGCTCGGTAATGTCCATCAGCGCCAGCAGCACCGCGGGCTTGCCTTCGAACGTCAGCATGCGCGAATAGATCGCGACATCGATCAGCGATCCGTCGGCCTTGACGTGCTTCCAGGTTCGCGCCGCGCGCTCCTCGGTGGTCTGGTCGCCGGTCCAGGGCGCGGCCTGATCGAAGGCCTGCACGTCGGAGATCTTCAGTTTCTCGAAGTCTTCGCGCGCGTATCCATAATGCGCGACCGCCGCGTCATTGACGCTGATGATGCGCTCGTTGTCCTGGGCACAGACAATCATCGGTACGGGATTGCCGTCGAACAGCAGGCGGAACGAGGCTTCGCGCTGTTTCAGTTCGGTGATGTCGACGCGCAGCCCGATCACGCCGCCGTCGCCGGTCAGGCGTTCCTCGATCAGGATACAGCGGCCGTCGGACAGGGTTTGTTCGTGGCGATGACCGGGATGATAAAGCTTCTCGAGCCGCTCGTTGATCCATTCATCCTCGCGCCCGATCGCGTCCGGATAGTCGCCACGCGCCACGCCCTCCTTCAGGGTGTCACGCAACATCGCGCCCTCTTCAAAGAGGTCGGCGCTCTTGTTGTAGATCTCGGCGTACTTCTTGTTCCAGAGGATGTATCGCCCCTCGGCATCGAGAAACACGATGCCTTGCGGAAGAATATCGATCGCCTCGCGCAAACGCGCGTTGGAGCGCGCCGCATCCGCGATCGCCGCCTCGGCTTCCGCGCGCTTGCGCACGATTTCGCCGATCTCGGAGATCTTGCGGCCCTTGGGTAACAGCTTCGGCACGGCCTTGGGCCGGCGGACCGACAACCTTCCCCGCGTGAGTGCTGACTTACCGGTTCTGTTTTTTGGTTTTGGCCGATTGATCGGCATCTGCCCCGCATCCCTTGCATTCTGCGGGCGCCAGTTTTGCTATAAGTGTCTGAAAAATTGGTATCCTTTAGCGGGCTGCCTGAAGCTGATGCCACCTATGCGATGGCCCTTGGGGTGCTCAATTGCGAGGCGTTAACCGTGGCAGGTCACACCAGATAAGGCTCGCATGATCGTTTCTCCCCCGCGATCATGACACTACTTCGGCTTCGATGCGCCATCTGCACAACAAATATTCGCGCGCATGGCATTTCGCTCCAATTTGCATCAGTCTCCGGCATGGCTAATGCCCGGTTAAGAATCGCGCCGCCTCGTCGCCGGGCCCGCTGTCCGCTATAAGAGCGTCATGATCCGATTCCGTCTGATTCCCGCGCTCGCTCTGATGTCGGCTGCTCTCGCGGTGACAGTCCCGGCACAGGCGCAGGACAAGGGCAGCGTCAATCCCAAGCCGCTTCCGCCGCTGGCCAATCCCAACGATCCCAACATCGCCGCCAAGGAACTGTTCGGCCGCAAGCTGCAGCCGGCTGCGCTCGCGCCGCAAGCCATCGGCTTTTACGCCAAAGGATGTATCGCCGGCGCCGTCGCATTGCCGATCAACGGATCGGCGTGGCAAGTCATGCGGCTGTCGCGCAACCGCAACTGGGGACACCCTGATCTCATTGCTTTGCTCGAAAGAGTAGCCGTCAAAGCGCAGAAGACGGCGGGCTGGCCGGGACTTCTGGTCGGCGACATGTCCCAGCCGCGCGGTGGGCCGATGTTCACCGGGCATGCAAGCCACCAGATTGGCCTCGATGCCGACATCTGGCTGACGCCGATGCCGAACCGGCAGCTCTCCCGCGAGGAGCGGGAAGAAACCTCCGCCGTGATGATGGTGCGGAAAGATCGCCTCGACATCGATCCGGCTACATGGACGCCGACACATCTTCCCGTGATCCGCGCCGCCGCGCAGGAGCCGCAGGTGGAGCGCATCTTCGTCAACGCCGCGATCAAGAAGGCGCTGTGCCGGGAAGCGAAGGGCGACCGGAGCTGGCTGTCGAAGGTGCGCCCGATGTACGGGCACGACTACCATTTTCACATCCGTATGAAGTGTCCGGCAGGCAGCACGAATTGTGAAGCGCAGACGCCGCCCGCTGACGGTGAAGGTTGCAGCGCAGGCGACCTGGCCTACTGGTTCAGCGACGCGGTGCTGCATCCAAAGCCGCCGCCGGTTCCGCCCAAACCGAAGCCGCCGCTCACACTCGCAAACCTGCCGTCCGAATGCCGGCAGGTTCTTCAGGCTCCGGACGCAAAATAGCCCGGGCCCGTAACCGGGGAGCGATCCGGGACTTTACGCAGCGACCACGCCTGATATTGTCCCGGCGAACGATGCCTTGGCATGCTGCGCGCTGCCGGGGTTGCCGGAACGGCGCTTCCGCTTGTCGTCAGATGATCTGATCAAAGCCGGCTTGCGCGCATTGTTGCGCGCGCCCCGCTATGGAGCGCCCAAATGACGTTTATGTCCCGTTTTCTCGTTGTGACCGCGCTTGTCTGCGCGCCGCTGTTCTCGATGGCTTATGCGCAGGACGCGAAGCCAGCGGGCGCATCACCGGCGGCCGTGCAGGGCAAGACCCTCACCGTGTTCGCCGCCGCCTCGATGAAGAACGCGCTCGACGAGGCCAACGCCGCTTACACCGCCAAGACCGGCGTTAAAGTGGTCTCCAGTTATGCTGCAAGCTCCGCGCTCGCCAAGCAGCTCGAGCAGGGCGCGCCGGCGGATATCTTCATCTCGGCCGACACTGACTGGATGGATTACTCCGCAGGAAAGAAGACCATCAGCGACACGTCGCGGATCAACCTGCTCGGCAACAAGATCGTGCTGATCGTTCCGAAAGATTCCAAGCTCACGACGGTCACGATCGGTCAGGGCTTCGATCTCGCCAAGCTCGCAGGCGACGGCAGGATCGCCACCGGCGACGTCAAGGCCGTGCCGGTCGGCAAATACGCCAAGGCTGCGCTGGAAAAGCTCGGTGCGTGGCAGGCCGCCGAGCCGAAATTCGCCATGGCTGAAAGCGTCCGCGCCGCACTCGCATTGGTCGCGCGCGGCGAAGCCAATCTCGGCATCGTGTACGAGACCGACGCCAAGGTCGAACCCGGCGTGAAGATCATCGGCGCCTTCCCGGCGGACTCGCATCCGGCGATCATCTATCCGGTGGCGGCGACGGCAGGCGCGAAGGCAGACTCAACGCCCTATCTCGCGTTCCTTCGTTCGGCCGCGGCGAAGTCGATCTTCGAAAAGTACGGCTTCACCTTCCTGATCAAGCCGACGTCGTAACAACCCGCCGTGTCCGAACTCTCTGCCGAAGAATGGACGGCGATCCTGCTCTCATTGCGGGTCGCCGCCGTCGCCACACTGGTCGCCACGCCACTCGGCATCGCCGTGGCGTGGCTTCTGGCGCGGCGGAACTTTTGGGGCAAGGCGGCGCTGGATGCGCTGATCTATCTGCCGCTGGTGCTGCCGCCTGTCGTCACCGGCTATCTGCTGCTGCTGACCTTCGGGCGTAAGGGCCTGGTCGGCGCGTGGCTTGCCGACACACTCGGTATCGTGTTCGCATTCCGCTGGACCGGCGCGGCGCTTGCCTGCGGCGTGATGTCGTTTCCGCTGCTGGTGCGGCCTATCCGGCTGTCCATCGAGGCGGTGGACCGCAAGCTCGAACAGGCGGCCAGCACGCTCGGCGCCGCGCCCTGGCGCGTGTTCCTGACCGTCACACTGCCGCTTGCGTTGCCGGGAATCCTGGCCGGCATGGTGCTCGGCTTCGCCAAAGCCATCGGCGAATTCGGCGCGACGATTACATTCGTCTCCAACATTCCCGGCGAAACGCAAACCATCTCGGCGGCGATCTATTCGCTGACCCAGACGCCGGACGGCGATACGGCTGCGCTGCGGCTTGCGATCGTATCGATCGCAATTGCCATGGCCGCACTGATCGCGTCTGAAATCCTTGCGCGTCGCGCGACGGCGCGGCTGCACGGTTATTGATATGCTGCTCGTCGATATTGAAAAGCAACTTGGCGATTTCAGGCTCGAAACATCCTTCACAAGCAATGGGCTTGTCACCGGGCTGTTCGGCAATTCCGGCGCCGGCAAGACCTCGATCATCAACATGATCGCCGGGCTGGTGACGCCCGATCGCGGCCGCATCGTGCTCGACGAGGAAACGCTCGACGATACGGCTTTGCACCTGCACATTCCTCCACATCAACGGCGGATCGGTTACGTGTTTCAGGACGCGCGGCTGTTTCCGCATCTCGATGTCATGCAGAATCTCGACTACGGGCGCCGCATGAATGGCCTCGACCGCGACGCGGCCGCTGAGAAACACACCGTCGATCTGCTCGACATCGGACATCTGCTCACTCGGCGCCCCGCCCAACTCTCCGGCGGTGAGCGCCAGCGTGTGGCGCTCGGCCGCGCCCTGCTCGCGAAACCGCGCCTGCTGCTGCTCGACGAACCGCTCGGCTCGCTCGACGAGGAACGGAAAGCGGAGATCCTTCCCTACTTCGTCCGGCTGCGCGATGAAGCCAGCGTGCCGATGGTGTTTGTCAGCCACGATGCCGGCGAGATGCGGCGGCTGGCGACGAATGTGGTGATGCTCAAGCGCGGCAAGGTGGTCGCCAGTGGCGGCGTCGAGGTTTTGCCCGCGACCGCCTGAGGTCTCTACTTCAGCGTCGTGATCGCCTTTGCGAGATAATCCAGTCCTGCGAGCAACGGCGGTCCGCCGCACAGCGTGTAGCGTTCGGGGAGGTCGATCCGCCTGTTCGCCCCATAGCGCGTCAGCAGCGCCGGATGGGTGATGAACAGCGCACCCTGATCCTGGGCCTCGCGCGGCGGGTCCTGCAACACCAGCACATCCGGTCCGTCAGTGAGCAAGTGCTCAAGCGATACGAATCCGCCCTGCTCCGCAGCCATGAAGCCGCCGGCTCCGCCAGCGGCCCGTTGCGGCGGCCGCAATCCCGCGATGGAGAGCATACCGGAAGCCAGACTGGCTGGACCTTCCCGGTAGCCTTCGCGCTGAATGACCAGCGCCGTCAGCGGCGGCTTCAGGGCAACCGCCGACAATCTCGCCTCGGCCTGTTCAATCTGGCGCGCCAGCGCCTCGCCGCGCTCGGGATGGCCGACAAGCTTTCCCACCTCGATGGCCTGACGGCGCGCATCGGCGAGATTGCGGATGAGTTCGACGTCCACGACGCGAATGCCCATCGCGCTGAGCATGGCATGGATCGGGCGATGGCTGGGTCCGCCCAGCACCAGATCAGGCGCGAGATTCACGACCGATTCCGCATCCCAATCCAGCCGGGGAAACGCCGCGGCCTTGTCTGTCATCACCGACAGAAGCGGATTGACCGCATAGGGCGACAATCCGGCAATCTGGACCGGGTCGGCCAGCGCGAGCAGCAACTGATCGGCGCAAAGATTGAAGGATACGATGCGCTTCGGCGGCCCGTCCGCACGCGTGTTCTGCACGGAGCCGCAAAACACCGCGAGCAGGACCAAAATACTCATGCCCGCGAAGATGGTTTTCTTGATCATGACAGCCTGTTATGCCACGCCAATCGGATTGCGTCAGCGGCCCTTCCTGCTGCGGAGATATGCCGGAACAAGATGAAGAGCGATAGCCGAGGCGATATTCAGGGACCCGTGCTGACCGCGACGCTCGCCATTCTGGTGGCGGTGCTGTTCGTGCTGTCGCTGATGACCGGGCCTGCGTCCTTTTCGCCGCGTACGGTCATTGCAGCATTGTTTTCCGATCAGGGCGTGGCGTCGATTATCGTCCGCGATATCCGTTTGCCGAGAACATTGCTGGCGATGCTGATCGGCGCCACATTCGGACTGGCCGGCGCGTCGTTGCAGGGCCTGCTGCGCAATCCGCTCGCCGAACCGTCGCTGTTCGGCGCGCCGCAGGCGGCAGCAGCGGCCGCCGCGGCGATCATGGCGTTCGGTCTGGCCAACGCGCTGTCGCTGGCGGTGCCGCTCGCCGGCATCGCCGGCGCACTTCTTTCGGTCGGTGCGCTGGTCGCCATCGCCGGACGCCGGGCTTCGCTGACAGTAACTCTTCTCGCCGGCCTCGCGCTCGCCAGTCTCGCGGGCGCGGCCATCGCGCTCATCCTTAATCTCGCGCCCAATCCGTACATCGCACTGGAGATCGCATTCTGGCTTCTCGGCTCGCTGCGGGACCGCAGCATGGAGCACGTCTGGCTTGCCGCACCGTTCATGATCGTGAGCTGGTTCGTGCTGGCGTATAACGCGAAAGCCTTTCGCGCGCTGACCCTTGGAGAGGACGCCGCCGCCTCGCTCGGCGTCAATGTCGAGCGCACGCGCGTGCTGGTGGTGATTGGTGTCGCGCTCGGCGTCGGCGCTGCTGTTTCCGTTGCAGGCGCGATCTCGTTCGTGGGGCTGGTCGCGCCGCATCTGGTGCGGCGGTTCTATGGATCGGACCCTGCGCGCGTGCTGCTGCCGGCGTCACTGGCGGGCGCGGCGCTGCTGATGGCGGCGGATATCGCGGTGCGCCTGATCCCCGCCGTCATTGAAATCAAGATCGGCGTGGTGACGGCGCTGATCGGCGTACCGTTCTTCCTGGCGATGATCTTCCATGAGCGCCGTGCATTGGAGGACAGCACGCAATGAAGCCAAACAATGCGCCGCGCCTTGTCTCCTCCGGTATCACGGTTGTCCGTGGTTCGCGCCGGATCGTGGATAACGCCGATCTGACTTTGAATGCCGGCGAATTCACAATTCTCGCCGGACCCAACGGCGCCGGCAAAACCACACTGGCGCGCGCCATGGCCGGCGTGATGCGAACCGAGGGCTCAACCGCATTCGATGGCGTCAGCCTGCGTCACATGCAGCCCCGAGCGCGCGCTCGTGCGATCTCCTATCTGCCGCAGGGACATGAATTCCATTGGCCGATGCGGGTGGATAGCATCGTTGCGCTCGGACGCGAACCCCATGCGGACCCGTTCTCGCAGACCTCCATCAAGGATCGCATCGCCATCGAGCGCGCCATCGAGGCAACCGCCGTCGGCGAGTTTTCTTCGCGGCTGATTACGACACTGTCAGGCGGGGAACGGGCGCGCGTCGCGATTGCGCGGGCACTCGCCACCGAAGCGTCGGTCTTGATCGCAGATGAGCCGACGACCTCGCTGGATGAGCGCCACCAGTTAATCGTCATGGATCTGCTTCAGCGGATCGCCCATGGCGGCACCGCCGTGCTTGCGATCATTCACGATCTCGCTTTGGCAATGCGGTTCGCCGATCGCGTGGTCATCATGAACGAGGGCCGCATCGTCGCCAACGACAGCCCGCAGCTTGCACTGACGCCCGATCGAATTGCGGAGATCTTCGGCATCTCGGTGAACCGCGTCGAGACCCCGGACGGGCCGCTGCTGTTGCCGTCCCGCGCGCTGTAACCGGCTCAGCTCCCGAGCAGCCGGGTCCCGATCTGCGACAGCTTGCGCCTTGTGGCGGCGGTGCGGCTCTGTTCAGGGGCCGGCGGCTCCTCATCCTCCGGCAGCCGCAGACCGACAACGTTCACCCGGTTACCGCCGATGCTCCGCGCCACCAGCACAATGGAATCGAGCGGCAAGGTCGCGCCAACGCGGGGCGCATGATCGAGATGAATGTCGAAATAATCCGCCAGTGTCAGATGCGCGTCGCTGGAGGCGATGGTGACGCCGTAAATATCGGCAACATCCTTGAGGGTCACGTCGCCGGGCATCATGAAGTCGCCGAGCAGATGCGGGTCCGGCGCCGGCACCACCGGCATATCGACAAAGAAGCGATCCAGCGCCTCGGCCTTCTCCGGCGGTGCGAGCAGATAGAGATAGTCACCCTTGACCACCGGTTCGGCCTCGGTCGGAGACAGAATTTTTTCGTCGCGGATCACCAGCGTCGGCTTCGACCATGACGGGATCAGCCCGCGCTTCAGAAACAGGCTGTTGGCGCGGACCGGATAACCCACAAGCTGCTGTTCGAGCTGTCCCGGCAGATCGAGTTCGACGCGCCGGGGCCCGCGATCAGCCCGCGGCAACGCCACATGCAGGCGACGCGCCGCCGCAGCGAGGGTCCAGCCTTGCAGCAGCAGCGAAATAATGACAACCACGAAGGCGACGTCGAAATACACCTGCGCGTTCGGCAGCCCGACCAGCATCGGGATCGAGGCCAGAAAGATCGCGACCGCGCCGCGCAGGCCGACCCAGGCGATGAAAGTCCTTTCGCGCCAGTTGAACGGGAACGGCGCGAGGCAAAGAAACACCGCGACCGGCCGCGCCACCAGCATCAGCACCAGTGCGACCGCGACGGCCGGCAGCACGGTCGCCAGGGTTCGCTCGGGTGAAACCAGGAGACCGAGCAGCACGAACATCACGATCTGCGCCAGCCATGTCGCGGCGTCGAGAAATGCCACGACGGAATTGTGCGCGCGGGTCGGACGGTTTCCGATGATCATGCCGGCGAGATAGACGGCGAGGAATCCCGACGCGTGCGAGATCTGGGACACCCCGAAAATGACCAGCGCGGCTGTCGTCACGAAGGGGGCGTGCAAACCCTGCGGCAGGGAGATGCGATTCAGCGCCAGGACCACAAGCCAGCCGCCGACAGCACCGAAGAGCATGCCCAGCGCGCTCTCGCGCACGAACTGAAGCGCAATGTGCGCCGCCGAGCTCTGCCCGATCGACAGGAACTCCACCAGCATCAGCGTCAGGAAGATCGCAAATGGATCGTTGGTGCCGGACTCCACCTCAAGGGTCGCGCCGACGCGCGGGCGCAGACGAAGACCCTGGCTGTGCACCAGAAGGAACACCGCTGCCGCGTCGGTGGAGCCCACCACAGCGCCGACCAGCAACGCCTCCGCCCAGCCGATCCCGAGTGCATATTTGGCAACGGGCGCCGTGATCAGCGCCGTTACCAGCACACCGACGGTCGCCAGAGCGGCCGACGGCGCCAGCACCGCGCGGATGCTCTGGAAGCGGGTCTTGAGGCCGCCATCGAACAGGATCAGCGCCAGCGCCACCGACCCGACCAGATAGGTCGACTGCACGTCGTCGAAGCGGATGCCGCCGGGTCCGCTGTCGCCTGCGAGAATACCGACAAAAAGGAAGACCAGCAGCAACGGAGCGCCGAAGCGCAGCGCGAGTAGGCTCGAGAGGATGCCCGCCATCACGAGAACCGAGCCGAGCAGAATGGCAATGCTGACCGAGTCGAGAGATGCCATTAGCTGTGTATGTCTCCTAAAACGTCTGCAAATCCATGAATATAGTCGCAGCCGCCTGCCGCCAACCGATTTGTCGCTGTCATCACGATTGTGCCGGATTTGCTGGTGTTAAGTCGGCCGTGCGCGGAATTCTCACACGCCCGTAGCGGCGGAATATGGGAATCTGTCGATGTGATCGAATCAGGATCGAAGCTGGGGCAGGCGAACCGGCCTGCCTCCTTTTGAGGTGAGTTACCCATGGAATGGGATGATATCCAGCAGGCGTTACAGGCCAGCGTCAAATCTGCCGAGGCCTATCTGATCTCGCCCTGGTTCTACATGCAGGCTGGCATCATTCTGGCCGCTGCGGGCCTGTCGCTGGCCCTCGCCAGCTTCTTGCGCGCGCGGGTCAGTCCGACATCGCTGGCGATGGGTCTGCCGGCGCCGCTGCGTGCGCTGATCCGCATCCTGATGAACCGGGCCGATGCGATCATCTTCGCGCTGCTGACCAGCATCGCCCGCGCAGTCGTTGTGAAAACCGAAGTTCTCCGACACGGCTACCTGCTCTCCACCGCGGCCAGCCTCGCGACAGCATGGGTCATCATTCGTCTTGCCACCGGATTGATCCGCAACGAGTTCGTGGTCCGCGCGGTGTCCGTCACCGCCTGGATTATCGCGGCCCTCAGCATCATCGGGAAGCTGGATGACGTGTCGGCCGCGCTGGATTCGGTATCCATCCCGCTCGGCGCGCTGCGGGTCACTCCATTGCTGATCCTGAAGGTCGTGGTGTCGCTCGGCATCGCGCTCTGGCTGGTCAACATCCTCGGCAACTTCCTCGAAGCCCGCATTTCGCGCTCGCGCGATCTGACGCCGTCGGTTCAGGTTCTTCTGATCAAGATCGTTCGCCTGCTGCTGATGGTCGCCGCATTCGCAGTGGTCATGAGCGCAGCGGGCATCGACCTGTCCGCCTTTGCGCTGTTTTCCGGCGCCATCGGCGTCGGTCTCGGCTTCGGCTTGCAGAAGATCGTCGCCAATTTCATCAGCGGCGTGATCCTGCTGGCGGACAAGTCGGTGAAGCCCGGCGACCTCATCACCATCGGCGACAGTTCGGGAAAGATCAGCGCGATGAATACGCGCTATATTTCCGTCGCAGCGGGTGACGGCCGCGAAATCCTGATCCCGAATGAAGATCTGGTGACCCAGCGGGTGGTCAACTGGACCTACACCAACAAGAACATGCTGGTGAAGGTCAACTTCGCGACCAACTACGACGCCGATCCGAACCTCGTCTGCAGGCTCGCTGTCGATATCGCATCCAAGACGGCGAATGTTGCGACCTTCAAGGCGCCGAATTGCCTGCTGACGGAATTTGCCGAAACCGGGATGAAATTCTCGCTGACATTCTGGGTGGCCGATCTCGATGTCGGCGCCGACAATGTCCGCAGCGACGTGATGCTGAAGCTGTGGAACGCCTTCAAGAGCGAGAACATCCGCGTGCCGTATCCGGTGCGAGAAATCCGTATCCGCGGCGGCGCGCTGCCGGTCGAAACCGTCGTCGACGTGCAAAGCTGACATCAATGCGCTTTGCCAGCGAATTGGTGCCGGCGACCCTGATCCGCCGCTACAAGCGTTTCCTCGCCGACGTCGAACTGGCCGACGGCACGGTGATTACCGCGCATGTCGCCAATCCCGGCGCCATGACCGGGCTTCAGGCCGAAGGCGCGCGGGTGTGGCTGTCGAAATCGCCGAGCCTTGCGCGCAAGCTGCCTTACTCCTGGGAACTGGTTGAGGCCGACTTCGGCGGCGGCCTCGAGCTGACCGGCGTCAACACCATGCATCCGAACCCGATCGTGGCCGAAGCACTCGCGGCCCGTGCGATTCCCGAGTTGACTGGTTACGCGACCATCCGGCGCGAGGTGAAGTACGGCCGCACCATCAACGGCAAGGGCTCACGCGTCGACTTCCTGCTGGAGGATCCCTCGCGTCCGCCCTGCTATGTCGAGGTCAAGAACGTGCATCTGATGCGGCGCGCCGGTATTGCCGAGTTCCCGGATTCTGTCACCGCGCGCGGCGCGAAGCATCTCGACGAGCTGGCGGAGATGGTCACCTCAGGCGCCCGCGCCGTAATGCTGTTCGTGATCCAGATCGGCTCGGCCCGCTCGTTCGCGCTGGCCCGCGACATCGATCCAGCCTATGCGCGCGCCTTCGACCGGGCCCGCACCGCTGGCGTCGAGGCTTTGGCATGGACGTGCGATCTCACACGCCACGATATCAGGCTTGGGCGTTCCGTTCCCATCGAGACCTGAAAACAGTCATAAATGCCCTGAAAACAGGGCTGGGCAGCCCGGCTGGTGCTGCGGCTTGCACTGCGGGCAGCATCCATTAAATTGGGTTGATGCACCCTCAATTTTCCTCGATTTCAAGCCAGATTCGCCCATGAACTATGTCGAAGCCACCGAAACCTCGCTGCGAAAGACCGGACAGATCAAGCTGCACGGTCCCCAGGCGTTTGCCGGCATGCGCAAGGCGGGAGCGCTGGTCGCGCGATGTCTCGACGAACTGGCCACCATCGTCAGGCCGGGTATTTTCACCTCGCAGATCGACGATTTCGTCCGCAAGTTCGCTTTCGACCATAAGGCCTATCCCGCGACCCTGATGTATCGCGGCTATCGCTATTCGACCTGCACGTCGATCAATCATGTGGTGTGCCACGGCATGCCCGGCGACCGGCCGCTCAAGGAAGGCGATATCGTCAACGTGGACGTGACGATGATCGTCGACGGATGGTATGGCGACTCCAGCCGCATGTATGCCGTCGGCGAAATTTCACGCCGCGCGGAGCGGCTGATCGATGTCACCTATGAAGCGATGATGCGCGGCATTGCCGCCGTGAAGCCGGGCGCCACCACCGGCGACATCGGCCATGCGATCCAGAGTTTCGTCGAGCCGCAACAAATGAGCGTGGTGCGCGATTTCTGCGGCCATGGTCTCGGCCGGATGTTTCACGACGAGCCGAATATCATTCACATCGGCCGCCCCGGCGAAGGCGTGGAACTGAAGCCCGGCATGTTCTTCACCATCGAACCGATGATCAATCTCGGCAAGCCGCATGTGAAGGTGCTGTCCGACGGGTGGACCGCCGTGACCCGCGACCGCTCGCTGTCGGCGCAGTTCGAGCATTCGGTCGGCGTGACGCACGACGGCGTCGAAATCTTCACGCTCTCCCCCGGCAAGCTGGACAAGCCGCCTTACAAGGTGTGATCCCTTCGTCTGACTACCGAATGTACATATCGGTACAGTCGGCGGCGGCTCTTCTCTCTTGATACTAGTATAAACCCGGTTGCAAATGCAGCCGGGCGCGGCGCTGCTCGCAGCATACTTGAGCACGCATTCCGCCATGCCCGCAAAATCCGACGACCCATCCTCGTCATCCGGCTTCTCCGAAGCGCCGCACTATCATGGCCATCGCGAGCGGCTGCGCGATCGATTCCGCGAGGCGGGCGCCGATGCGCTCAGCGACTACGAACTGCTGGAGATGGTGCTGTTTCGTGCCCTGCCGCGGCGTGATGTCAAACCGCTGGCCAAGGCGCTGATCGCGAAATTCGGATCGTTTGCCGAGGTGGTTCACGCGCCGGAGTTACGCCTGAAGGAAGTCAGCGGTCTCGGGGATTCGGCGATCACGGAGATCAAGCTGATCGCCGCGACCGCGAGCCGGGTCGCGAAGGGCCAGATCAGCAAAGAGAAGACCGTGCTGTCGTCGTGGTCGAACGTGATCGAGTACTGCCGCGCTGCCATGGCCTTTGCCGACAAGGAGCAGTTCCGCATCCTGTTTCTCGACAAGCGCAATCAGTTGATCGCGGATGAATTGCAACAGATCGGAACTGTCGATCACACGCCGGTCTATCCGCGCGAAGTGGTCAAGCGCGCGCTGGAACTGTCGGCCACCGCGATCATTCTGGTCCACAACCATCCCACTATGGTGTGCTAGATCACGCTCGATCACGCTCTATCACGTTGAATCCTCAGCATTTTTTGAATTGCGGCGCGACTCGTGGGTTTGGCACGATGGGGTCGGTTTCAGGGGGGATCGAGGACCTTTCCGACCCCACTCCCCGACCCCCGCAACCCAACTGCCGACCCCAGCGGAAACCAGTCTCTGGACGCCACGGCTGGCCCGACTGGGAGGCTCACGAGGAATGTCATGCCCAGCTTGACCAATGGCGAGATTCAGAAGGCTTTGAAGCGGGTCGAAGAGACCGGCAAACAAGAAACCTTGCTTGACGGGGAAGGGCGCGGCACTGGCCGTCTCACGCTCGTCTTGAAGGCAATGCCCACGCGTGTGACCGCAGACTGGATGGCGCAGCAGTGGCGCGACAACAAGCGACTCAAGAAGAAACTTGGTTCCTATCCGGCGATGTCGCTCGCGGCGGCACGCGAGATCTTTCAGCGCGACATCGCTGAAATGATCCAGAAGGGCCGAAGCATCAAGATAATGGGAGATACTCGACCAGGGACCGTGGCTGACTTGTTCGAGGCCTATGTGCAGTGGCTGAAGGACGCCGGGAAGCCATCGTGGAAAGAGACGGAAAAAGGACTCAATAAGATTGCGGACACGCTTGGCCGAAACAGACCAGCCCGCGAGATCGAACCAGAGGAAGTCGTCGAGGTCATCCGCCCCATCTACGAGCGGGGGAAAAGGGCCATGGCCGATCACGTTCGCAGCTATGTCCACGCCGCATTCAGTTGGGGTCTGAAATCAGAACACGACTACAGAAGAACTTCGCAGCGGCGATTCCGCCTCGTGTACAACCCGGCAGCGGGAATTCCGACTGAGCCGAAGAAGACTGGGACGCGCTGGCTGGACGAAGAGGAGTTCGTGTGCCTTTACCGGTGGCTAGAGTGTCCTGATGCGCCCGTGCATCCTCCATACACCAGGGCTGTGCGGATATTGATGCTTACAGGGCAGCGGGTGGAAGAGATCGCGCGCCTGCACGAGGACAACTGGGATGCCATGGAACATATCATTGATTGGTCCAAAACAAAGAACAATACGCCGCATGCAATTCCGGTCCCGCCTCTAGCCGCTGAACTCATCAAGTCGATCAAGCCGAACAAGTACGGATGGTTCTTTCCGTCGGCCAAGGATCCGTCGCGCCCGGTCAGCCACGGCACGCTCTATAGTTTCATGTGGCGGCAGCGTGATCGTGGCGTCATTCCAGTTGTTACGAACCGCGACCTCCGCCGAACTTGGAAGACATTGGCAGGACAGGCGGGTGTCTCAAAGGAAATCCGCGATCGAATCCAGAATCACGCGCTGCAAGACGTAAGTTCGAAGAACTACGATCGTTGGAACTATATGCCGGAAAAGCGAGCCGGTATGGCCAAGTGGGACAAGTTTGTTCGAGCTATGCTTGGAAAAGGCCGGCGAAAAATTGCCGCATAATGAGTTCGTGCCTGCGATCTGCACCAAGATTGTCTGCAAACGCGAGACGGCTTCGCTGAAAACCGCAATCTGCATCGCGGCGATGCTCGCGAAGCTCGTTGTGGGAGCACGCCAGCCGCTTTCGTAACACGCTGGACCGTTGCCCTCCGAAGGCAAATGCAAGCTCTTTCTGCTGGTCGAGGGTGTCGTAAAAAACGAGTGAAACCAAGCGATTGGCGAAACTCGAAGGAAGCATGAAAATCGCATTCGAGGTCGCGGAAGCACCACGGAAGCAAACCGAAAGGAGGTTCTGGAGTACGAATGGCGACGAGCGGCAAGGCTTCAGCCCGCGTCGTTTGAGCCATTTCGATTCTTAAATTCGCGATTGACCCAACTCGATCTCGAACACTATCTGAATATCGATGCGCCCGTAGCTCAGCTGGATAGAGCGCCACCCTCCGAAGGTGGAGGCCACACGTTCGAATCGTGTCGGGCGCGCCATCTCTCGCCCAGAGAGATTAGCGCTTTCTGCGATCTCCTTGCTTTTGGATATTTGCTCTTCAAGGATGCGATCGGTTCGCTCATGGCCACGCGAGCCGTCATCTTCTGTTTGGAAAAATTGGAAGACGCTGCAGATTCAAAATCCACCGTTGGTGACAATATGTCGGTTCGAGTCCGACCGCCCGCACCATCTCGCTCCTGTTGGGCTGCGATTTAATTTCGAATAGCTGTATCCGTTAAATTTGGTGCCATCTGTCATAGCGTGTTTCAAGTCCACGTCCGTTCGGCCGCCTCGTCGCCGAGAGCCTCTTGCACGGGCACTTCGCCTTCAAGCTTCTGCTCCGCAGGCTCCACCGCCCGCGAGTACTGGCGGTCAATGACTATTTCTTGTCCTCGGCGTAATTAACGGCTCGGCCTGCCTCTCTCGGCGAAGCGCGCAGAAGTGCGTCCACCCTCGTACCAGCCCTTCGAGCGGTTCACGATCCAGACGACAGAAAGCATGACCGGCAGTGAGGCTGAGCGCGCCCGCGCGTCGGACGCGTCATGCAATCGGGCTCGGATCCTGGATGCGAAATACGACTGAATGAAAGGACCATGCACCGCCGAATTTAACACTTGACCCCAAAACGCCCATGCGAGGTCTCATAAAGTCGGTGCGACCACAGTAACCTTTCCGAAGCTCGATCGAACTGTCCCTATAGATGCCGCATGATCCTTCGGGCCACTGCGGCGATCGAAGGTACCGTGCGACGATGAGTTACTTCCGCCACATCGCCTTCGCTGTCTCAGTGGCCAGCACAGCCGCGATGTTCTACGTCGGGCTGTACCAGAGCCGTCTGGTCGGGCGCCTCATCTGTCCGTTCCTCGGTCAGCAATGCGAAGGCGTCGCCGACGCCCCCTTCGCGCGGCCCTTCGGGATTCCGGACGGTTACATCGGGGCGGCTCTGTACATCGTGATACTAGGCCTGTTGCTCGCTCCGCCAGCCCGCTGGGTCTGGATCGCGCTGCTCATCCTCGCCGCCGTGGCGACGGCGGCCAACGTACTCGGCCTCCGCGACATGATAAACTTCGGCGGCTACTGCTTCTACTGTCTTACGACCGCGGTATTGTCCCCAGTGCTACTCTACTCGATCTGGAAGCTCGGGTGATGTCGGAGAAGTCGGCCATGGATGCCAAGAGCCTTGCTGCATTCGCCCGTGGTCAGGCTTCGGGCGGAGGCTCTTCCGGTCGGCGCGTGGATTCGGACTACGTCTTCCACGAACTCACCCGCAGCATCTGCCCATCCTGCAAGATGGTGATCGATGCCAAGATCCTGCTCCGCGACAACAAGGTCTACATGAGCAAGCGGTGTTCGAATTGCGGGCCGTTCATGGCGCTCGTCTACGACGACGCGCGGGCCTACGTGTCGTTTGCCCGCTTCAACAAGCCCGGCACGATCCCGCTGGCGTACGGCACGCGGCACGACGAGGGCTGCCCGCACGATTGCGGGCTCTGTCCCGACCACGAGCAGCACACCTGCCTCGGAATCATCGAGGTGAACAGCGCGTGCGACATGGACTGTCCGCTCTGCTTCGCGGACGCCGCCCCCGGCTTCAGCCTCACGATAGAGGAAGTCGAGCAGATGCTCGACGACTACGTCCGCACGGAAGGCCAGCCGGAGGTCGTCCAGTTCTCCGGTGGCGAACCAACGATGCATCCGCGGATCATCGACTTCGTCCGCGCCGCCTACGCCCGCGACATCCGCTTCGTCATGCTAAACACCAATGGCAAGCGCATCGCCCGGGACGACAGATTTCTGACCGAACTCGAGAAGGTCCGCCCGTCGTTCTACTTTCAGTTCGACGGTTTCGAGCGCGAGACCTATCGCGCGATCCGAGGTGAACCCGATATCTTTGAGGAGAAGCTCCGTGCCCTAGACCGCCTCGCGGCAATCGGACTGGACGTGACCATCGTCCCCGCTATCGAACGCGGCGTCAATGAACATGAGATCGGACGAATCGTCGAATTCGCGATCGCGCATCCGGCGGTCCGCGGCATCACCTTCCAACCGGCGTTTCACGCCGGGCGGCACTCCGCCCACGACCCAATGCAGCGCATGACGATTCCCGAGATCGTCCGGCTGATCGAGACGCAGACCGCCGGCAAATTCGTCGCCTCCGACTTCGTGCCGGTGCCGTGCTGCTTCCCCACCTGCAATTCGGTGACCTACGCGTTCGTCGAGGATGGCAAGGTGACACCGCTCCCGCGCATCGTCGACGTCGGCGGCTATCTCGACTACATTACGAACCGCATCGTGCCGGACTTCAGCCGAGAAATCAGGACGGCGCTTGAGGGACTCTGGTCCTCGTCCTCCGTCGCCGGCTCCGATGCGTCGGAACGGCGGGTCGCGATTTCGTGTCAGACCTGCGACCTTCCGGACGGCCTGGCGATCAACAGCATCGCCAAGAACATGATCATGATCATGCTGCAGGACTTCATGGACCCTTGGACGTTCAACCAGAAGAACGCGATGAAGTGCTGCAAGGAATTCCTGCTGCCGGGCGGCAAGCAGATCCCATTCTGCACATTCAACACTGTCGGTTACCGCGAGCAGGTGCGCGCACAACTGAACGCAATGGAGCCGGAGCGCCGCCGAGCCCGGAAGGAGGGTCGGCCCTACGAACCGAAGCCCATCGTCTTCGACTTCGGCGACAAGCGCGCGCGATGACCGGCCTCCAAGTCTCGCCAGAGACGATCAAGCGCTGCTGCGCGGCGGCCTACGATCACGCCGCCGTCCGGATCCTGGTCGGCGACGCCCTTCACCCCGGCGGGGCGCAGCTCACCGAGCGGCTGGGTCGGCTCCTGAATTTGACGCAGACCTCCCGCGTGCTCGACGTCGCGTCCGGACGCGGAGACGGCGCGCTGGTGCTCGCCGCGCGTTTGGGCTGCGAAGTCGTCGGTCTCGACTTCGGACGGCGGAACGTGGAGACGGCGGCAAAGGAGGCAAGAAACCTGAAGCTCGCCGACAGGGTCGCGTTCTACTGCGGCGACGCCGAGAGATTGCCCTTCGCCGACGGGACGTTCGACGCTGTCGTCTGCGAATGTGCGCTATGCACGTTTCCGGACAAGCCGACGGCGGCGGCCGAGTTCGTGCGCGTGCTGAAATCCGGTGGAACGGTCGGCATCAGCGACCTCACGCGCAGCGGCCCCCTGCCCTGCGAACTCGAAGGGGTCGCCGCCTGGATCGCGTGTGTCGCGGACGCGCGACCGCTCGACGAGTACCGGGCGTTGCTCGCCGGCGCCGGCCTGGCTGTCGGCGTGACGGAAGCGCATGACAGCGCTCTGATCGACTTCGTGGAGGCGATCAGGTTGCGGCTTTTCACGACCGAGATCATGGTCGGGCTGAAGAAGATTGACCTGGCCGGCATTGACCTCGCCGCCGCCAAGGACATCGTCCGGCACGCGCTCGCCGCGACCAAGTCCGGCGTCCTCGGCTACTCGATCGTGACGGCCACAAAGGATGCCGACCCTCGCGCCGGGGACCTCAAAGAACGACCTTGACGCCCTTCCAGAAAGCGACCTTGCCAGCGATGTTTGTGGCCGCCGGCTTGGGATTCGGATAGTACCAAGCGGCATCAGGGTTCACGCTGCCGTCCACGTCGATCGTATAGTAGCGCGCGATGCCCTTCCAAGCGCACGTAGTGACAGTGTCGCTATTCTTGAAATATTGCTCGGACAGCGAATCCGGGGGGAAGTAGTGATTTCCCTCCACGACTTCGGTTTGCTCCGCTTCAGCGATCACTTTGTCGTTCCAGATAGCTTTCGGCACGAATCTCTCCTTACCTCCAAGCGCCCGCGCAATGCCGGCATTTCAATCCGCAGGGGCCGCTGTGCTTTCCTAGACTGTTCGCTAGTCGTGGCGGTTGGTTACGTCGATTTGCCCCGAGGCAGGCCCGCCCCGACTTCTCCGAGCATCTCGATCAGCGGGCGATTACCACGGTCGGCCAGGCGCTGCGAGGCGACGTCCACGTAGGCTTGATCGAGCTCAATACCGAGGCCTTCGACGTGCCGGTTCATGTAGTTGAGTTGAAGAGCGCCACGGTCGTGACGAGGTGATAGTAGGCCTCGCCGTCCTATCCCGCAGCTAAGTCCGCATCGACGTCGGACTCGGCAGGCCGTTGGTGCGCTCCGTCAGCTTCGCGGCGAGTTCCAGCACCGGCCGCATCTTCGCAGGTATGTCGGCCTTGGGATCGCCTACATGTAACGCAGCAATTTGCCCCTTGCGGAACCGCCCAAACGCTCGGCGGGCGCGGCGTGCATGCCCTCAATACCGGCAACCGTTCAGGCTCGATACGTAGGCCGCGATCATCTCGCGTTCGGCCTCGGTGAACGGCGATGGCCCGCACAGCAGCGCTTCGTCTCCGGTAACGTTTTGAAGAGGCCGATCAGCGTGGCCTTGGCGGGCAGCGACGGAAGATGAGTCATGGAGATCCTTCCGGCCTAGTCGCGGATTGACGGGCGCGGTGTGATCCATTGCAACATGCGGCGTCCGAACAGGGCCCCAAAGCCGACGAACATCATCGCTGTTCCGATGTTGAACATGATGATCATCAGCGTCGCGTCTGCCGAGTGGAAGAGCGACAGGGCCGTCGCCGTGATCGCCGCGACCGCCAGGCTGCCCATGCACGTCACCGCGGTCGGACGCAACGGCGCCGCGTAGCGCAGCATGACGAGCATCGCGAGCGATAGCGGCAGGCTGGTGAGCACCAACGTGGCCAGGCAACGTGTCGCCTCTCCGATCGAGACGCCGTCGGGCCCGATCGACACCCAATCGCCGAGGCACTGGTAGCCGATGTTCGACAACCAGAGGACGACGGCCGGCGCCGGCAGAAGGAGCCACAAGCGCGAGCGGTCCGGCAGGCTCACCAGGAAGGCAGCGACGGCCGCGAGCACGCCCGTCAGGACCGCACCGACGATGCCGGCGGCGAAAGACGGATCGTGGATCCGCGACATGATATCCGGGCGGATCCCCTGGCTAACGGCCAGAAGTCCCACGACCACCGCCGCGAGCAGAAGCCAGCACGCCGCGCGCGTCACAGGAGGATGCAGCCGGCGTACCGGCTTCATGTTCCGGGAGAGGGATTCGATGAGATCAGGCGTCGCAATCATGGCTCGCTCCGATCGCCCAGGATCTTCCGCAGGCTCTTTACCGCCCGATGCACGTTGACCTTGAGCGCTGCGATGGACATTCCGCTCGCCGTCGAGGCCTCCCTCAACGACATCTCCTTGAGCTTGAGTAGTTGTATTGCCTTGCGCTGCATGGGGGAAAGCTCGTCGATCGCCTTTTCGAGTTCGCGTCTGTCGGGTGTCTCTTCAAGGTTCGCCTGAGGTTCGGCGAAGGTTTCATGCTCGGGCGTCAGCGGGGTTTCCCGGTTGCGCCTGCGCCCCTGCCGTCGGAGCCGGTCGATGAACCGCCGGTTCGCGATCGTCACGAGCCACGGACCGAATGGCCTGGTCGGATCGAACGTATGCCGGATCGCGTGGACGGTCAGCAGGATGTCCTGCACCGCGTCCTCGATGTCGCTCGGATCGCGATGCCGGCGTGCCGCCAGCGAGCGCAGATACGGCGTGATCTCCTGCAGCAAGCGCTGGTAGGCCGACCTGTCGCCGTCCTGGGCATGGGCCATCAGGATCGCCCAGTCGGTGTCACGGGCGGTGGGCTCGGGAACGGCAGGTGCGGCGTCACCGTCGCTGCCGACGAGCCTAAGCAGCGGCGGGCGACCGTTTCGCTCGGTCATGGAGGGCCTCCGCCAGAGACTCGAAGCCGACAGAGCGAGACGGCGAGATGGTCGAGCGAAAGCTTGCCAGGACCGAGCGCCATGAGCGCAACCGCGAGCGCCGCCCACGGCAGATGGAAGTTTGCCCAACCCTCCGGCACGACCAATTGGATCACGCCCGTTATGACCAGGAGCGCAAGCGCGCTCAAGCGCGTCGCGAAACCCAAGACCAGCAATACCGGCAGTACGATCTCCGCGAGGCCGTCGACGTAGGCGAACATGACGGGAAAGGGAAAATCGTACGCGTGTCCGGAGATGTGCAGCTTAAACTCATCTTCAAAGAGAAATGACGCCGCCGGCGACAGGGACAGGAAGCTGTCCCACTTCGTCAATCCCGATTTGAAGAACGGCACGGCCAGAGCGACACGCAGCAACGGCGGCGCCACGACGCCAGCGAGCCGCGCGAGGCGCTCCACGAGGCCCCGCACGACACCTTCGATGGTCGATATGGCCGAGAAGGAACTCATGCCTTTAACGGCTCCTGTGCGAACCCAAAACCGATCACCGCGCCCGCCCGGATAAGATCCGACAAATTCGCCGAAAGATCGAAACTCGGATCAGTAGCAATGGCTTCCTCGAAGGCAGCCAGCACCGGCCTTCCGGATTTGAGCGCGTGGATGAACTCCGGACTGCCATTTGGAATCGATCGAACCTCCACCGCGGCCTCAGGCCGGACGACGAGCGCGTTTTCGCCGCCGGCCGCCAAATCGACCGGACCGGGAACGCCGCCGTCGACGTTCATCTGCCAGATCGTCAGCGCCGGAAACCGCGAACGTACGATCCGGACCGACGGATGCAGCACCAGGGTGATGGCCGGAAACCGGTCCGATGCGATCTCCGCAAACGCCGAAAGACCGATCGGCGAGGCCTCGGCCGCATGATAGGCCTCCGTCCATGCGCGCTCGATGCGCGCCACGTCGGCCAGATACGGCAACACGGAAGCGGGTTCGAACCGGTCGATGAAATCGGGGAGGCCCGCGCCGTAGTCGAACAGCATCGGCGACCGGGGCAAATCACCAACGACGTAGGCGCGGGCCAAGGCGTGGAAGAATTCCGATCCGACGATGCGGTGCACAGCGGGATAGGCGTCCTTCAATGTCTGGGTAAGGCCAACCATCACGTTATTGCGATAGACGGCGAAGCGCCGCCAGCTCGGTTTCCCGTCGGGGCCGACAAGACCCGTCGGCACCGGAAGCGCCGGATCGAGCAGCGCGGCTGCGAAGCTGCGTTGTGCTTCAGCGAGCGACGGCATGACGACGCACCTCGGGTTGGTTGGCGGACATGACCATCTCGGCCCGCTCGGCTTCCTGCGCGAGCACGGACCAGGCCGGCACTTCGGAGTCCCACTCGATCAGAGTAGGAATCGGTCCGATGAGCCGGACCGCGAGTTCGTAGAGATACCAGACGGCATCCTCGACCGGACGATCGTGAGTATCGATGAGAAGCGGCCTGCCGGTCTCGTCGGCCTGCCGGTCGTTCCCGGCGAGGTGGATCTCCTTCACGCTCGCGAGCGGATAGCCTTCGATATAGGCGACCGGATCCCACTGCTGATTGGTCGACGCGACGAAGACGTTATTGACGTCGAGCAGCAGGCCACAACCGCTGCGCCTGGCGACTTCGGCGATGAAATCGGTCTCCGCGTAGGTGCTCTCGGCGAACGCGACGTAGGTGGACGGATTCTCCAGAAGCATCTGACAGCCGAGGGCCGTCTGGACCCGGTCGATGTGCTCGACGACGCGCTGGAGGGTCTCGGACGTGTACGGCACGGGAAGCAGGTCGTTCAGGAAACCGGCATCATGCGTCGACCACGCCAGATGTTCGGAAAACAGACCAGGTCTGTAGCGCTGCCGTAACAGTCTTAGCCGCGCGATATGATCGTCGTCCAGCGGCCTGTCCGCCCCGATCGACAGTCCGACGCCGTGAAGGGACAACGGGTACCGCTCCCGAATGGCCGACAGATAGCGATGCGACGGACCTCCCGCCCCCATGTAGTTCTCCGCATGCACCTCGAAGAAACCGATGTCGGGCGCCGTCTCGATGATCATGCGGTAGTGCTCGGCCTTCAGACCGACGCCGGCGCGCGCCGGGATGCGATCTTCTGACGATGACGGAATGCACATTGGCAATCTCAAGGCTGGAGGGCGGGCCGTTGCAGCCCGCCCGGGTTTCGTCAGGCCTTCGGCGTGAGGCTTCCTGCACCCTTCGGCGTGTTCATGGTCGTGCAGGTACCCCTGGGCTCGAGCTTGAACGCGTTACCCTGGTAATCGACGGTGCTGGTGCCAGCGCAGGTCGTGCCAGCTCCGGCGTAGCAGTCGTTCTGGCCCTTGAGAGCCACGCCGAAGCACTTCTCCATCTTGCCGCCCTCCATCGCCTTCATGGTCTGGGCCTGCTTCTCCTTCATCATCTTTTCCATGTCGGCCTTGCTTTGCGCGGTGGCGGACGTGGCGGCGAGCGCCCCGACGGCGACGGCGAACGCGCCGGCGACCATTGAGTTGAGCGTGCGATTGGACATTCGAGTTCCTCCGGTGTTTGGGGCGACCTGGCGGAGTGCATGGTCGCAAGTCCGACGGGCCGTTCTTCCCGTCTGTACCGATGTTCGTCGCAGCGCGCGAAAGGTTACCCCCGCGAACACACGTGGGCGTCACGTACAGCCTTCCAATCGCGCGTCGAGCCACGCGATGTGCGCCTCGAGCGAGATATCCGTCGACGAAGTGATCTCGAGACGCCGATCCTCGAATACGTCGCAGTCGGTATGCGCCGCATGCCAACGATCGACCGCAGCGTCGCGTTCGTGGAGAAGCCGCTCGATCTGCGGTCTGAACAGGACCAGCATCGAAGTGATCCAGCGGTCGAGGGGCCCCGCTCCGCCAAGCGCGAATCCGTCGACCATCGAGATCACGTCCGGCGCGCGGTACCACGTTTCCGCCGTCACCCATCGGTTCGTCGTGAACAGCCGCTCCGGCATGCCCGTCGGCGTCATCGAGATCGCGACGAGATGGGACATCGCAGCACCATCCTTTGCGGATCGAGAGTTGTCGGACCCCACTGGAACGACGCCAGGCGGCATTCCCGCCGCACCCATGAACGTGTGGAAGTGCGCGTAGTCGGAATGATCCCGGCCGGCCGGAGCGTGGGCGTGGAAAAAAAACTGCGCGTGGGTATTTGGGTCGCGCACGTCGTCGGGAGGATAGTGCTCCCACTCGACAAACTCCTGGCTGCCGCGCAGCGCCTCAACGATCAGGTTGCTGCCACATTCGTGAAGCTCGCGCATGCAGTCGACGACAGTCTCCGCGGCGGTCGCCATGCGCGACAGCATCTCCGGCGAAAGCGCCGGCGCGTCGTCAGCAAGAGGTACAATCGCAATCTGAGCGATCATATTGTCCGTTAACCTTGAACAGGGAATGGCCGGAGACGGCGTCATCTGGATGCCCGCCGTATCCTCCATTTGATCTCGCAACATCGCTGAAGGAGATGCGTCCACGAATCAGATTCGTTACTTTTTGGCGGCGCAGGGATTCGCCTTGGCCGCGCAGGGGTTCGCCTTGCACGGATTGGCGGCCTTCTTGGCCGACTTGTGCTTGGGCGCGCACGGGTTCGAGCCGGCAGCCGCCGGGACCGGGGTCGCCGCAACCATGCCGGCGACGGCGGCGATCGCGCCGAGGGTTTGCAGGCTCTTCTTCAGCGTAGGCATTTCAACAGCTCCTTGGGTTGTTAAGACAATCGACGCGCGTCACAGACGCGTCGTCACGTTCGCCAGCCATTCCGGCATGGCGTTCGTCAGCGAGGTCTCGACGATCTTGTCGAGACCGGTGAGTACGAAGAGTCCGATGCCGAAGAAGGCGGCACCCATCAGAGGTTTTCCGATGCGCGACGCTCGCGCCATCCAATCCCGCCGTGCCATGATCGCCTGCCGCGAACCGTAGGCGAGCAGAAGAATGGGCGTCGCCGCTCCGAGCGCGAAGGCGGACATCGTCGCTGCTGCCCTGCCGAGATCGTCGCCCTGGGCCGCAAGACCGATAGCCGCGCCGAGCGTCGGCCCCGAACATGGCGACCAGATCACGCCAAGCGCGGCTCCGAGCGCGAACTGGCCCCAGATACCGGTCGGCTGAAGGCGGTCGAGCAGGATCTGGCCTTTGCCGGCTACGGGAGACACCATCGCGGCCACCCCGCCCTGAAGCGCCGGCACAAGAAGGATCACCCCAGCGGCGCCCATCAGCGCGGCCACGGCAAGCCGCAACGTTTCAGGGTCTATGCCGACGCTGAAACCCACCGATGCCAGCGTGATGCCGACGCCGGCGAAGGACGCCGCCAGTCCCGCAGCGAGCGCGACCGGTCCCCAGAGATGCCGCTCGAGCGCACCGAACAGCACGATCGGTAGGATCGGGAGCACGCACGGCGAGAGCGTCGATAGGGCGCCGGCGGCGTAGCCCAGCGCGAGATTCGCGGACACTTCAGAACGCCTTCGCCACCAGCGCGCGCAGCGGCGCCGGATTGGTCTCGCCGGTGGAGCGCGCGACTTCCTTCGATCCCTTAAACACGATCAACGTGCTCTGGTACTGGACGCGAAACTGTTTCAGGACGTCCTTGGCGCTGTCGAAATCGACTTCGAATACGACCAGATCGGGACGCTCCTTTTCGATCTGCTGCACGATCGGGCGCTGCTGCTTGCAGGTCGGGCACCACGGCGCGGTGACGTCGACGAGGATCGACTTGCCGGCGGCCTGCGAGGCCTGGAAGGCCCTGGCGTCGAAAGGCTGCCCGGCGTTCGCCAGCGAAGGCATCGCGATGACTGCAGCGACAACGATGGCCTTAAGAAGGAAGCTCGAGGACATGACGGTGGCTCTCCGTGGGATGCTGAGACGTCTCGAGGTCACGGTTCGGCGATAACTAAGAAAGGTTACGCGGGCCCACGAAAAATATTGGACGTGCCTTCGGGCGCAGCGCGCTCTACATGACCGCATGCGCTTTCCGCAAAAAAGGACCCGCACAATGACGGATATTGCTCCCCTCTTTCCGAACCAAACGGTCCCGCCGCTCGGCATCGAACTCGCCGGTGGCGGCTCATTCGATCTCGCATCTGAGAAGCCGACCAACTTCACGCTCGTCGTGTTCTATCGCGGGCTTCATTGTCCTATCTGCAAGACGCAGCTCAAGGACCTTGAATCCAAGCTCGAAGATTTCGAAAAACGTGGTGTCGCCGTCGTGGCCATATCAACGGATCCTAAGGAACGTGCAGAACGAACACGGGAAACGTGGGGACTTTCGCGGCTGCGAGTCGGTTACGGTCTCGCCCTCGCGGCCGCTCGTCGCTGGGGACTGTACGTATCGTCGGGGCACGGAAAGACGTCGGCTGGCGTCGATGAGCCGGCGCTCTTTTCGGAGCCTGCCATCTACCTGGTGAGACCGGACGGCACCCTCTACTTCGGCAGCGTACAGACGATGCCGTTCGCGCGTCCGCATTTCTCCGACATCCTTGCCGCGATCAATTTCGTCGTGGAGAATAGGTATCCCGCTCGCGGCGAAGTGGTGGACCTCCGGAAGGCAGTGTAGCAGGTCGCCGTCCCTACGTTCTGCTCAGATAGGTGATGAGGTCGTCCGCCGCCGCGGACGACCAATCCGCGTCGCCCGGCATGTAGCCGACGACCGCGCCCGAGCTCGAGACGGCGTAGGTGATCGGCATGCCGTAGAGTGCGAACGGTGCCTTCTTGGCGTTGTCGGCGTTCGAGTGCGCTACATATCCGTTGGGATCGAGAAAGATTGGAAGCGCCTTCAGATCGAGCGACTTCACGAAGCGCGCGACGGCCTCGCGCGGCCCGCGATCTTCCGAAATGGCGGCGACATGTACTCTGCCGCGCCAGGCGTCCCGATACAGCCTGTCGAGAGCAGGCAACTCCATCCGGCAAGCCGCGCACCACGATGCCCAGAAGTTCACGAGGATCGGCTTGCCGAGCAGCGACGATAGGTCGGTCGTGCCGCCATCGAGACGGAATAGCCTGACCGAAGGCAACTGCTCTCGCGGGCGGAGGACGGTGAACTGGTATCGTCCGGATTCGAAGTTGGGAACGTCGTCTTCTACCGCAGTCGCTTGGTCGGCTGCGATTCCGGCCGCCAAGCCGGCCAGGCAGCGCATCAGGATTGCGCGTCGCGAGGGCATCCGCGCTGCGCCAGGATCGGCGACGATCGCTTCTTTTTTCAATTTGACTCCTGCACCAACAACGCCGGCGACGACTGAGGGACGGCCGGTCGAAACGCGGTGAAAAAGAACGGCGGATTGGGCAGCCAGTACAACCATCCAATTGACCGTTCGCGGGTCCCATCCGGAAGACGTAGGTCGAGCCACACGTATAGGAACTTGTAGACGCAGAGCCCCGGAATCCAGTTCGGCTTCAGCCGCGAAGTCTTCAGATACCTCCTCGCGATGTAGTAGTTGCCTTCGAAGGGTGTGATTCCGAAGAGGCCGACCGGTCCCTCCGCGATGAGTTCGCCACTCGCTCGATGCGTGATCCGGACATGACGCGACATGCTTCGACTTTCTGTGCGATACTTGCAGATCGGTTCGCCGCATCCAGCGAAAGGTTACCTGTCGTCGCGCGCGAAGTGTGGCGTAACCATTCCGCCTCTCCCGTCGAACGGTTCGGTGACGGTCCGTCGCCAACGGACAGATGGAGGAGATGCGATCCTTCTCCCGCGCTTTGGTGGAATCCGCGGTAAGTTTTGTAAGTTTCGGCATGTGTTGTGAGCGGCTTTTCCTTGGCGAACGCGCCAAGGAAGCACCGGGGCAAGGAGAAAACGAAAAATCGCTCCCTGATCTGATTCTTTGGCGGAATTCGTGTTTAGTATCAGCGTTTTATATGGGTTGGCGCGACAGCGCCTTCCCATGTCACTGACTACATCCCTCCGAAGGTAGAGGCCTCAGGTTCGAATCCTGATGGGTGCGCCACTCAGTACTCATCTGCGAACTCGGATTTGCCCCGTTCCGGCTGGCCAGGACCGCTCTTTCGAGCACGTCCTTGCTGCCTTTGATCCGGATTTGGGCATCGTCGACCTCGACCACGTCGATGAGAGATTGTAGATAGGCCTTCCGGAACGGAATCGATCCGGAGGTAAAGTTCTCGCGCATGCTGCGGCCGAACTGCTCCAGCAGGGCGGGGTCGATTTGAATGGCTTGCGACGAATGCGATTTGGCCCGTTCGAGCGCGGCCTTGGCGCGATCCCGATCGGCCTTCAAGGTGTTCAGACGATCCTTCAGGACGTCGTCCATTTCGGTCATGCCGTCCTCGACCAGCCGATAGAGCCGCTTGAGCTTGTCGTCGGCGTCGGTGGCCTCGCGCTGCAACGCGATGACGCGGGCATTAACGGCGTCGGCCTTTTCCGAACGCCGTGACGAAAGTGAGGACAAGATCAAAGCCAGACGTTCCGGTTGAAACAGCCGGTCGGTCATGTGGATGGTGACGAGGTTGTCGAGCTTGTCCATCGGTATCGACCGGCCCTTGCAGACTGTCTTGCCCTTTCGGGCGCAGGTCGAGCACGTATAATACCGATGGACGGCGCCGGTCTTCGAGGTGCCTGTCCGCAGCGTCATTCCGCCATTACAAGTTGCGCATACGGCGAGACCGGTCAGAAGGATCGGCCCCGTCGTCACGCGCGGCGCGGCGACCTTGGGGCTTCGGGCATGAAGCTGGCGTTGGACTTGCTCAAACTGGTGAGGTTCGATGATCGAGGGAACCGCGGACGTGACGACCTCTTCATCAGACTTCCATTTTCCGGTGCGGGACGACATCCGGTTGAATTTCCACTCACCCTTATAGGTCGTGTTGGTGAGGATCTTGTAGATGGTGCCGACGCCAAATGTTTTGCCCTTGCGCGTGCGATAGCCGCGGCTGTTGAGCCATTTGACGACCTCTTTGACGCCAAGCGCTCCCGACGTGCCGTCACCATGGAGATAGAGCTTGAAAATGAGCTGGACCGTCTCGGCATCGACAGGATCGATGGCCAGGGTCTTCTTGATCTTGGTGCCGCGCTTCTCGACCTCGACCAGGACGTAGCCAAGCGGGACGGGCGAACCGTTCCAGAAGCCCTGCTGAGCATTTAGGATCATATTCCTAATAACGTGTTTTGCATTTTCTTTGGATTGATATTCATCGAACAGCGCAATGACCTTGCGCATCATCGCTTGCGCCGGATCATCATCGTCGCCGAGTGGCTGGGTAATCGAAACCAGCTTGACGCCCTGTTTGGCTAGTTTGCGAAGATAAAATTCCTGGCCGAACGCGTCGCGAAAGAACCGGCTATAGCTATGCACGGCGATAACATCGAACGCGTTGTCACCGTCGCAGGCGCGCTCGATCATTTGTTGGAAAACCGGCCGCTTGTCGTCAGTCCCTGTCGCTCCTCCTTCGACAAACTCCGCCACGGCCTGATGGCCTTGGGTTTCGCACCAAGACAAAATTTGTGTCCTCTGATCCGGGATCGACAAATCGTGCTGCCGCTGTCGATCTGTTGAGACGCGCAGATACAGAGCCACGCGGGTCCTGTTGGTCCCAACGACGGGTTTTGCTTGGCGCTTACGGTTGCTCATACGCTTTCCAGTTTGAAGGAATTGGGAAGAGTCTTACAGTTCAGGACGCCGCCGCAAAGCCTTATTTTCCGGGCGTTCAACTGATTTTCGTTGTCGCTTGAGGACTTTTTCTGAGCGTTGCTGCGCGCGCCTCCGCCCCGAATAGACTTTACCGTTTCAGCGCAGCGCTACGGGGCGTTCTCGACGTGACGGACTTTGCGAATCCTGAGCAGGAGCCGGGCCAGCCGTGCGCAGAGGCTGCGCTGAGTGGCTGCGTTGCGACCGAAAAACACAAATTCCGGATTGGCGGCTGCCAATTCTATGGCCTCTCGCACGCGGCCGGTCGTAGTCGCCCTATCTACCAGTTCGGCAATGGCCGGATCAGTGATAACGAGTCTCGCGGCGTTCAGCGAATTTGGTGCTGCCGGTCGCAGCTGGATAAGGTCGACTATTTCGTGGAGCTCGGGGCGAGCGGCAACGCCGACGATCAGGGCGCGCAAGTCCTCGTTAGCCAGCAGCAATTCGAGAGCCTGGTGCGACACCTCGTCTTTGATCGCGATTGCCGCGCCCCGCATGGTGGCGCGCGAACGGTCATTATTGGGAACGTCGAGGTTAATCTGACGTGTGCCGTTGGCGTGCTGCTTTTTTCGCTGCTTTTCCTTCCGAAGTGCCTCCTTCGACCGTTTTGTTCGAATGAAGGTCACAACGCGATCCATGCCGCCGACCTGCATCTCCTCGTCCGTCAGTGGGCCCACGACGTTATTCTTCTCTTGGGCCGTGTTGGTGCCGTTGCCAGCTCCCTCGCTGGCGTCACGCTCGTCGGGTTCTTCGTTTGCGCGATCAGGCGGGCACATGGCGTGACTAGTCGCGATCTAGGGCGGGATGCCCAGTGGAGGTAGTAGCGTCGGAGGCGGCGTCCAGAAGAAATTGGTCGATGAGGTTGCCGAGGTAGGTTTCGATGACATCCAACTCCGGCCCGGTGACTGGAATCACCTCGGGCAGATCGTCGAGCATGCTCGGCTCATCGATTGTGCCGCCCGCGATCGGGCCGCACTCGGGCTGAGCCAGGTCGGGCGCGCGAGGCTTGCTTCGCAGCTGGTGGGTGCTTTTTGCCCGAGCCACGGCCAAGCTCCGTTGAGCGGACTCGGTGCGCTGACGCCGTGACGATGGTAAAGCGGATCTCACAGACCAACCTCCGCCTCAGCTTGCTGGCTGCGTGCGCGTCGGCTGGTGACTGCTCGTTCGTCTCGAAGATGCTCCTTGCTCTCCAACGCAGAGCGATCAGATACAAAGTCGAGCGTTGATGTTTTCGTGCGCCAACGTGACATCTGCCGCACCAGATGCTCGCGCCGTTCTTCGACCGTGATGTCGTCTGCGGACCGATCGAATCCGGTTTCCGCGCGGACGGCAAAATTCAGGGCGCGCGAATCGACGCAAAGGGTCGATTGCTGTTTTGCCCGGCTGAGGGCTACGTAGACATTTCGCCGATCGAAAAAATCGGCGATAATTGTGGCGGTATGGCTGGTAAGCCCCTGAGATGACCAGACGGTGCTGGCGTAATCGGTCGCGAGGCGGACTCGCCCGCGGTCATCCACAATTTCGCGCGACGAGAAGAGCAGTTCGCGTCCATCGACGTCTGCCGCGATCAGCGCATGGCCGCCTTCCTCCGCGACGATGTCGCTAATTGTTCCGATAGTGCCGTTGATCACACGATGATCGGAGATGTCGCAACGGATGCCGAACCGGATTCGATCGCCCCTGGCCAGCGACAGGCGGTAGGCCCGTCCGGAGGGAGTTACGGCATCAATTCTAACGTCTTCTCCGGCTAAGATGCCTTCGGCGCGCAGGCGACGGCGCACCTCGGAGTCGAGGGCGAGACGCGTCGCGTTGGATTTGCAGATCAACAGGTGCGATTTTTCAGGCGCGGCTGCGCGCTGTGCGAAGAGATTGTCGACCGCCGCTTTGACGGTCGCAGCCTGACCGTCTGCCTCGATGATGCAGTCGCGGTCGGCCATCGTTTCCAACGCGGTGACGACATCCCCCCTTGCCAGCTGTTCGACCACCACGCGCAGTTGCGGGTCGCTCTGGCGAACGACTTTCGAGATTTCCGCAGCTTCGACGGTGCGGGCAACAATCTCAATGCCTGAGCCTCCAGAGACGGCTAAAGTCTGGGCGCGATCACCTAAAAATAGAGCGCAAGCTCCCGCGCGTTCGACCTCGGTCAGCAGGTTGTGCATGGCGCGAACGCCAATCTGCGAGCTTTCATCCACCAAGAGAAGCGTGCGTCCATCGCAGAAGTGGCCGCCGGCTTTGCCTAACGCCAGCCAGGAATCGAGAGCCCTGGCCTCAACATGCGAACGCGGGTCAGGACCGGACAGTTCATCTTCAAGCATGCGCGCCGTCCGCCAACTTACTCCCGTTGCGATAATTCGGAAATTCTTCTCAAGTGCGCGGCACAGTGGCTGCAGGGTTGTGGTCTTGCCGGTCCCTGCACGGCCTTCAATAAAGTCGATTGAACGGCGGTTGGCGACCCCGAGCACGGCCGCCGTCTGCTCGTCCGAAAGATTTGCCGACAAACAGAAATCCGCCAGACGATTGCGATCGACGGGATGCCATGGTTTTACCGCAAGGCGGGCGGACGCCTCGACCACTTCCCGCTCCAAGCGGATCATCTCCTGCGTGGAGAAGATGCGTTCTCGTTCGGTCCGTCCGATCTCAACAATCGCACCGCTCTCGGAGAGTTTTGCTATTTCTTCGTCGACGCGTGAGACTTCCACGCCAGTGCCGACCAGCGCGGACGCTACTTCTCGGATGAGATCGTGATGGTCGAAGGTTGCTTCGAATTCCGTGAGCCGCTGCGGAATGTCCGCCATCCGAATCGCAATCTCGGAATCGCCCAGAACGAGAAGCGGCATTTCCAATTCGCGACGGTTTTCCACGTAGCGCTCGACATCAATGCCAAGCGCTTCCGCCTCGCGACGCCAGCGGGCGAATGCATCTTCCGAGGTGGCGACCTTGGCGCGTCGGGTCTTTACCGCGGCCCTTGCGGCCAACTCGGGCGATTCCGCGGTTGTTAAACCTGCTTCGGAGAGCTCGTTTTCGATTTCCTTGCGGCGTGCGCTCCAGAAGTGTCGTAAGCGCTTGTCGGCATCCCGTTCGTGGGGTGGCGGCACGATTTCGAAGGTACCGTTGGGCCCGATGTCGCCGATGCAGTAACCGAGCTTCTGCAATTCTGTCGCACAGGCCAAGTGCTGAATTGCTCCCCATGATTTGGCGCCGTGATAGAGCGGCTGGCCGTCCAACGAGCGAGTGAGATACCGCAGCGGGATCTCACCCGCAGCGCCCTGAGGGTTTGGAGTGCGATTTCGTTCCGATAGATTCAGTTCGCGGGGCTGAATTGCAACTAGATTTGGAATTACCAAATGTGCATGCAACTGAGGCTGTATCGCTGTCGCGCCGTCTGCTTGCAAAACGGGCCGCGTGTCAGGTTGAATGAAGCACCCGATATTCGGTGACGGCACCACCGGCACGAAGACCTTGCCGTTGTGACCAAGTCGCGCAAAGGCATTGCGGCTCACCTGATCCGACACCGCGTTCAGCGATTTGCGGAAAACTTGTTCGATCGCCGCGCGATCTTGCGGAGATGCCAGCGCCCATGCCGCCGAGATGGATTTGGAGACGCCGACCGAGAGTTCATAGGCGCTTACACGCTTCTTAAGTCCCGGGTTCTGTAGCAGCAGTGACTGGCCGTCTTCATCCCGGCCTTCGAATAGCCGCTCGAAGTGAGCAGGATCGAGCGGGGCGCCTGCTTGCACACCGAACCGCGCATCGCCCGCCAGCCAGAAGGCGCTGAGGTTGGAATCCGCGAGAAAATACCGCGCAGACTCGAGCTCCTGGGTAAAGTACGTCGCGGAGAAGACCTTGTTCGGGCGCGTGACCATGAAAACCTCAGTGATGAGGCCTTCCAACTACGCCGAACTGACTTGCAAATTTCAGGAACGAAGATTTTCGCCAGAGTGCCCCCTGCGAACGTCTCCGTTTAGCCGCCTGCAGGCTTGCCGACAGGGAGATTGCGTCGGCGCGGCCAGATGGTCAGGGGCCATTCAACTTCGACGGGATCCTCCATGCCTGCGACAATCGCCTTTACACGGTCGCCCAGCACCCCGAGATCATAGGCAAGGCGTTCTCCGCGAATGCTCGGAACTTCCTTGTTGGCTTCGTTGCGGGTGAACGTGGTGGTCGTGACGCCTTTGACTGTTGTGGTGGACTTTGTTTCCGTCGTCTCGATGACGGTTCGCTTACCGATATGAGCCATCGAGAAATCGTCGGTGTCTGCATCCAGAACCTGCTGACAGACGATTTTCGTTCGGAATCGTTTAAGAATGGTCTTCGCTTCCTCGTTACCGTAGTGAATCGTGAGCTGCTCGGGTTCTTGGACAGACGCAAACACGCCGATGCCTTTGTTCCTGCCGGTGTCCAGCAGGGTGCTGAGATTCTTCAATTTGCCGAGCGTCGCAAGTTCCTCAAGAGCGAGGTAAACGCGCCGATCTTGTGAATTCAGGAAGGAGGCGTCATTGACGTGCCCCGCGATGGTGTCGACGACGGCGCCAATCCAGGCGGCTGACATTTGCGGATATTTTCCCGCACGCTGTAGCAGGACCACTGCGGGATACGCCGGATCGGAGCCCTCCAGCCATTCAATGAAGGAGAACTGTCTTTCGGGTGGAATGTCTCGCCAGTTTTCGGCAAGTGGCCGCAGGTAGCGCAAAACCGCGGCTCGAAACGTGAGCAAGAACGACACTGTCGTCTTCGACAACGCGCCCGTCGCCGGGTCGATTTCGATCAGCGAGGCCGCGACCGGATAAATCTTTTCGTACAATGGTTTCAGCGTAATCGGGTCTTCCAACAGATTGTCGTAGAATTCCGCTATTCCCCAGGATTTGCTGTGCTCGTATTGGCATTTGACTTGCGCGGCAGCCAGAAAGATCGAAGCGCCGGCGCCCCACATGTCGCTGGTTTTCGGCGCCATCGCATCTGCCACTGACTCGGCATCAGAAGCAGTCAAGACATCACGGCCGATCGCCCAGGCCCAACCGCCGGGGCGTGCGCCATGCATGGCCGCGAATTAGTTGTCTTCAAGCGGCAATCCGTCCAGTAACTCGCCTGTGGTGTCGTGGACCAACAGGCGAATTCGGCGCTCAGGCTTAGTCTTGATCGCATCGAGAATACGATCCAAAATATAAAGGAGGATGCGGGTTTTGCCGCTGCCGATCGCACCCAAAATCAACGTGCCGCGAATCTCGCGCAGCTTTGCCAACGGAATGTTCGGCGCGATCTCAAGTCCCGCTGGCTGCCCGGCGGTTTCCCTTGCCATGACAGCGCGCAGATGACCAAGACCCTCTTTGCCCCGTAATAGACGCAGGCCGTCGACATGCTCTCTGGTATCGATGATCGGTGCGCCTGCGATCATCATGGCGTAGGAAATCGATGCGGCGGTGACAACAGCCATCAGCACAAGCGCTATCGTTCGCCCCAGGGCCATCATCACGGCGCCATTCCAGATCCATTCAGCCGTGGCGACGAATGATGCGACAAAGGTGGTGCTCATCGTGGCGACAACGTCGTCAGACCTCAATACTGCCTTGAAGGCGATCTCGAAGTGATGCTGCCATGCTTGCGCCAACGAGGCTGCAGTCACGATCTGCGCATGGTCGTCGACCCAGATCACAAGAGGAGCGATTTCCAGCGCAACAATGCACGCGATCGTTCCGACCAGGATGCTCACCAACAGCGAGATACGCGTTGCCGCGTGGGTCGAACGCCGTTCATATTTTGCCAGGTTCATTGAATGCGCTCCCCCTGCAGCGGAAATCGCTCGCGCCAGACAATCAGGTCGGATTGGACGGGAATATACTGCGATGAAATATGGTGGTTCAGCTTCCGCAAATAGCTCTCGGGAAGCGCGAGATCGTAGGCGGCTTCGCTCCAATTCAGGCCTTTGACAACGCGATAGACGCATCCGTCGGTCCAAGACGTCAGGTGCGGACAACGCGGCCATGCCGCGACCGAGGCGCCGCGCACCAGCGGCTTGCCATACGACCACCATTCCAACATCGGCCCTGCGCCGACACCAGCGATTAGAACCAGAAGACCCGCCACGATTGCAAGGCTCGCCGCGATCGCCGACCGTGGAATCCAATTGCTGAACGAACTATGTTTCGTGCCTGGTCGGTTGGATCGGGCCAGCGCCGGCTCTCGTTTCAGTGTGACGGTAGGAGCGATCGAGTGAACGATCTCCTGATATTGCCGGTCGGAGAGATTGTTCAGGAGTGACCGTGGCAGGCGAGCAAAATCTTCCGCCGAGAGTGTCTTCAGTTTTCCGATCATTTCAGCGTCGGCGGCGTTCGCCTTGGCCGTCGCGCTTTCCACATCTTTCAAGAATTCATCGAGCTTACTTGTCATTCTCGCCGCCCCCCAAAAACGGCAACAGGCCGACGAGTTCGGCGCGCACGCTTTCCGACCAGGCAGCGATATCCTTGACCAGCCGCTTGGCTTCGAGCAGCGGCCGACCTGTCCGCGCGATCGCCTCTCGATAGTGCTCGCGGTGCCAGGAAATAATGGCCGATGGGGGCAGTCCCAATTTTTCATAAATGCGCCGGGACTTAAGCCGTAGTCGGGGCATGCGGATCGACCGATAGGTCTTGAGCGCTTGCTCCAGAGCTTTGCGCAAATCCGCGGGCAACTCCTTGGCCTCGGCGACCGGACAGCCATCGCGCTCATTGCGGACCAACACAATTGTCGCCGACGGCAGGATACGACGGAGTTCGTTGATCTGGCCCAGGACTTGGCGTGCCGATTCTTCGCTGGCAATCAACACCAGAAAAACAACGAGGGGGATGGCCACGGCCACGAGATCTTCCTCAAGATCGGCCTCGCGAATAAAACTGTTCCACACACCGGTCAATGCGCCCCCGACCTCAAGGAGTGCAGAGCGGTTGGTGGCCGGCATGGCAACAAGGGCACGATGAAGTGGCGCAAAGACCGGCACCAGGTCGCGTTCACCATCAGCGTCGGCATCAAGAATCGCGCCATGAAGGCTGACGACATTGTCATTGCCCAAAAAACGCGCGAGCTTACCCTGTTCGTCGAGTTCGAAGACGTCGAGCTCCACATCAACCAACGAGCAGGACATGGCGATCAGGGTGGCGAGGGTCGACTTTCCGACGCCGCCGACGTCACCGTCGACGACCATCAAGAATGGAGTGTGCGAAACAGAAGCGAGAGGAACAGATTTTGCCATACTGAGCTCCTTTGATCCCGACAGCGCATGTGTCGGGATTGCTGCGGAGCCGTCTCAATAAGCCCAGGGTGCGTTGAAAATTTCAGGAACGAAGATTTATTCACGCGGGGCCGTCGTTACAGCGCTTTGGTTACCCACAGCGCCCCGCCGTCATTTGCCGCAATCGCAAAGAACTCGTCCCATCCCGCCTGCGGATTCACGCGCAGTGCCTGGTCCCGCAAGGTCTTTGCTGCTTGAATCTCCGCATCAGCGCTTACATCAGCGTCGACGGTTTCGCCGAGCGCCATGAACTGCTTGAGCCTCGCAATCTGCTCCGGTTTAAACATCGCGCCGATACGGCGTTCCGCACATCCGAGCTGCATGGCGAAATCGAGCTCAGTCGTGTAGGCGCGCATGTTCAGGAATACCCATGCCGGATTGAAATTCATTCCATTCGCGGCGCGCATTAACTGGAGGAGCGAAGGGCTGTGTTGCTCGTCATGTGCGAGTGTCTGGTGCTGGGCTGGGCCCTTCTCGCGCAGCAGTCCGGCCATCATGACGTGCTGCTCCTCGCCCGTAGCATTCTTAAACTCGGCGCTTTCTTCCAGTTCGCGCAGCATGTCCGACATCTCATGTTGGGCGGCGAGGACGGCAAGCGTTTTGCTATAGACAGAGCCCGCGGTGCGAACGAGATCCATCTGTTCGTTTTCGATGGCGACAAGATCTACTTTTCCAAGTCTGGCCCCCGGCAGTGCTGCCACGCTCATATAAGCCGATTTCATCGTCTGGTGAGCTGTCTTGCCAGGGTACCATTTTTCGATCGATTTCTGGCCTTCGCGAAAGGTGTTGATCGCGGTGAATCCGGCCAAATACGGCTCGAGGCGCGCAAAAATCTCTCCACGACGCGTCTCTGCGTTAAGTTTGCGATGCTCCTGTAGATCAAGGCACGCTCGTATCCTCTCCGTCGCCAGCGCCATGGTCACTCGCAGGCCATCGCGGGCGCGCTCTTCCAAGTCTCCGACGGTCTGGCCACCGTGCGCGCGCTCCGCGATTGCATGCAGCACGTCGACAAAGATCAGGACAAATTCACCCGCGAGAAACTGCTCCCGATGACGGCCGAGGGGCAGCCCGGCGCCCCTGAGCTCTGCCAGAGTTGTCGGCGTCACGAGGAGGTCGCCGGTAAACCCGTCGGGCAGTTTTTCAAATATCTCAGATGGAAATTCGATATATTCAGTGGTGTGGCATCCGGTGTTGACGACAACGAAGGGGCGAGGGTGCTCGTTAACATCCTCGATCGCGGATTGCAGGGTAACCAGTCTGATGGTCGGGAAATTGCTCATGAAGGGCCTCGCATTTCATCCACGCATGGTAGCCTAAGGTCCCCGTTGAAATTTCAGGAACGAAGAATTTCTGTAAAAACCTAAGGACCCATGATTTATTGGCGCGCGTTCAGCTCGGCCAAGGTGGGTTCGGCGACCTCGATCAGATGCAGCTCCATCAGAAATTTCGCGGCGGCAACGCCCTCCGCACTTTTCTCCTGCAGGAAAGCCGGGCTGCGCCCGAGCCGGATCAGGATATCTGCGTGCTGGTTGATGGTGGCAAGGTTCTGTGCGATCTGGCGATGGGCAGGAATCTCGATCTGGTTCAATATCCAGTTCGCACCGTAGAGCGCTACGATTTCCTCTGCGTGATAGGCAAGTTCGTTCATCGGCTGTGGGGTTTGCGGATGGCGTCCGAGCAGGTTGACCGTTGCGTGAATCGCTTCATGCGCGACGGTGTCGATAAGCGTCATCGCGTCCACATGTTTCAATAGGTTAAGCCAGATCAGCGGTCGTCGCTTGGGAAGAACAAGCGTCAGCCCGAATCTCGGAAGAGCTCGCGCTGCGTCGGGTGGCAACAGCGCGTCAGCGCCGACGACAATACTCAGATCGTCAAGCCGCACCAGCAGTTCCTGGAAGCCGGCATTATCGATACTGGAAAGCTGGAAGCGCGCACGCCTGACATCCAGATGTCGAAGAATGTCATCGTAGCGCCTCTGAAGCTCTCTTTGATCGAGGGAGTTCTGAAAGCCAAAGCCGGCGACATTTATTAGCCGTGTAGACATGAGCCGCTCCTTCTATATCGGTCGCCGTTCGGCTATCTCGGCTTCAATTGGGTCTTGCGCGGATCAATGATGGTGAAAGTTCGAGCCTCAGCCGGTGATCCAGATATTCCATCGTGCGGTCCATGATGGCTGGTTCAGCGTCCTCGAACCCGGAAAGGGCGCTCACATCAAAATTTAGCCAATCGCCGGCGCCAATGACAGAAATCGTGTAACGAACCCGTGCGATCGACACCGCAGTTGTAGCAATGACCCCCTTCGATTTGCTGCCGGCTCGGAAGACTTCCTTCATTTGGCGGCGGAGCGCGGCCATAAAAAGCGGCGCGAATATTTGTTCAAAGCGCGGATGGTCGATGCCGTGGCCGCAAGCAATCGTATCTATTGTGTCGCCAGCGCGAAGGAGCGCGCTGCGGCTGATTGGAAAGTATCGAATGTCCGCGTGCCCGGTCGGGCCGCAGGCTTCATCCCGCTCAACCTTCGTGCTGAATGCTTCGGCCTGATAGTAGTTGATGGCCAACGCCAATGAAGTCTCTGGTGTACCGGGTGCCAGTTCGGTGGCGGCTTTGAGTCTCTCAAAGCCCGGGCTCGATGCGTCGAAACGAGGTTGGGCGTAAAATGCAGTAGGCAATGTCATGACAGTCTTTCATGGTTCGGTGAAGTTGTGATTGACAGTTTGAGCAGCACGCGGATCTGATGCGTTGCTGGCTAGACCATTTCCACCACGGCCGGCGTGGTGTCGGCGTCCGTGTTGCCGCGCACCTGGAAAGCGGCGAGCGCTACCGCCACGATGCGGTGGCGCTGTGCTGACGAGATCGTAATGCGATAGAGTTCGCTCTGGCGGGGGTACACGCCGATGCGCTCCAGGCCAGTCAAGAACCAGCTTTCGAAGCCGCGCGTCAGGGTGATGCGCGTGCGCAGCATCTTGTAGCTGTAGGCGTTCGTCGACGGGCCACCCGCGTGCCACACTACCTCGCAGCCTGAGCGGTTGCGGGCGGGCAGGCCGCTCGCGATGAGCGACTCTTCCGCCCTGCTCGCGAGGGCGAAGATATCGCCGGGGAGAGCCGTGTATTTCCGCGCCTCGCCATTAGCGCGATCCAGCGCGTCCCAAATTTTCGTCATGTTCTCATCTGTAACCTTGATCTTCACGCGTGTACTCCTGTACTATGTATCCACCGTGTACGCAGATTCTGGCTTATCAATCGAACCTGACGGAACGGGGGCCTATGGTCTGTATGCGATAGATATGCGTATACTATTCGTATATAGAAATGTCAACACGATTCGTTTCGTTGCAGGAAACCCAGGTAGCTCAATGGTTAACGCTCCCGATACCCCCTCGATTCTCAAAGCCATCAAGCAGAGCACCGTCACGTGGGTCGACGTTGTTCGCGCCCTAACCGGGCTTGAAGCCGCGAGCATCATGGACGAGCGCGGCCGCCCTTGGGCCAGGGTCGTTGCCGAGGAAACAGGTCATGGCCTTAACCAGCTCCGGAAAATGCAACGAACGATTAAAACCATCGAGCAGCTGGCACTCGATTATCCATTTGATTTGGACAAGCTGCTGCAATCGTTGCCGTTCAGCCAGATTGAGATACTGGCGCGCATTTCCAAGGTCGATCGGGACAAGGGTTTGGAATTGATCCGGCAGTGTCTCACGGCAAACCGAATACCCACCTATCGTGAACTAGAAGAACGCTTCCACGAGATCCGGGATAGCGCGCCCCAGGTTTCTTCGATCGCTGCTGGTCAGCGCGCGGCGCGACAGTTCGAAAGTTTTTGCCTTGAACTGCTCACTCAAACGAATGCAGCGATACTTCCGGAATTTTCCGGAGCCGAGAAGGTGAAGGTGGTCAGGTGGTCAGGTGGTCTTCGCTATGCGAGTCCCGATCTCGTCATCGCTTTCCGAGATTCGAACAATGAACTCGTCGTCGATGCGGTGGATTGTTACTCCATTTACGGAGATGTCGCACAAGACGAGACGGCCAAACGCATGACTCGCGTCGCGACCGAGTCCACGTTCTTTCGAAATTTTTGGATCCTGATGCCGCCTTGGTCACCGATATGGCTCGTTCGCACGATGTGCGAAGATCTGGAGCTCCAGAATATTGGAATCGTAGAGGTTGATCCTGAAACGAAAAAGGTTGGCGCGAAACCGGAGTTGGCTCCCAAGGGCCCGCCTATTCCGAACCGTCAAAGCAAAGCCGAACGTGACTTGAAAAGATTGCTCCGTCACGTCTGATGCTCGCGCAGTATCGGAAGCTGCATCGTTTATGCAGGCTCCAACCGAGGTGTTGGCGATACGGCCCTCGCGCGGCGAGTGAAAACAAACCTTCATTGAGTCGCTTGCCGGAGGCACTCGGTCCCGAGTCCCGCCAAGAGGCGGCGCTATGCTGACCCTCCTGCGGGTGCCTTTTTTGACCGGTCTCGCGACTGCCGGCTGGCCTTCGCTTCGCTGCGGTCCAGACGCCGTTTTCTGTCTGTGAGCTAAGGGCTCCGCCCTCGCGCGGACAAGGGTAAAGTCCCGGAAGATCCGGGACCGGCCGGGGCGGTCTCCCCGACCTTCCGCGCGGACCGTTGCGAAAATTCTCATAACCCAAATTGCTTGTGCAGGCCGGGTGATCCCCCTCCGCCCCGTCCGCCCTTGCCCTTGCTACCCCGGTCTCGCCGACGGGCAGGGCGCAGGCGCGAGGTGCGCTCTGCGCCTATGAAACCAAAAGGAGATCAATCATGTCGGCCAAGCACGCAGAACCCGTTGTTGAGAGCGGGGTGCAAATTTTCGTCCCACTCAGCAAGCTCAAGAAATCCCCGAAGAACGCCCGCAAGATGCCGCATGGCGAAGCCGCCATCGAAGCGCTGGCGGGTAGCATCGCCGCCAAGGGGATGCTGCAAAACCTTGTGGTCGAACCCGAGGTCGATGCGGACGGCGAGGCGACCGGATTTTATCTGGTCACCGTCGGCGAAGGACGGCGGCTGGCGCAACTGTTGCGCGTCAAGCGCAAGCAGATCAAGAAGTCGGAGCCGATCCGCTGCGTCGTCGATACGGCGAATGATCCGAAAGAAATCTCTCTCGACGAGAATGTCACGCGCACCAGCATGTTAGGTTCTGTGTTGCAACTGTCCTCTTAGAGTCTTCGGTCCGTCATGGGAATCGATGACCTTAGCGGGGCGTTTCGAAGGAGGCACACAGACGTCCGAGTCAAGCGTTCCCGCAGCGAAGCGAG
>Ga0310345_10000256_pt1 | contig 96476 bp, 83 predicted proteins | sample HC15DNA20500_MG_FD_204667 | JGI IMG/M metagenome (GOLD analysis project Ga0310345, IMG submission 204667) | Marine microbial communities from station ALOHA, North Pacific Subtropical Gyre - HC15-DNA-20-500_MG | ecosystem: Environmental > Aquatic > Marine > Oceanic | place: Pacific Ocean: North... | reverse complement strand
ACGGCCGCGAGCAGAACGGGCTGTGGTACCGGTTCTACGGCGACCACCGGGAGTCCGAGGGCGTCGAGGATGCGCACAAGAGCTACCTGCTGTACCGAGAGCTCACGTACCTGAACCTGGCCGTGGGCCTCGTCCTCGCGCTGCCGAGCGCGGTGTTCGGTCTGATCGGCTGGCGGGCGCTGCTCGTGGTGCTGGGAGTGGTGGCCGTCACGACGGTCGCGCTCGCGTGGAGCGCCCAGAACGCGGCGCTCCGCATGGTCCAGAACGTGCTCGCGGCCGAGTCCCACCGAGGCGCGCAGGGGGCCGCGTCAGGCCGAGTGATCAGACCGTAACGTCGATCTTGCCGGTGACGGCGGCCGTAATGAGGGCGGCGCGGTACTCGCGGAGGCGCTGGATGCTCTCCTTGACCTTCGCCACCAGCGCGTCGAGCCGAGCCGTCTCGTCTCGGATGTGCTGGACGATGGCCGCTTGCTCCTCCGGCGGCGGAAGTGGGATTACAAACTTGACCACGTCCGGCATGTAGATCGTCTTGTGAGTCGACCCCATCATGAGCCGGTCGAACTCGGGCCGCATTGCCCGGAAGCACTGGAGCAAAAACTCGGACGAGATCCGGTCGCCGGGTATCCAGTTGACGAAGTCCTGCGTCGTCGCCATCGGTTCGGCGAGGATGCCGGAGAACCCGACGGAGGCCGTCCGGGAGAGGATCACGGTGCCAGCCGGGAGCAAGCGCGCAGCGGAGTTAGCAAGGCCGAGCTCGCTGATCTTCTCCTTCGTCTCGCGGATGACTTCCGTCGTCCCGCTGCGGAGCTGCCATACGTCTGAGAGCGTGACCCAGGGGATCGTACAGTCCTCCCAGTACTCCGGGTTATCCCGGCTTGGGGTGTGCCCGCTCTCCAGGCGGGCGACGTACTTGGCTCGGGCGGTTTCCCAATGGGCCGGGATCTCCCCGATCCATTCGACGGCGCTGTCTGCGAGCGGCGCGCCAGGGTCGAGGCCCCGAATGACAGCGCGGGTAATGAGAGCTTGGCGGCGCTCGGCGAGGAGGCCGAGGTGCTGGCGCTTCCGGGCGACGAGCTCATCGAGGCGAGCCGTCTCGCGGTCGAGGTAGGTGAGGATTGCCGCTTGCTCCTCGATCGGCGGGAGCGCCAGTAGGAGGCCCCCGATCACGGCTGTGTTTAGCCCCCCCAGAATGGCACCCCTCTTACTCCATTCGATCTGCCCGGCCGTATACGCGGCCTCTCTAAGCAGGACGGTGAGAAACCGAGCGTCTACCTCCGCTGGGTCTGGTCTGAGTCGAATCGTATCGGAGTCCGCGACCCCAGGCGCAGCGGTGGACGGGAACTGACGGGCGTAGCCGAGGCTCCCCTTTCTCGTTACGACGAGGTCCCCAGGTGCCAAGGCGTATCGGTGAAGAGCACCGTACTGCTTTTCGTCGATCCAGCGGTGCCCCTTATTAAAGTCCCCGCTGATGGTGTTCTCCTGCCCGTATAGTTTGTACTCGTCCTCGGTCCTCTTGATGTCGGTTAGAAGCGATCCGAACGGCCCCATCTGGATCCCCCCATGCGGAAGGACTACGTGTTTGAGCCGCTTGACCTCCCAGTGAGCTGGCAAGTTGCTCAACCATCTCGCTCCGCGCGCTGCCGGCAGGCGGTCCGCGACGGTCAGCGGCTCCAGTTCCAGCTGCGTCATGCCGTCACCTCGCCGAGGAGCTCGAGAATCTCCGCTTCGAGTCCTTTGAGGTCGGCCTCGATGGCGTCGAGCTCGCGCGGGGGCTCGTACTGGTAGAAGTAGCGCGTGAAGCTGATCTCGTAGCCCACGCGGCCGACGCCGCCGTCCTGGTGGTCGGTGTAGGACTCGTCGATCCAGGCGTCGGGGGCGTAGGGGAGCACCTCGCGGGCGACGAAGTCGTGGATGCTCTCGCCGAAGGGAACCATCTCGTGGTCGCGGAGGTCGACGTCGGGGACGGGGCGGCCCTTGCTGTCGCGGACGATCTCGGCCGAGGGGTCCGGCTCGCCGAGGGCGCTGACGATGGCCTCGCGCATCTTCGAGAGCACCTTGACGCCCTGGGCGTCGGCCGCCGCGGCGAGGTCGTCCAGGAAGACGGCGGCGTCGGTGTAGCGCGTCCCCGCGAGGGTGCGGAGGAGGTGCCGGATGCGGTCCTGCTCCTCGCGCCCGGCGGCGATGGCCGCGGCCTTGGCCTGGGGGTCCTTCTTCGTGCTGCGGGCGAGCTTCTGGAACTCGGTCTCGTCGTCGAGGCGGGCGATCCGCTCGGGCGACGCCTCGAGGTTGAGGCGGAGGGGCCGCTCGACCTGGACCTTCCGGTAGCCGAAGTGGTCCGTCGGGAAGAGGCGGGCGTGGGGGTGCGGCGTCTCGGCGTCGGGGCCGGAGCCCTCGACGGACTCGTAGAGGTCGAGGATCGCCTGGACGTGGTCGCCGGTGAGCTTGCGGCGCTTGTCGCCGAGGCTCTTGGGCATGGGCGCCCAGAACTCGGGGCCGGAGGCGTCGATGAGCTGGACGACGCCCTGGCGTGCGGCGGGCTTCCGGTTGGAGAGGACCCAGACGTAGGTGGCGATGCTGGTGTTGTAGAAGAGCTGCTCCGGGAGCGCGATGATGGCCTCGATCCAGTCGTTCTCGAGGAGCCAGCGGCGGATCTCCGACTCGCCCGAGGCCGCGTCGCCGTTGAAGAGCGGGGAGCCGTTGTGGATGACGGCGAAGCGGCCGCCGCCGTCCTCCGGCGCCCGCATCTTGGAGACCATGTGTTGGAGGAAGAGGAGCTGGCCGTCGCGGATGGTCGGCGTCCCGACGCCGAAGCGCCCGGCGTGGCCGCGGGCGGCCTCGGTGTTGACGGCGGCCTTGTCGCTCTTCCAGTCCTTGCCGTAGGGCGGGTTGGCGAGCTGGTAGTCGTAGCGCGCGCGGGGGTGGCCGTCCTCGGAGAGCGTGGAGCCGAAGGCGATGGCCTCGGCGTCGCGGCCGGTCTCCGACTTCATGAACAGGTCGCTCTTGGCGACGGCCCACGTCTCGGGGTTCACCTCCTGCCCAGCGAGGCGGACGTCGGCTTGGGGGTTCCGCTCCTCGATCCAGTCCTTGGCGGCGGTGAGCATCCCGCCGGTCCCGCAGCAGGGGTCGTAGACGGTGACCACGCGGTTCGGCGTGGCGAGGATTTCGGCGTCGGGGGCGAGCGTGAGCGCGGTCATGAGGTGGACGACCTCGCGGGGCGTGAAGTGCTCGCCCGGGTTCTCGTTGGTGGCCTCGTTGAACTTGCGGATGAGCTCTTCGAAGACGTAGCCCATCCCGTGGTTGTCGAGGTCCTCGGGGCCGAGGTCGGCCTGGGCGAACCGCTCGACGACGAGGTAGAGGAGGCCGGCGTCCTCGAGCTTCTTGATCGTGTTGTCGAGGTCGAAGCGCTCGACGACGGTCCGCATGTTGGGCGAGAAGCCCTGGAGGTAGGCGCGGAGGTTGTCGCCGAGGGCGGGCGGGTCCTGGAGGAGCCGTTCGAAGGTGTACGGCGACGTGTTGTAGAAGGCGTAGCCGGCCTTGCCCCGGAGGACGGGGTCGAGGTCGTCGAGGTCGTCCTTGGCCTTGAGGTAGGCGGCGCGGACGTCGTCCTTGGTCGGCTCGAGGACGGCGTCGAGGCGCCGGAGGACCGTGAACGGGAGGATGACGTCGGGGTACTTCGCGCGCTTGAAGTGGTCGCGGAGGAGGTCGGCGATGGACCAGAGAAAGGCGACGGTGGCGCCGTGGGAGGCCATGCGGAGGGGGGAAAAATCGTGCGGTAGCGAGGGCGGCAAATGTAACGGCCCCTCCGGGAGGCCCGCCGGGCGGGGACGGCCGTAACGAACCGCGCCAGGCGGCTAGGCGTGGGCGCTGTCCCTAGCGCTCTCCAGACGGCCGCGGCCCTCGGCGCGGGGACGCGACCCCGTGCGCGTCGGGAGGCGCTCAGAAGGCGAGGCGGACCATGACAAGCGGCGTGACAGCGAGCTATGGGTTCTGTCCGTGGTCCCTCCCCCCTACGCGCGCGTTCCCTTCAGTGGGAGGATGAGGCCGAGGGTTGTTGTGAGCCAAGCCATGTCCGAAGTCGCGTGGTGGTCACTGATTTCCCTCCGCCTCCGATCAGGCTTGGCGCTCGAACAGCGGCTTCCAGTCCCCTTTCGAAGACCAGAAGATCGGCAACGTGTTGTTCGGGCAGTTGTCGTCGAACGAGAGGAGGAGCTGAGACCGTCCGTACCCCAGCTCGTTCTGGCTTCCTACGAGTTGCCGGCCATACTGACTTGCGATGTGTTGAGCGTGCTCTCGGTCGGCGTCCGAGTCGAAGATGCCCGCTTCAGGATCGAAGGCCTGATCCCGGCTCTCTAGCATCTGGGAAACGTGGACCTCGACCTGTAGCCCAGACTCTTGTTTCGCCCGCTCAGAGACTCTCTGAAGGTGGTTGACGCCGTTCTCTAGCCCATGGGTCGCCGTGATGTAGACCTTCACGTCCCGGTCAGCCAAGAAGGCTTGTGCCGTCTCAAACCCCTCGACGGGCGCATGGCGAAAGTCGTCGAACGCGCGCGCCGCCTGCCGTCCCGACCCAATGACGTCATCGACGAAGACGACGGCTCGGATACGGCTTTGCCCCTCTACGAGAGGCACGATCCGCTCTGGGGCGACGACGTGCCCTGCGTACACCCCGTTTCGTTGACGATAAAGGCGCGCTACGGAGGGGCCACTTTTCGAAAACTCGCCGAGTGCGCTAACCGCGAGATCCCGACGTGCGACCTCCCCCTCCTCCACGAACCGGCGTGTCTTCACCCTCTCGTGGACGGCGGCAAGGTGGCTCTCGAGTGCGGCTCGAGACACGAGCGCAAATCGTTCTACGAGGCGGAACATGAGCCGCCGATCTCTTGGGGTGCTGAATTGGTCGAGCCAACGGCGGACGTGCGCGAGTTCAATCCGTCCCCCCCGATAAAGGCTACTGCCCCACCGTTCGAGCGCGTCCAGGATCTCCCCGTCCTTGACGCGGTCAGCCTCCCGGCGCCGGCGCACCGCCTCTACGGCGGCCTTGTCGTGGTACTTCGATGAGATTCGATCTGCTCCGACTTCGACGAGCCAACGCTGGAACAGACGAGGTCGGAGGCGCCCCCGATTCCCTTCCCGAATTAGGACTTGGCGCGTCACAAAGCTCTCTTCGAGTTCTTTCGCTTGCGCGGGATCACCGATCATCTCGCTGGAACGGATATCCTGGAGTTGCACCCACCCATCGCGCTGCTCGGCGTCCGCGAACGCGAGCAGGAACTTCCGTCGGAGCGTTTGGATCTCGTCTCTCCGTTCGCGATCAGCGTAAGGGATCCCGTCAGTCCAGAAATGGATGACGTTGTTGATGGAGAGTCCCTCTAACGACGAGTCCTCTCCCTTGATGGTGTCCGACACGACGCGTTCGACGTCTTCAAAACGGACGAAGGAGTCGCGGGCCTGGTGGGCTCGGGCGTAGAGATTCCCGCACAGCAGCTTCGTGTAAAAGGGGTTGCCGTCGGTGGCGGTGTGGAGGGCGCGAAGTGCGTCAGGAGAAAACTCAAGAACGCCCTCTGTCGGTCGCTGCACCAGCTCGGTAAAGTCATGCCAAGCGTCGTCTCCGAAGTAGTCGACCTTGTAGTTGCTAAACTTGTTCAGCCGATCCTGAGCGCTATGCTCACGGACGTCGCGCACGTTCTCACCCCCAACGAGAACGAACCCTACGTTTCTGGGCTTACTGAGCCCTCGCAGGTTTCCGAAGAACGTGTCGTTCATGGGACTGTATGCGAGGAGTTCCTCGGGCAGCTCGTCGAACTCGTCAACGATCACCACGACCCGGACCCCGAGCTCCGCGCGGTCGATCCTTCGCAGCCACATGATGAGAGGAGCCAAGGAGGCGTCGAAAGTGGGCGGTTCGAACCCGAGTCCATCGAGGACCGGGTGGTCAAGGAGTTGCTCGACGATCCCGTCCCCCAACTCTTCTACGAATCGCTCGGCCGTCGTTTTGGTCACGTCGTTGGTGACGATGTAGGCCGTCGCGGTGTCGGAGAGCGTGTCGAGCTTGGCCTGGATCGTCTGCGCGATAGACGTTTTGCCGACCCGCTTCTGGCCCCACACGATGGCCGACTCGATCCGCTTCGCCGTCAGCTTGGCGTACAGGCTCTCTATCAGCAGAGAACGGCCGACAAGGTCTTCCTCCTCCTCGACCGCTTCGAGGCTGTAAGGCCTCAGTCTTCGGAGTTCGTCCCAGTCGAGGTCGGCCCGTTGCGGAAGGAGCTGAACCGAACCCGTGTCCTCCCCCTCCGAGCCGTCGAAGTTGGTCCACGTGAGCCGGTACCTGATCGATACAGCTCCACCCCTGCACGGGTCTTGAACAGACCCGGTCACATAAACGTCCGTCCTCCCTATCTGCACGTTGGGGAGCGCCGTCGTGAACGGGTTGGCTCCGAATGCGAGGGCTTCGTCCTCGGAGGAGAGTGTGAGTTCAACGGACTCCGAGTGGCCCCCGCTCGTGTTCTCTACCTCGAGTTTGATCTCGATGTCACGGCCCGGTTCGTGGAGGGGGTACTTCCAGTCCGACGCGCGGAGCGTGAGGGCCCCGGGCCGGACAGCGCCTGATGCCCCGAGTTCCGCTTCGAGCAAGCCGACGAGCGTACCGAGAGGCCGGAGCAAGGCCAGTTCAGCATAGCGTGTCGGACTCTTGGCGACAGCATCGGCGAGCCCCTCCAGCGCCTCTTTCGCGGCCCTGTAGACGGCAAGCTTCCGGTGGCCCGGCGCGTCCACGAACTCACCGGCCCGGTCGTAGATGTACGACACCGGGTCATTTGCAAGCGCAGCGGCCGGTAAGAACGGCACCAGGAGTTCCGCTGAGGCAGGATGCCGTAGCGCCTGCAGAAGTGACCCCTTCGTGTTGAGCGCCGTGTCGATGTTCGACATCGAGTCGATGACCCCGTTAAATCGGTCCAGGACACGGGCCTCCGCGCCCGCCAACTGACCCCATAGTTCGTGCGTATCGAGGTCCTCGCCTTCTTTGACTCCCTGTGCCTTGCAAACGGCAGGCATCTGTTGCCTGATGAGTTCCAGGCCCTTGCGTCTCTCCTGGCTTCCCCAGTCCCAGAACAAGTCGGGGTCAGCGCAGAGCAACCGCAGGAGACAGGCGGCGACGTGCTCCCTCTTGTCCGATGGAACATTCGGGCCGAATAGAGTTCCTGCGACGCTCCCCTTGACCTTGAAATCGAGCGAGTCGATTAGCTCCGCGACGAGGCGTCCGCGCGCGTCCTCCTTGTCATGGGGGCCAGCCTCTCGGGCCTGCTCAATAAGCGCGTCAATGCGGGATGCGTTGGGGATCACGGTTTATGCTGAATCGGCGATTGAGCGTCTGCAAGGCGGTCCAGCGAGGACCCGTATACATCGGAGGAGGGTGCGTCTTCGCCGAGCAGAGAGCGGCGGAAGGCGCGGAGGGTCGAGAGCACGGCAGGGCGCATCACGTCCTCGGCGGTCCCGGCCGCCAGCTCGTCCTGGTACCAGGCGTGGACCTGGGGGGCCTCGGCCTTCATTCGAGCGACGGCGCGGGCAGTGAGGGCGTCCCGCTCCGCCTCGGGGAGGGCCGCGAACGCCTCGTCGAGCGCGCGGTCGCGCGCCTCCCCCCTCTCGCGCTCGGCCTGGGCGGCGCGGGCCTTCTGCTCCTCGCGCTGGCGGCGTTGCTCGACGCGGGCCCGTTTCTCGCGGGCCTTCTTCTGCTCGGCCTCCTGGACAACGGGCGGCGTGCCCGCCGTGGCCGCGTAGTTGTTGCGGACGGCGTCGATGGTGAAGGCGGCGACGCGGTCGACGGGGCGAGCGGTGCCGCGGCGGCGCTCGATCTCGCGCTCGACGTGGTCGAGGTTGCGGGTGACGCGGTCGGCGTCGAACTCGGTCGAGAGGTCGAGGGCCTGGGCCTGCGAGAGCCCGAAGGTGACGAGGCGGCGCTGGAGCGGGCCGAGGAGGGCGTCGGCGTCGGGGGCGAGGGCGCGGGGGTCGGGGAGCTGCTGGGGGAACTCGCCGACGGCCGAGGCCTGCGCGGCGGCGCGGGAGGCCGAGCCCTCGAGGTCGAGCGCGAGCTGGTCGTTCTCCTGGATCGAGAACTTGAGCGCGACGACGCGGCGGGACTCCCGCTTCCGGTCCATCTCGACGCGGATGTCCGAGTACCGGTTGACCTCCTCGACGGCCGGCTTGAGGACGTCGCGGTTGAGGTACTTGAACGCCTCGTACTGGCCAGGCTCGACGCCGAGCAGGTCGCGCCAGCGGTCGAGCGAGATCCACCCCGTCGAGCCGACGCGGCGGAAGCGGACGCAGTTCTCGTAGAGGGCGAGGGCGTACCCCGACCCGAACCGCTCCTGGACGGAGAGGTTGATGCGGGCGTAGATCTCGGGGTTGTAGAGCTTGCGCCGGAGGTCGGGGGCGTAGGCGTAGCGGCACGTCCCGTTCTTGACGACGGCCTGGGCGAGGAAGGTGGAGACGCCCCACTCCTCGGCGCCCTCCTCGTCGAGGAGGTTCCAGGTGATGGTGGTGCCCGCGAGGGACTCGAGCGCCTCGCGGAGGAGGGCGTGGTCGTTGGAGTCGAAGCCGGCGACCTCGGCGAGCGTCTTGAGCTTGATCTCGTGCTCGAAGACCTCGGGGTTGGGGAGGTCCTCGTAGGCGCGGAGGAGGAGGACGTTGGAGACCTTCCGCTGGAGGAGCGAGAGCTGGCCCTTGACGTGGACCGCGCCGACGTGCTTCTTCAGCTCCCCGCGGCGGGCGGGGAGCACCTCGGGCTGGACGGGGGCGCTCGGGCTCGGCATCGTCTGCCCGAAAGAATACGCCGATAGGTGATCTGCCCGGCCCCTCCCCTCTCACCTTTTATCCACACGAGGGCCGATCCCGTAGGCTCTCACCTTTCGGTCTCCCGTAAACGGTCACCTTTGGCGGATCTGAGCTCGAAAGGTGAGGAGATACGGGATGGATGGATCTCCCGTAGGCTCTCACCTTTCGTCCCGTAGACGGTCACCTTTGCTCCCGTAGGCTCTCACCTTTCGTCCCGTAGACGGTCACCTTTGCTCCCGGATCTGTTTGCCGGACAGCGGTTTGCCAGCCGCAAACTGTCTTTAAACAGTTCTAAACCCTTCTAAACGACGACGAGTCCCGTAAACGGTCACCTGTCAGCCGCCCGCGCCGCGCGAAGGTGAGGATCTGCGGGATGCAGGCCCTTCTCACGAAGGCTGGTCGGCCAGCCGAAGACGGCAGGAGGTCGTCTCCATCCTGTAAACGGTCACCTTTGGCCTCTGGCGGGGTGTCCGTCACTCAAACCGGAGGCGGAAGCGGTCGTCATAGCGACCACCCGCGAAGCGACGGCAGCAGGGCGCACATGCCGTTTTCCGTTTGGGCGGTCGGGCTCGGCGAACGCTCTCCCCGCAACGGGGGCACGTGGCCACGACGCCAGAGGACCCGCCGTAGCGGCCGCGTTCGCCTCCGCCCTGCCAGATGACGCGGCCGGTCGGCTGGTGGACGACCCGGAGGTAGGCGGAGCGTCCCGGACGAGAGCAGGTCGGGCAGAGGTGAGCACGGACGGGCTCCCGATAGAGGGCGCGCGAGGCGTCGCACGTCGGGCAGGAGGCGAGGTACGGCGCCGAGGGGTCCTCGGGGAGGTCGCCGCTGTAGCACCGTTCGGGCGCGGCCCCGCAGCGTCGGGCGAGCGCCTTCCAGGTCCGGTCGTGCGCGCGACGGCCTCGGCGGTTCGGATGCAGCTCGTGGTCGAGCGCGTGGGCGATCTCGTGGCGGACGGTATCCTCGACCTCCGCCTCGGGGAGCGTGCGGGCGAGGTGCGCCGAGAGGGTGATCCGCTTGTCGCGGGGTCGGCAGGCGCCGAGGCGGGTTCGGGCGCGGTCGAACCCGAACGTCCAGCCGCGCTGGCGGAGCGACTCGCCGAGGACCTCGCGCCCCAGCTCGTCGAGGAGCCGGAGCGCGAGGGTGCGCGTGTGGTCAGGGGGTGGCATCAGGCGGCACGCGAGGCGGAGCGCTGGCCGGACAGCCAGGCGAGGACGGCGGTTCGCTGGAGGATCGCACCGTGCTCGGGGAGAGCGGCGATGACTTCGTCCTTGAACGCCTGGTAGTGGGCCTCGGCCGTGGCCTCGTCGGTGAGGGCAAGGAGGACGGAGCGGGCGCAGTCGGCCGGGCCGGAGCCACGGTAGCCCCAGTCGGGGCCGGTCGGTGAGTGGCGGACGGCGTGGGGGCAGGACATGCGTGCGGTCCCGTCGGCGTCGCGCCAGAGGCGGACCGCGAGGACAGCGAGCCTCTCACCTCCCCCACGGCCGTTCGCAGTCTTGGCGCCAATGTCAGCAATGCCAGTCATGCGAACATTGACGCCGAGCGTGACGGGTCGCCCCTCCGCGCGGCGCCTGAGGCCGGTCACCTCGACGAGGTGGAGCGAGGTGGATGGCCGTCCGTCGCCTCCGGTGCCGAGGAGCGGCGCGAGCCAGGCGGCGTGTTTGGGCTGGACGTGCCCGAGGCGTGCGAGGGACCGGCCGGACTGCGGGGCGGACACCACGAGGCGTTCGGGGGCGCCGGACGCGTCACGCGTGGCGGAGACCACGAACCGGGGCCGGAGCGCGAGCGGGAGGTTGTGGGACTGGGCGAGGGCCTCGACGGCGGGCTGGTGGCGCGCGACGCCGACGAGCTTGGACGGGACCGAGAGCGAGCGGAGGCCGTGGCGGAGCGAGAAGGCGACGGCGTCGAGCGCCTTCCGCGTGACGTATGCGGGCGGGAGGTGCGGGGCGGTCCGGAGGACGTGCTCGGCCCAGCGGGCGGCCTGGTCGGTGAGCGGGTCCGAGAGATCGAGCGCGGGCGGGACGGTCAGGGGGGCGATGCGTGGGAACGACATGGATCGGACGGGATGGGGCGCCCCCACCGGCGGCGGGGGGCACCGGTGGGGTGGCGGGGCTCCATCCCGGGGGACCGGCACGGCCTGCGCGCGGCCCGCCGAACGTCTCGCGGCGTCGCGCTCCATCGCCGTAGCTCGCGCTACGGCTGCTTCGCGCTTCTGGCGAGACGCCCGGGGGGCTCGCGCTCGGCTTCGCGCCACCCCCCGGGAAGCAGCCTAGTACTCGGACGGGAGGAGGACCGTGGTGGCGGAGCGGTCCGCCTCGGTGAGGACCCAGAGGCGGCCCCCGGCCGTGTCGTAGGCCGAGAGGAGCCGGGCGGGGCACGCCGGGTCCGCGGCGAGGTCGTTGGCGAGGGCGTCGTCGTGGCCGACGTCGCCCCAGTCGCCAGAGGCGTGGCGGCGGAGGAGGCCGAGGAGGTCGACGCCGTGGTCGCGGACGACCTCGAGGGCGCCGGGCGTGGCGACGACGCGGCCGAGCGAGACGCGGGGCGCGTGGAGGCGGTAGACGCGGGCGGTCTCGGCGACGCGGGAGCGGAGAGCGGTCATGGGATCGGGGGGATGAGCCGCTGGCGACGGGGGCCGCCAGCGGCGCGTGAGGGGGCTAGGCGGCGGGGCGGACGGGGAGCGACGGACGGCCGAGGCGGGCGTCCCGGGCCTGCCAGGCGGCGGCGATGACGCCGATGAGGTGGCGCTCGCGGCGGGGGGTGACGTCTGCCATGCAGAGCTCGAGCTCGCGGAGGGCGTCGTAGGCGAGCGGGTCGCGGTCGCGGTAGACGACGAGGACTCGAGCGGGGCGGGCCCGGTCGGTGACGGTGAAGGCGTCGCGCGAGAGGCGCTCGAAGCGGATGGAGAGCGGCATGGGGCTCGGGGGATGAGTGGAACCAGGCCACCCGAGGGGGACCGAGAGGCCCAGCGCCCGGGGGCTGGAAGCCCCGCATTCGCGCGCGGAGGGCGGAGGCCAGGGCCGCGCGGAGCCGCCCGGACCGCCCGTCGGGAGGACGGCGAGCACGGAGCGGAGCCTCTGGCGGAGCGGCCCTTGCCGCAGCCCGGAGAGGGCCGCGCGGTCGGCCCGGCGCGCCTTTCTTGCGTGAGCCCCCGGGCGCGAACCCGAGACCGCGGCCGGAGGCCGCACCGCCGTCCGCCCGACCAGAGGGCGGAGCCCGACGGGAGGCCAGCCCTCGGCGCAGGGCCGTGGAGCGGCCCCACAGGCGGCGGACCCCGGCGTGCCGGGGCCGGGCGCACCCAGGGTGTCGGGCTACGGGTGAGTGTCCTGAGCCGCGCGGCCCAACGGTCCCGGCGGGCGGCGAGGCGAGCCTCCCCCCTCCCCTGCTGCGTCGCCGGGCGGCGGGTCTCCGCCTGCGCGGCGAGCGGGGTGTCGGCCGGGTGCGGCCCTCACCGAGCGGGCACGGGGCCGACGGACGCCCGGAGGGCGCGGCGGCCCGGTGGCGCGAGCGTCGGCGTGTCGGGCTGGGGGCCTCCCCCCTCCCCTACCCCGCGGGTGCGTCGAGGCGGCGGCCCGTCAGGCGCTCGAACCGATCGACGGGGTCCTCGGCGTGCTCCATCAGCCAGCGGGCGCGACGCTCGTAGGCGCGGGCGAGGCGGGCGGCGTCGGGGTCGATGGCGACGAGGACCCGCTCCCACAGCCGGGTGTCTTCGGACGCGAACCCGAGGAGTCGGTCCACCACAGCCTCCGCGATCCGGTCGGCGAGCGGGTGAGAGTCGGGATCAGGACAAGGCGGAGACTGCACCAGCGGAGGGACGGCCTGAGGGTGGAGCATACGGCTCTCATTGTTAGCAATGCTGAACGTGCCGGCAATGGCACATAGGCGATCGTCGTCAGGGGCCTCTCGCGTCGTCGCGCACGTCCCGAACCGAGCATCCAAGATGCGGCTCTCTCAGAGGCCTTCAGAGCGCGGGGTGATGGAAGGTGGGCTCGGTGTCGGGCACGGCGTCCGGGCGCGGGAGAGCGGACGCCAGGCGGCTCAGAGAGCGAGCGGAACCTGTCCTCCGCCTCGGCCGACCGGCGGGAGCGCCTGAGATGCCTGAGCGGGAGCCTGGAAGTGGTCGAGGAGGCGGTAGCATGCAGAGCCGTGAATCATGGCTAGCAATGCTGACAATGGAGGTGTTGCCGTCCTTGTCGGCAATGGCGACCTTGGGGACTCATCGACTCCACCCTCGTGCTCGCGCTCTGCGTCCTGAACCAGAAGGGGGGGACGGCCAAGACGACGACGGCCGTCCACCTCGCCGCCCGCTACGCCGCCGACGGCGTGCGGACGGTGCTCCTCGACCTCGACCCGCAGGGGCACGCCGCGCGGTGCCTCGGTGTGGACTCTGCGATGCCCTCGGCGACGGCGAGGCTGCTCCGTGAGGAGGCGTCGCTCGCAGACCTCGTGGTGGAGGCGCGAGCAGGGCTTGACCTGGTGGCGTCGGCGGGCGACGTGGCGCAGGTGGCCGCGGCGCTGCCCCCGGCCGACGGGGTGTACCGGCTGGCCGACGAGGCGGACGCGTTCCGGGGCTACGGGGCCGTCGTGATCGACTGCCCGCCGGAGCTCGGCGTGCTGACGCTGGCGGCCTCGGCGCTCGTGGCGGACTTGGTGAGCGGCGGCGCGAGGGGCGGGCTGGTGGTGCCGGTGACGCCGGAGCCGCTGGCCGTGGTGGGGCTCTCGGATCTTTTGAAGACGCAGCGACGGCTCGAACCACGGGGCGTGATGCCGCCGGTGTTCGCGGTCGTGCCGACGCGCGTCGACAGCCGGAACCGCGTGACGCGCGAGGTGGCCGACGCGCTGGAGGCGACGTTCCCCGGTCGGGTGTCGCCGGGCGTGCGGACGACGGTGCGGCTGGCGGAGGCCCCGAACGCGGGGCAGACGATCTACGAGTACGACCCCGGGGGGCGTGGCGCGGAGGACTACTCCAGCGTCGCCCGGTTTCTAGAGGATCTAGCCCAGACGAACCATGCCGAAGCGTGATCGAGGCGCGTCGTTGACGGACCTGCTGGCCGAGGCCACGGGCGACACCCCCGAGGCGAAGGCGTCAACCACGAAGGCACCCGAGGTGACGGCAGACCGGTCGCCAGAGGCGAAGCGGACCGAGAAGCGGGGCAGGGGAGAGGCGTGGTCCGAGCCGCCGCCGACAGGGCACGTACGCGCGAGCGACGGGTCGTACGTGCGGGCTGATGGGGCGAAGCGGGTGTCGCTCCAGCTCAAGATGGACCCCGACGACAAGCGGGCGCTGAAGGTGCAGGCCGCGGCGGAGGGGCTGAGCCCGGCGGAGTACGTGGCGCGGCTCGTGCGCGAGGACGGCCGTCGGTAGCGGTCGGCGTTGGCGGCCGGACCAGCCCGGCACCGCAGGCCCGTAGGGTCCTGCATCCGGCGTCCAAATTCAAGGTGGGGCACGGCTGAGGGCCTGGCCGTGAGTCCATGAGAGGACGCGGACCTGGACATCTAGCCGGCCGCACCCGTCGGGGCTACCATGCGGACGCTGTCCGCCCGCGCCGGGGACGGCGTCTGTCCGACCTCGTTCTGCGGCCCCGCACCTTGCTGCCGACTCAGACCCTCTTCAACCGGGCGTACAAGCTCTGGCTGCGACGCCCCGGCGGGACCTCTTGGGACGCGACCGAGGGGCTGAGGCACCGCTCGGTGGAAGAGATCTGGGCCGAGCGCTTGCCGGACCTTCCCGAGTCTGAGCACGCCGCGCTCGCCGCCCGTTTCCGAGAGGTCGACGGCCGGGCGTACGAGCTCGGTCGCCAGTTCCACGAGGGGCGGCTCTCGGGGGAGGCCGGGAGCCGAACGCTCCTGGAAGAGTTCCCGGAGCTGGCCCCGGAGCGGGCGAGCGACGCGTTCAGCAAGGGGGTTCGGGCGTCCGCGTACTGACCGGCCGTCGAGGCACAGAACCCCACCCCACGTCCCCCGCCATGCGTCATCGGAGCCTGCTCCTGTTCGCGCTGGTCGCCGCAAGCGGCTGCGGCTCGATGTTCAAGCTCTCCCCGACGGGGACGTACGCGTTCGCCGGCGTGTCGTCTGGGGACGTCGAACCCGGCACGTCGCTCGTCGTCGGGCGGGTCGACTGCGTCCGGGGCGGCGAGCGGTTCCCGGCGGGCGTCGAGATCTACGGGCAGGAGGGCACGTACGAGGGCGGGGAGTTCCTCCGCCTCGGGGGGGACGCGGGCGTCCGGTACGTGGTGCCGTCCGACTCCACAGGGGCCTTCCGGGCCGAGGTCCAGCCCGGCTTCTACGTCGTGCGTGCGGGCCGCTTCGTCGACCACCCGGTGTTCGGCCCCCAGCTCGGCCCTTCCCGCCCGGGCCGCCTGTGTCGGGACGGCAGCATCACCGACTCCGACTGCGGGTGCGAGGTGGAGACCGACGAGTTCGTGGTCGACTCGAGTTCGACCGTGCGTGTCCACGTGGACATGAACGCGGGCGCCGAGTGAGCGGCCGCAGGAGGGGCCCCTCGTTGCACGGCCCGCGACCATGACCGGGGAGATCATCGAGAACGCCGCCCAGTTCGCCATGCACGCCTCGCTCTGGGGGCCGGTCGTCGCGTTCGTCCTCACGGCCGTCGTCGTCGAGGGCGTCTCCGTCACCCGTCGGGTGGCGGCCTCGTTCCTCTCCGCCGTCGCCGTGTTCGCCCTCCTCACGGGGTTCTGGGCCGGCGTCCTCCTCCGTGACGGGCTCGGCCCGGACGTGACCGCGTCTGAGGGGTGGGGAGCGGTCGGGCGCTCCGCCGGGCCCCTGGCTCTCGGTGTGGTGCTGGCGGCCGCCTTCGGTGCCGCGGCGTACACGGTCGTCAAACGCGCGCCCCGTCGTCCTGAGCGGGGCGCCGCGTAACCTGGCGCTGGCGGCAGACTCCCCGCTCCTCGCCCGGGCCTCAATCCCCCTGCGTCCCGGCTCTCACCACGTCCACCTGCGCAGCCGCCATGTTCTCACGAGACGCGACGAACGATGAGGCGACACGGGCGGCGGCGGACTTCGCCCGAGAGAACGGGCTTCGCATGGCGCGGGGTCTGTGGGACGGGTCGGAGGTCCCCCCGGATGCCTGGCCCCTCTACAACCCTCCGCCGGACTATCCGGTCGGTTGGTGGCTCGGGCTCGCGACCCACGATCCGCCGACCGTGATCCGTTCGAGCGTCGTGGTGGGCGTGTCGAAGTGGACCGGCGCCGTTGAGGTCCTCGGAGACTCGGGGGACGAGGGGTAGGGGAGACGCTGTTTGGGCTGGGGATCGTATTGTCAACTCTGTATATGAGTTGACGCACGATGGAGGCCGTCCAGACCGACCTGTTGGCTACGCCGGCCTCACGGCTCGAGACGCGCGACCTCGTCGCGATGCGGAGGACGTGGACGACGGCGGCGGTGGGGCGGCCCATCGTGTGGAGCTATGGGGGCGGGGTGCAGTCGGCCGCGATCGCCGTGCTCGTGCTACGCGACGAGTTGCCTCGGCCGGAGCGGATCGTGATGGCCGACACGTCGCGCGAGGCGTCAGCCACCTGGGCGTACCTCGACGCAGTCGTCCAGCCCGCGCTGGCGGAGGCCGACCTGCGCGTAGAGATTGCGCCGCACACGCTGGCGACGAGGGACCTCTACGACGGGTCGGGTCGGGCGCTCATGCCCGTCTACACGCGGCAGGCGGGAGGGAGGCGTGTCGGGCAGATGCGCAACTTCTGCTCGGGCGAGTGGAAGCGGGACGTGGTCCGGCGGTTTGTCCGCTCGCTGGGGTACGGGCCGGAGGGGCGGAGCGAGCGGGGGCCGGTCGTCAACTGGGTGGGCATCAGTCGCGACGAGGCGGGTCGGATGGGCGGGGACCGGCGGAAGTGGGTCGTGACGCGGTGGCCGCTCGTCTTCGACCGGCCGACGACGCGGGCGGGGTGCCTCGACCTGATCGACGAGGCGGGGTGGCCGCGGCCTCCGAAGTCCTCGTGCTGGTGCTGCCCGTACCGGGGCGACGCGCAGTGGCGCGAGCTGCGGGACGGGTGGCCGGAGGACTGGGCGCAGGCGGTGTCTCTGGAGGCGGAGTTACGTCGGCGCGACTCGGGGGTCTATCTCCACCGGAGTGGGGTGCCCCTGGGCGAGGCAGCGCTCGGCGACGGCGAGGCGGAGGGCCTACCGTGCACGTCGGGTCAGTGCTGGACGTGAGGCCCGAGAGCGAAGCAGGAGATCGCGGCCACACCGCACTCGCGCGAGATGGCGGCGTTAGCGCTCTGTCGCGGCCCGGAGCGCGCGGTCGAGGTCCCGCCACAAGTCGTCCAGGGCCTCGATGCCCACGCTCAGCCGGAGCATCGAGGGCGGGAGGTGGTCCTGCCCTGGGATCGCCGCGCGCCGCTCCATCGTCGACTCGACGGCCCCCAGGCTCGTCGCGTGCTGGACCAACTCGACCCGCCGACACACGGCGTCCGCGGCCTCGGCGTCGCCGACGACGTCGAACGAGATGACGGTCCCGAACCCCGTGGCCATCTGCCGCCGTGCGAGGTCGTGGCCGGGGTGGGACGGGAGGCCGGGGTACCGGACGAGCCCAACCGAGGCGTGGCCGTCGAGGCGGCGCGCCAGCTCGAGCGCCGTCTCCTGCGCGCGCTCCAACCGGAGCGCCATCGTCCGTGCGCCGCGGACCGCGAGGAAGGCCTCCAGGGCGCCCGGCGTCGCCCCCGTCAGTTCCCGTGAGTGGCGGAGCGCGTCGGCCATCCCCTCCGTGCGCGCCGTCGCCACGCCCGTGAGGAGGTCGGAGTGACCGCCGAGGTGTTTCGTCGCGGATAGGATCGAGACGTCGGCCCCGAGCGCGAGCGGGCGCTGGTTCAGCGGGGTCGCGAACGTGTTGTCGACGGCGAGGATCGACCCCTCCTTCCGGGGGGCGGCGCACACGGCCTCGACGTCGGCCACGACGAGGAGCGGGTTCGAGGGCGACTCCAGCCACACGAGGTCCGACCGCCCGCACGCCTCCCGCCAGCCGTCCGTGTCGGACACCCCGACCCGCTCGACGCTCCACCGGCCCCGCTTCCGGCCCGCCTCGGTGAGCCCGGCCACGCCCTGGTAGCAGTCGTCGGGGATGGCGACGTGGGCGCCCGCCGGGAGTTGGTCGAACACGGCCGCGATCGCGCCCATCCCCGAAGCGAAAGCCACCGCGTGCCCGCCGTCGAGTCCTCCAACGACGGCCTCCAGCGCCTCCCACGTCGGCGTCCCGTCGTCGCGGGCGTACTCGTGTTGGGCGCCGAGGACGAAGTTCGAGGCCGGGACGAGCGGGGTGTTGAGCGGGCGGCCCGGAGCCGAAGGCCGACCGGCTGCCACGAGCCAGGAGGACGGGGATAGAGAGGAGGGGTGCGTGTCAGCCATGAGGCAACAAGGTCAAGCTGATGCAAGCTACCGGTCGCCATTGCGAGGGGGGGTGCGACCCACCGGGTCAAGGCGCGGTGTATCCAGTGCGTCGGCCGGCGCGTCGGCCGGACGCCCTCGACTTCGCCTCGCATGCAGCGAGGCGATCTGCGTGAGTGGCGGGCTCTGCGCTACCGTGACGGTGCTGCCGAGGGCTCAGCGGACGACGGTGAACGGCCGTGAGGCCGCACCCGCAGGCCCGACCACGTGGAGTAGGTAAGTCCCCGGTGCGTGCGCTTCGGCGCCGACCCCCAGCGAGAGAGAGCCGCTGGCCGGTCCGTCGTGGACGACGGCGATCACACGGCCGAGCGCGCCGAGCACGACGGCACGCACGTGGGTGGGGTAAGGAACGGTCAGCGTGAACTGGACCGAGCCCCGCGATGGGTTGGGGGCGGGCGGGCCGAGGCGGATCTCGCCGCGTGCGGGGGGTGGGGGTGAGGACGTCGCGACGCGGGGGGCCTGGCCCACGTTGAGGGCGCCGGGCGAGGCGGGTCCGGGGCCGGACCAAGCAAAGTCCGGGTAGGCTCGGCCGGTACCGGTGAGGCCAAGACTGTAGCTCTCTGGGGTCGTGCCCGACTCCTCGACGCCGAGATCCGCGGAGGTCTGCCAGGCGGCGGGGCCGTCCGTCGCGTTGAAAACGCCCTCGTAGGAGAGGAACTGGACGAGGGCGCCGTCGGGCGCGACGAGGGCGATCCCGTCGGGGGACCCGTTCTGGATACCGTTGGGCGGGTAGGCGAACGCGAGGGCGCCGAGCCCGCCGTCCTCGTCGGGGAGGGTCCCGGAGAGCGCGCGGTCGTCGTAGAGCGCGCCGCCGTTGCCGTTGTAGAGCACGAGTCGCCAGCCGGCGAGGTCGGTGCCCGCGAGGCCCGCGACCTCGACGAACTCGCCCGTGTCCGCCCCGGTGTTGTCGTAGTGGACCTCGTTGATCCAGACGGCCGTGGGGTCGGTGGGATCAGGCGGCTCGGTCGTGTGGTAGTCGCCGAAGGCGCGGTCGAGGAGCGTAGGGTCGAGGACGAAGGGGTTCTCTGTGCCCTGCCAGGCGGCGATCGTGGAGGAGCGGGCGCGCTCGCGGTCGTCGGGCGGGTCGTGGGCGTTCCAGGCTCGGAGGTCGTCGAGCATGACCGCGAGGAAGCCGCGCTCGCCCGAGGCGTCGATGGTGGCCTCGTAGACCGTGGCGGTGTACGCGACGGCGCGGGCCACGTCGCCGGACCGGTCCTCGCGCGGCTCGAAGCGAGCGCCGTACGGCGTGCCGGGGTGGCCGTCGGCGCGCTCGCTCCACTCGTCCAAGTGCGCAGAGGGCGTGTGCGACTGGGATGCGTCGTCGCGGTACCAGGCGCTCGTCTGGGCGTCGGGGATCTCGGCGTACGGGTGGTTGCCGCGCGAGCTGTTGACGTTGTCCTTGGCGGGGAAGAGGAGGTGGAGGTCCGAGCGGGCGGGCTCGGCGCCGGTGCCGCGGGACTGGGGCCACGTGTGCTCGGCGTTGATCCCCTGCTCGAACGCGCTCGTGGAGGCGTCACGACCCTCTTCGAGCGCGATGCAGAAGTGGGTGTAGACGCCGCAGACGGCGCCCGAGGACCGCTGCTCGTAGGTGTAGAGGGAGTCGCGGGCGGGGCCGTAGCCGAGCGTCCGCGCGGGCGTGTAGTCCTGCCGGATGGACTCACGAAGCGCGGCACCTTCGAGCCCCGGGTAGAGCGTCCCGGGCGACACCGCCGGCTGGGCATGAGCGAGCGTCGCGAGCGCGAGGGAGGCGAGGAGGACGAGCGGGCGAGCCATCGGCGGGGGGCGGCCAAAGATGAGGCCGACGCGGAGGCTGCGCCGACCTCATTGCGGGGTTAGAACTGGCAGGCCGGGTCGTCGGGGTCGTAGCCGCCGGAGTAGCACACGCACTTGCAGCCGTCGTCGACGGGCAGGTTGCAGTCCTGGCAGTACTCGGTGGGGCCAGCGAGGAGCTGGGCGGCGGCGAGCGCGAGGGCGTAGAAGAGGGACGGGAGCACGGCGAGGCGGGGATGGTGCTGGCGGGAGGTGCCGGCGCCGCCGCCAGCACGCGACGCCGGGCGGGATCCGGGTGGACCCCGGCGGGGGCGTCACTTGGTGTCGGGCCTCGGCTGGAACATGAAGAACTGCCTGAACACCCGGAAGACGAGGTAGCCGAAGACGGTGAACAGGGTGAGGACGATGTAGAGGTCGGTGTCCTTGGTCCCGATCATGAGGATGCGGGCGGCGCCGAGGCCGATGAGGGCGAAGACGTAGACGAGGCCGAGGTTGAAGTAGGGGGCGTCGTCGCGGGCCTGGAGGTCGCGGACGTCCTGCTCGGAGACGACCTGTGCCTGGGCGCCGTCGTGCATCATGGCGCGGAGGATGGCCGGGTTGCCCTCGGCGCGGCGGAGGACCTCGCGGCGGTAGTGGCGCGGGTCGGCACAGGCGACGCCGTAGCGGGCGAGGAAGTAGTCGAAGAGGGCGCCCGCGTGCTCGTGAGAGAGCGGCTCGACGGGGATCTGTCCGAACGTGGCGAAGAAGGTCCGGAGGGCGCGGCCGGCGGGGACGGAGCGGACGGCGCCGAGGACGGTCGCGCGGCGCTGGAGCTCGCGGAGGAAGAGGCCTTGGGAGGGACCGACGCGGTCGAGGCCGTCGAGGGCGAGGAGGAGGCGGGGCGCGCGACCGCCAGCGGCCAAGTCGGTGAGCGACTCGATGACGGCGGCCTCGCGGTCGGCCGTGGTCCGGAGGAGCTTGCGGACCTCGGCGGCGTCCAGCTCGGCGCAGGCCCCAGCGCGGAGGGCGGGCGGGACGCCGGGGAGGGCGAGGACGCCGAGCGCGTGGAAGGCGTCGGTGAGGGCGCCCACGAGGCGGGAGGGCGGCCCGGCCTCGGCGACGTAGACGAGCGTGAACGCCCGGCCCGGCTGCTGGGGCATCTGGACCGTGGCGCGGCGGGCGCGGCGCTGGGCGTCGCCGTCGAGGACGACGGTGGTCCCCTCGGCCACACGGGCGAGCGCCTCGAGGAGGCGGGTCTTGCCCACGCCCTCGGGTCCGATCAGGAGCGTGTGACGTCCCGCGACGGCGCGGTCCGCCAGTTCGGCGAGGAGGTGGCCGTTGCCGACGCGGACGGGGTCGGTGAGGACGGTGCAATCCGGGGCGCCGGGGACGCCGGCCGGGCGGAGCGCGCCGACGGACTGGCCGCCGGGGAGCATGTGGACGCCGAGCGGGGCTGTGGCTGCGGCGGTCACTTGTGCAGCCGGGTCCAGAGCTGCGTGGCCTGCATCACGGCCCCCTGCGCGAGGGGCCGGGCGTCGTGGCCATGGGCGGCGTGGAAGGCGAGGAGGAGCGCGGCCACGTTGCCGTGGGTCTTGGCGCGGGCGCGCTTGAAGAGGTGCCAGCGCTTCGGCGGGCTGTCGAGGAGGAGCGCGCGGAGGTGGTCGATCGTGCGCTCCGAGGGGACGGGAGAAGGGATCCCGTGCTCGGCGCGGACGTGGGCGTCGAGGGCAGCAGCACGCTCGCGCCCGACAGCGTCCTCGAGGAGGACGTAGGCGTCGGTGCGGAGGCGGTCGAGGTCGGGGGCGAGGGGGTGCGGGGCCGCCTGCGGCGGCGGGGATGGGGGATGCTCGCTGCGCTCGCTGGGGATGAGGGATGGGGGGGCTCCGTCTGGTGCGTCCTGGTTGCCGGGTGAGGCAGGCGCTTCGGCCGGGATCGCCTCGGGCTCATCGAGGGCAGATGCAGGAGCGCGGCCCTGGAGCTCAGCGACGAGGGCCGAGAGGGGGGAGGGCGGGGCGGACTGCTCGGCGCGCTGGCGGAGGTCGTCGGCGACGACGTCAGCAGGGGACGGGGCCTCTGGCGCCTCCGGATCGATCTCGAGAGGGGGGGACAGGGGCGTCTCGATAAGCCGCTCGTGCTCCGGCGCGTCGGGTGCGGAGCGGCGGGCGCGGGCGAGGCGGTCGGCCTCGGCGATGGCGGCGGCAAGGTCGAGCGGGGCCGAGGCGCGGTCGTACGCGACGGCCTGGTTCTTGGCGCGGTCGTAGAGGAGAACGCGGCCGTGGACGCCGTCGAGGAGCGCGGCCAGGTCCAGCGGAGCCTCGTCCGCGACCTCCGCCAGGCGGACGGTGGGGGCCGCCGCATCGGAGAAGTCGTTGGCCTCGAGGAGGCCGGAGCGGCAGCCGCAACGGGCGAGTTGGGCACGGACGAGGTCGGCGGAGGCGGGGCCGTCCACGTGGACCTTCAGGCACTCGGCGTAGAAGGCTGTCTCGAGGAGGCGCGCGGCGTCGGCCTCGGTGACGGCAAAGAGCGAGAGGGCGGGAGCGTGGCCGGCGTCGCGGGCGGCATGGAATCGGGCGACGGCCGCGGCGGGCGCGACGGGGAAGCGGTAGTCCGGCGTGGTGCGGGCGACGGCGACGAGTCCGCCAGAGGCCGCGACGAAGGTGTCGTAGGTCGCAGCCGGAGGCTGCGAGGGACGGGGGATGTCGCTCGATCTGCTCGCTGGGGATGGGGGATGAGGGGACACCTCTTGATCGTCCTCGGTCGTCGTGGTAGCAATGCTGGCATTGGTGATCATGTCCTCATCGTAGCGGGCGACGATGAGCGCGACGACGCCAGAGGCCTGCTGGTCCGCCAGCCCGAGCGGGTCGGCGAAGGTGCCGGGGAGGTCCTCGAAGAGGGGATGGGCGGAGGCGAGCACGAGGCGGCGATCTAGTCCGTCGCGGGAGCGGGGGATGGAGTGGTGAGGGCGAGGTCGTCGGGGTCGAGGCCAGCCGTGAGCGCTTCGAGACGGGCGGCGTTCTGGGCGTGGGCGTGCTCGGCCGAGAGGACCGCCAGCCTGCGGCGGGCGAGGTGGGCGAAGTCGGTCTCGCCCTGCTCGTAGGTCATCTCCGCGAGGCGGAGGAGTTCGCGCTCGGCGTCGAGGCGTCGCGCGAGGAAGCCGGCCTCAGAGCGGAGGAGGGCGGCGGCGGCCTCGGTGCGGCGTCGGTCCTCCCGGTCGCGCTGAGCCTGAGCGAGGGCGCGGGCGGCGTCGCGCTCGCGGCGGGCCTCCTGGCGAGCGTGGTGGAGGTCAACGCGGGCCTCGGCGACCGCGACGGCGGCGCGGGCGCGGTGGGCCGGGCGCCGGTCGATGAGCTGGTCGAGCGTCCAGGAGACCGTGAGGCCCCACGAGTCGCCCGGCCATCGAGCGATGGCGGCGTAGGCGGGGTCGTACCCCTGGCTGCTGATGGAGGGGAAGGCGAGGCCGCGCGTAGAGACCGAGAGGTAGAGGTCGACCTGGGGGCGGAGGCGGGACCAGTGGGTCGCCTGGCGCAGCTCGCTGCGGGCGAGGGCGAGTCGGGCGTGCTCGACGCGGAGCGCGGCCTCAGCCGTTGCCTCCGTCGTGTCGGTGAGGGCCGCGAGCGCGTCGGCGGGCGAGGCCGCGAGGCCGTCGAGCGTTTGTCCCCGGGAGAGGGGAGAGGCGACGAGGGCGAGCGCCAGAGGCAGGAGGAGGGCTGAGCGCATCACGCGGAGGCGAGGGGCACGAGGGCCTGGAGGGAGGGGGCGTCTTCCGGTCGGAGCCCGGCGGCGGTGGCGAGGTCCTTGAGGAAGCCGTCGCCCAGGACGGGGCGGCCCGTGAAGAGCGCCAGCGTCGCGGACGCGAGCTCGGCGTGGAAGCCGGGTGGCATCTCCGTGTAGGGCTCGCAGTGGTGGAGTCGGAGCGCCGAGAGCCGGTCGTCCGGGGCGTCGAGGCCCGCGGCATTCAGGGCCTCGCGGACGACGGAGATGCTGAACCGGGAGCCGGTGAGCATCCGGTAGAGGCCGAGGGCAACGGACCGGCGGCGGAAGGGGTCGAGGTGGTCGCGCATGGAGGGGGGGCGGGGCCGTCGTCCGATGGGCAGCGGGGGCTGCGGAGGGCGGGGGACGACGGCCCGGCCTGGTTCAGCGGTGGATGACCTTGCGGCGGTCGAGGCCGAGGAGCGCGAGGAGGAGGGGGGAGGCTGCTCGGGGCCGTGCTCCCGGGCTGCGAGCGGCTGCGGTGCGCGCCTCGCGGCGTCGCCCTCCATCGCCGTAGCGCGAGCTACGGCTGCTTCGGGCTTCTTGCGCGGCGGCATCCTCGCGCGCTCTCGCCTGTCGGGACCAGACCCCAAGCGGCCTCCAGATCATGGCGCTACCCCTCGGAGTTCTCGCGGATGACGACGCCGTCGCCGCCGCGTTGGCGGGTCTGGCGGTACGTCCCGTCGAGTGCGTAGTCCGTGCGCGAGACGAGCGCCCCGTCGGCGGTGTCGCCGTAGCTCGTGAGCGTCCGGAGGAGCGTGCCCGAGAAGGCGCCGTCGCCCGAGACCGCGAAGTCGGCCCCGTAGTAGCGCGTGCGGACCTGGCCGTCCGAGCCGCCATCACGGACGGTGCCCGTCCCGTCCACGTTGAGCGTGATGATGGGGTCGCGGACCGTGACCGTCTCGCGGAGCTCGGCGTTGGCGTAGGTCACGACGGCCCCGCCCTCTGCGGGGGAGTACACCTGGGCGACGCGCCAGACGTCGATGGTGGCCGACGTGAAGGCGGCCTCGGCGTCGTCCGAGGTGCCCGTCATGTAGGCGTTGGTGCCGCCCTCGAGACTGGTCAGGAAGCCCGCGAGGTCGGTGTGGGTGAGGAACGTGAGGTCGACGGTCTCGACGGCGTCCACGTCGGCCGTGCCGCCGTCGTCGTCGTGGTCGACGCCACGGGCGTGCTGGAGGCGGGCCGACCAGACGCCGACGCCCTGGGGCTCGCGGTAGGAGAGCGTGGCGAGGTAGCCCTTCGCGTTGGCCGCGTCGTAGACCCCGGTGTAGAGCGTGGTGTCGGGGGAGAGGCGGGCGGAGCGGTGGGGGCCGTCCGGGTCGGGGCTGCTCTCCTCACCCCCATCGGGCTCGGGGGATCCGTCGCCGCCGCGCTCGAACTGGGTCAGCCAGGTGCGCCAGTCCGGTTCGGGCGTGCTGTCGCCGCCGGCGGCAGGGTCGGGGACCGGGCCGCTGTCGCCGCCGCAGCAGCCGAGCGAGGCGGCCGTTTGAGCGAAGCGGGCGTCGGCGCCGGTGCCGAGGTCGAAGAGGGCCTCGACGTCCTGGAACGCCTCGACGACGAGGGCCTGGCTCTCGGCGGGGAGGGGTGGGAGCGGGTCGGGGCCGTCGAGCGGGCCGGAGGCGGTGGCGTCGCAGCCGGAGAGGGCGAGGAGGAGGGCGGGCAGGGCCGCCAGCGCCGTCGCGAGGAGGGCGCGCGGGGAGGGAGTGCGCATGGGAGGGGGGAGCGCACGCCTCCCTTCGGGCCGTGACCACGGCTCTCTCACGGCCTGCGACCGGTCCTGGGCACCGCACGCTGCGTTGCGCTGCATCGCCGTAGCTCGCGCTACGCCTGCTTCGCGCGCCTTGCGCTCGGTGCCCAGTCCTCGGTCTCGGCTTCGTTCGAGAGTCGCGGACACGACCTAGATTCCGGGCGTGACGTCCGCTCATGACTGGGTGGAGTCCAAGCGGCCGTCGGGGTCTCTTAGACCAGCCCCGACGGCCGCACTCTGTGTGGGGTCAGGGGCGCCTCCCCTGCGTGGGCTGGCTGGCGGTGGAGGTGGACGAGGAGGGGGGACGGCTGGCGGTCCTGGGGGCGACGAGGACGACGCGGACCTCGGTGCGGTCGGGACCGTAGTCGCGCCGCTCGATGCGGCGGACGACGCCGGCGCCGGTGGAGCGGACGACGGCGTCGCGCGAGGCGCGGTCCAGGCGGAGGCGAGCGCGGCGGAGCCGGGCGGTGGCCTCGCGGACACGTTCGGCCTGCTGCACGTGCCACTCGGCGGCGCGGGCCTCGGCCTGCGCGAGCTGCGATCGGAGGTCGGCGGCCTCGGTACGGGCGGCCTCGACGGTAGCCAGAGGCTCGAAGCCCTCCGCGTGACGCTCGGCGGTGCGCGCGGCGTTGGCCTCCGCGGTGGCGAGCCGCTGGCGGAGCGCGACGGGGTCGCCCGAGGCCGGGGGGCGGGTGCTCTGCACCGCGCCGAGATCGGCCTGAGCCTCCTCCACGTCCAGGCGGGCCGTGGCGAGGGCCGAGGTCTCGAGGACGGCGACGGTGTCGCCGATCGCGACGCGGTCGCCCTCATCTACGAGGAGGCGCGGCGGCTCGCTCGGCTTGTGGGCGAAGAGGACGCGGCGGACGGCGGAGCGGGCGGGGTCCTCGGGGGAGTAGCCCTCGGCCTGTCCGGGGGAGAGGTAGACGCGGACGGTGACGACGCCCGCCTCGACGACGAGGCCGGAGAGGCCGAGGCGGTCGAGGTCGTCGAGCGTCGCGAACCGGAGCGAGAGGCGGCGGTCGGTGCCCTCGACGGTGTCGAACCGGAACTCGTCGGGCGTGACGCCGGCCTCCTCCGTGAGCGTGAGCTGGCCGTCGAGGAGGTGGCGGGCGCGCCGGCCGGTACCGGCCGGCCCGTCGTCGAGTGTGGGGACGAGGCCATCCAGGTCGGCGAGGACGCGGCCCGCGAGGTCGACGCGGCGGCGGGAGACCGTCACGCGCTCGCCGCGGTGGGCGACGGCGCGGGTCGGCTGGAAGTCGGCGGTGTAGGCCGGGCCGAGGGAGAACGTGCGGCCGGTGGAATCGCGGACGAGGAGGGTGTTCTGGCCCGTCGTGCCGACGGCCTCGAAGGTGCCCGAGAGGCGGCGGAGGTGCTGGGGGTCGTCGGCCTCGACCTCGACGAAGACGAGGTAGCCCTCGGCGGACCAATCGAGGAAGTCGCGGACGGCGGCGGAGGCGTCGGCCTGGACGACGCGCACGAGGCGGGGGTAGCCGTCGTGCTGGACGACGGCGAGAGGGATGGTGGCCACGAGGAAGAAGGCGCCGAAGAAGGAGTCGGCGCGTGAGCCCGTCGTGGTGCGGTAGGCCGTCGGCTGGCGGTTGTAGTAGGGGAAGACGCCGCGGCGGTCGGACCACGGCCACCAGACACGGACGCCCTGGACGGTGAGCGTGTCGAGGAAGGGGTGGGAGGCGTAGCCCACGACGAGGGCCGCGTAGAGGTGGGGTTGGCCGAGCCACGCGAGGGGGAGGGCGACGACGGCGACCGTGAGCTGGGCCGCGTAGCAGTGCGTGAGAGTCCGGTGCCCGTAGCGGCGCTCGATGCGCCGCGCGAGGGGGGAGAAGACCCGCCCGACCGTCGAGCCGAGGGTGTCGACGTCGGGCGCGGCCGACGCCGCGGCGGCCACGACCACGCCCGTCGCCGTGAACGGCAACTGGAAGAGTGTGGCGGTGGCGGTGTAGGCGAGGACACCGCCGGTGAGGTGGGTGCCGAGTCTCATGGGCCAGTGGCCAGTGGGGAGGGGCCAGTAGGGGCGCCTTCGGCGCTGGCGAGGCGGACTTCGCGATGGGGGTTGAGGCGGCGGAGGTGGGCGAGGACCTCGGCCTCTTCCGCCTCGGGGGTGAAGGGGAGGGGGAGGGCGTCGAACCCGGCGAGGCGGGCGAGGGCCGGGTCGTGGACGACGTACCCGGTGGGAGACCGGCGGACGGTGAGGGGCGAGCGGGCCATCGTTCAGACCATGTGGGGTGACGCCGCGCCGACCTGCGCGCGGTCCACGGAACGCCCCGCTGCGTTCCGCTGCATCGCCGTAGCCTCAGCTACGGCTGCTTCGCGGGCCTTGCGGGTCGCCCCGCGGCCTCGCGCTCGGTTACGTCTCGGATCACCCCACATGGTCTACGTCCGGTACATGAGGGTGGTGAGCTCCCAGGTCTCGGTGCGGTCGGAGCCGTCGAGGCGGGCGTACAGCTCGACGACGTACTCGCCCTGGGGCGCGAACAAGCCGTTGGGCCCCGTGCCGCGCCAGGCGGCGGTACGGGGGCCCGGCGTCTCGCGGCGCTCGCGCGTGACCTCGTGGACGAGGGAGCGGGCGCCATCGGCCCCGACGCGGACGACGCGGATCTGGACGAGGGCGGGCTCGGCCAGGGTGTAGCGGATGTCGCACGGCTGCGTGAAGGCGTTGAACGTGGGGCTCACGCGGAAGCCGGAGACGACCTCGAGGTCGGTCGGACCGACGGGTGGGGTGCACGAAGTGAATGCGACGGCCACGAGAACCGCCAGCGGGAGGCGGCTCATGAGACCTGGCGGGAGGGGGGACGATCGGCGCGGGGGGCGTCCAGACGGGTCGACTCCACGAGGGCGCGGAGGCCGTCCTCGTCGACGTGGGTGTAGACCTCGGTGGTCTGGATGGAGGCGTGGCCGAGGAGGACCTGGACGGAGCGGATGTCGCCGGAGGCCCGGAGGGCGCGGGTGGCGAACGTCCGGCGGAGGACGTGGGGGGTGAGGCGGAAGCGGGCGCCGATGCGGTCCCCGAGGCGGCGGCAGTCGCGCTTGATCTGCTGGGGGTCGACAGGGCGGCCGGCCGTCGTCACGAACACGTGGGGGACGACGGTGGGCACGCGGACGCGGACGGCGAGCCACTCGACGAGGGCGGGGTGGGCGGCGGTGGAGAGGGGGACCGTGCGGGTCTTGCCACCCTTGCCGGCGAAGCGGAGCGAGAAGCCATCGGGGCGCTCGACGAGGGCGTCCTTCGTGAGGCCGACGACCTCGGCGCGGCGGAGGCCCCCGAGGGCCATGAGCGTGACGGCCGCGCGGCGTCGGGTGGCGGCGAGGAGGCGGGAGAAGGCCCGGCCGGAGGGGCGGTCGCCGAGGCGCTGGCGAGCCCGGGTAACGTCGGCGGCGAGGAGGCGGAGGGCGTGGGCGAGCTCGTCGTCCGTGAGCACCTTGTGCGTCTCGCTCTTGCGGTCGATGGCGGGGAGGTCGAGGGCGGCGTCGAAGGGGGAGAGGGCGACGGCCTCGACGGTGCGGAGGAACCGGTAGAACGAGCGGACGCAGGAGACGCGGCGGCGGACGGTGCGGGCGGAGTGCTCGGCCGAGAGGCGGACGAGGTAGAGCTCGGCGTCGCGGCGGGTGACGGCGTCGAAAGCGAGGGCGCGGGCGTCGAGGAAGGCCGCGTAGTGGCGGAGGTCGGCGCGGTAGGCGGCCTCCGTGTGGGGCGAGCCCGACCGGGTGTGGCGGGTGCGTCCGAGGAACAGCGCGACGGCGTCCTCGAAGGCGTCGCCAGGCGTGCGGACCGTCGGGGCGTGGGGGGAGCCCGCCGTCCGTCGGGGAACGGCCCGGGAGGGGGAGACGGGAGTGCGAGCGTCCACGGCGCGCGTCAAGTTTGCAGCCGAGTTGACGCCAAGAACCGGGTCCGCCTGGCCCCGATCAAGTCGCCGGCCGCATGAGGGAGGAGCGCGTCGGCGCGCGTGAGGCGGCAGATCCCAGGCGGATCGGCCCGTAGCGGCCCTTTCGCGCGATCCGTGTGCGCCCCCTATCAGGCATCGAGAGGTCGGTCGGCCGCCGACTTTTTTCGGGGGCGTCCTCATAACATTGGTTATGAGGCGCCTGATTCTGGGCTGTTTCGAGGGGTCGGAACGGGTCGAAGCCGCTGAGTGGTAGGGGAGCGGGCGAGGCGAGACCTCCTCGTGAGGGGCTCTCGGGCCGCAGCGCGCGAGCGGATGAGAGGGGCTGGGGAGGAGGAGCGCGGCGCCCCCCCTCGCCTGTCCCCGTCTCAGGCTGGCACGAGGCCCAGGCGAGCGCTGCCGTCCCGGGTTAGCGCCCCGGCCTAGATTGGTGGGCGAGCGTGGCGTGGGGGCCGAGCTGGACGTCGACCGGCTGTCGGGTCTCGCTGAGCTCGAGGCTCGTGCGTGGCTTGCCGGTCAACGGTGGCGGTGAGGCCGGTCGCTCGCCAGAGGCGGGCGGCGGGCCGGGGTGACGCGGACCTCCCGGCACGGCGCTCGGGGTGGCATCGATGGTGGTAATGTCCGCTATTGCACATCGTTCGTCTCCCACTGACGAGAGCGCGCCCCGCCCTGCGGGACGGCCGTTTTCCACGACCCCGCCGCCCTGTTATCGGAGGGGTTAAAAGGGAGGGGTTAGAGGATGGTGGGGTCCGTATTCGCGCGCCAGGCGGGCGTTGCCGGCTTCTTGGTACAGGATGGTGGGGTCGGTATTCGGCGAGCAGCGCGTCGTGTTCTTAAGAGATGGTGGGGTCCGTATTCGACCGTGGGGTCCGTATTCGCGCCGTGGTGGGGTCGGTATTCGTGGACAACCAGGCGGGTGGAGGGTGTGAGAGGGGAGGGGCTATGGGCCGCCGCCTCGGCCTCGGCGTTTCGGGTGGTACCGGTCGACCTCGCGGATCATCCGGCCCATCTCCTTCCCCCGCTGCTTCTCGAGGTGGCGGCCGGCCTCGTCCTGCCGCTCCTCGAGGTACGCGGCCTCGCGCTGGAGCTTGTGGTAGCTGGCGAGGCGGGCGGCGTCGAGCGTGCCCGCCTCGACGGCCGCCTGCACGGCGCAGCCGGGCTCGTGGACGTGGGCGCAGTCGCGGAACCGGCAGGCCGCCGCGAGCGCTTCGACGTCAGCGAACCCGTGGGCCACGCCCTCGCCCGCGTCCCAGAGCTGGACCTCCCGGAGCCCGGGGGTGTCGACGAGGAGTCCGCCGCCGGGGAGCGCGACGAGCTCGCGGTGGGTCGTGGTGTGGCGTCCCCGGCTGTCGTCCTCGCGGACGGCCCCCGTCGCCATCCGCTCGCGGCCGAGGAGGCGGTTGACGAGCGTCGACTTCCCCACGCCCGACGACCCCACGAGGGCGGCGGTCGTGCCGGCCGAGAAATACGGGCGGAGCACGTCGAGGCCATCGCCTGAGCGAGCGGTCAGCACGACGACGTCGACGCCCGGGGCGGCGAACTCGGCGGCCACGCGTCGTCCCTCGACGTCGTTGCAGAGGTCGGCCTTGTTGAGGGCGACGATCGGGGTCGCGCCGCTGGCCCAGGCCTGGCTGACGTAGCGCTCGAGGCGGCGGAGGTTGAAGTCGCCGTCGAGCCCCATCACGACGACGACGTGGTCGAGGTTGGCCGCGAGGACCTGCTCGCGCGTGGTCTCGCTGGGGACCTTGCGCGAGAGGGCGGTCCGGCGGGGGAGGACGGCCTGGATCACGGCGAGGTCGTCGGGGCCGCTGGCAGAGTCGATGGCGACCCAGTCGCCCACGGCCGGCCGATCGGCGTGGGGGTCGGCGAGGGTGCGGCCCGGGAGGACGGCGGGGGAGACCTCGTCGGCGTGCTGGACGAGGTAGCGGGTCCGGGCCTGCTGCACGACGCGTGCAGGCCGGGTGGAGGGGAGGGCGAGCGCGTCGAGGTGCGCGCCCCACTGGGCGTCCCAGCCCAGGTCAGAGAGCGTCATTGGAGGGGTGGCCTGAGGGCAGACATGACGAGTCCCTCGCACCTGAGGCAGGCGCGGGGTCGTCGGTCGGTCGGTGCGCTCGGATCGGGCGGGGCCGTCCGGGCGACCGAGGAATCAGGCAACCATATGCGGTGACGCGATGGAGATCGTGGCGCCTTTAGGCGACCACGGAGCCCCAACGTACGGCCTCAGGGCGCACCCGTGAGGTGTCGGAGGTCTAGACGTTTGAGAAGCGGAACGGGCTACTCGTCGACCGAGCCCCTACGGACGGCCTCGACGAGCCAGGGGGACTCCTCGGCGAAGAGCTTGTCGGCCTCGTGGACGAGCGCGCCCGGCCTCATCTCGAGCCCGGCGGCGATCCGGTGGATCCCGATGTAGGTCAGGTTCCGCTTCCCCAGCTCGACGTCGGACATGTACTTCCGCGAGAGGCCGGCGCGGGCGGCGAGGTGCTCCTGGGAGAGGCCAAGGTGGCGGCGCCGGGCCACGACGGCGCGGCCGAACGCCCCGGTGGGCTGCGGGTCGGTCGGGAGGAGGAGATGGTCCGCCTTGCGGGGCATGGCGGGGAGATTCCCCGCCTGCGTACTCTGTGTCCACGTACTCCATGACGCATCTGCGTGGCCGCTCCTCGGTTCTGTCCCTCGTTCACCACACGGCTCCCGAGGCTAGTCGCGCGGGATGTCGGGCCCGGTGGCGTGGAGGACGAGGCGCCCCCGCGGCCTCTCGACGTGGAGAGAGGGCCAGGCGGCGCGGATGACCGTGAGCGCCTTGGTGACGGCCCGGCCGAACTCCTGCTTGGCGGTGGGCGCGAGGCGGCCGTCGGGCCTGGTGGCGTAGTGGCTGCCGAGCTGGGCGTGGAGCTGGTCGAGCGAGAGGGCGACCCCGGGCTCGGCGGCGTCGTCGAGCTTGTGGAGGCGGTGCGTGAGCCAGAGGTAGAGGTCGATGGCCGTGGGGTGGTGGCGGAGGAGCTGGACCTTGCGGAGGTCGAACGGGACGCAGGAGCGGGCGACGTCGCGCCAGAAGTCGTCGGCGAGGCGGAGCGAGCCGCCCGAGGCGGGCTCGGATCCGGGCGTGGCGTCGCAGTGCCAGAAGCGGTAGTGGGTCGCGAGGAAGAGGTTGTCGCCGCGGAGGGTGGGGGCCGCGCCGTAGCCTCGCCGCTTCTCCCACTCGTAGGTGATGGCGCAGGTCGCGAGGCGGAGGAGCTGGTCGGTGAGGTAGGGGATCCGGCCGTTCTTCCCGCCGGACGGTGTGATGGCGACGCGCTCGCAGAACTCGGTGAGGGTGTCGCCGAGGTCGACGACCTGGGAGTTCCGCCGCTTCGCCTCGGTGACGACGTAGGCGAGGAGGAGCCGGGCGAGGCCGCCGTAGGGGATCCCGCGCGAGATGGCACCTCGGTTGAGACCGGCCCGGACGGTGAGCGTGAGGTCACCGTTGACCGTCTGGTACTGGGTCGCGAGCGCTCGGGTCGTCTCCGGCATGCCGTTGCGGGAGCGTTGGCCGGTGGGGATGACGATCGGGGTGCCGCCGGGGCCGAGGGCGTAGACCTCCTTGTGGGGGAGGGCGGCCTGGACGAGGAGGGCGGGGAAGACGCCGACGGCGTGGTCCTCGTAGGGCGTCCGGGTGCGGATCCGCTCGAGGAGGAGGAGCCAGTTGCGTCGCCGGGTCTCGGCCGCGCGCGAGGCGGCGCGTTTGCGCGTGGATCGGGGGCTAGATCTGCGCGGTCGGTCGGGGCGGTCGTCCATCAGCAGAGCACGATGCGCGGGCGGGACCGGAGCCGGGGGGCTGGTCCCGCGAGAGATCGGCTCTATGTTGACCCTTTCCAAGCGGTACGGCGCAGCCAGGCTCCGGGCGAGAGCCCGACAGCGGAGGGCGCCGTCGATGGCCCCGGAAGGGGACCTGGGCGCCGCTGGTGGCAGGTGAGCGAGAGCCTCATGCCCCCGGGTCGCGCAAGCGGACGCGGGCTCTCACGACCGGCGCCAGAGGCGGCCGGTGAAGAAACGGTAAGGGTGAACACCGTTATGTGTCAAGTCAATGCGATAGTTGACGCGCCGCATCCTGAGAAATCGGTGACGGTTGCGTACTGGATCGCCCAGGCGAGGCGGGGGGGCTGTCGTGGCTGAGCGTCCCGACCCGCCTGTGGCGACGACGACGGATTCGCCCACGTATTCCGACGACGGGGTGGTGGTCCACTGGCTGCGGTACCACGTCGTGCTGGTGACGCGGCGCCAGCGGCCGTTCTTCGAGGACGCCGCATTGGCGGCGCGGGCCGACGCGCTGATCCGCCAGGTTGCCGAGGGGCTCGAGTGCCGGGTGGCCGGGTGCGAGGTGCGGCCGACGCACGTCGTGCTGGAGGTGGAGGCGCCGGCGGGGCTCTCGCCGCTATCGGTGGCCACGCGGATCGCGCGGGGCGCGGCGGGGCCGCTGAAGGCGGAGAGCGAGGCGGTGCGGCGGAGCGGGGCGGCGTTTGTGCACCGGTACCTCGTGTCGACGGAGGCGGTGCCGGAGGGGGACTGCGCGGCGTTCGTGGCGCGGGTGCCGACGCGGTAGGGGGTTCGGTTGCGGAGCGCAGTTGCGATAACGGCGCTAATCGCGTACCCCCCTAAACCCGTCACCCGGCCTTCCATGTCGGCGCGTTCCGGATCTGGTCGAACGAGAGGGCCACGGCCGAGACGATGTTCGAGAGGTGCGACGAGACCCGCCCGACGATCCGGGCCGACATCGCGAGGACGGCCGCCGCGTTCGGCGAGAGGTCGCGGTCCGAGGTGACCGCGCGGATAAGGTCGGCCACGTCCCCCTTCGTCCGGGCGTGGCCGTCCATGACCTCGCGGGCGAGCTGGGAGTCCCCCTTCAGGAACGCCGTCCGCGCCTTGGGGAACGCCGCAGCGACACGGTCGCGGAGGGCCGCGAGCCGCTCGACGTGGGGCCCCATCCGGGGGGCCTCGGCCAGTTCGGACACCTTCGCGAGCGTCTTCGCGAGGTCCCCGCACCGCTCGGCGTCCTGGACGACGGACACGAGGAGGAGGCTGAACGACGTCTCCTCCTTCGGCGCGGCCACGACGTGCTCGAGGACGGCCCGGCGGACGGCCTCCTCGCGGGCGTTGACCTCGTCGTCGAGCGCGGATAGGTCGACCCGGAGCGGTTCGTTGTCGAGGAGGCACGCGCTTGCGGCGGCGAACATTTCGGCCGACGTGTCGAGCATGGCGCCGAGGTCGCGGACGGCCCGGTCGATGAGCGGGGGGCGGGCGCCGGTGAGGAAGCGGAAGAACGGCATGGAGGTGAGGGAGTCGGGGTACTCGACGGGGTCGGAGGCCGTGAACTGGTGCCGGGGGGGACGCATGGCACGGGAGGGCTCGTGTTACGGGATTGTTACCCCCGCTGTCGAGGTGGTTCCGCCGCCGTTTCGGTCGGCGGCGAGACCGGAGGGAGCTCCGGTACCGGGCCACGGCCGTGCACGCGGAGGGGCGCATCGACCCCCCACGCCGAGCCGGGGACGGGGCTGAGCCCGAGGAGCCCGAGCGCGACGTTGGCCGCGTCGCCGTTGCGGACGGGCGGGAGCGCCGCACCCAGGCCGGGGTTGCCCGCACCGGGGTCGGCCCGCGTGTCCTCGTTGAGCACGTAGAGGTCGGCGGGCGCGACGCCCGGCCCCCAGACGTAGAACGGGACCGTGTAGTGCTCGCGCCTCTCGCCGAGGTGGTGGCGGCCGGAGCCGCCGTGGTCGGCGGTGACGACGACGGCCGTGCGGCCCCGGAGGCGGTCGTCGGCCTCAATCGCGTCGAGGATGCGCCCGAGGCGGCCGTCGGCCCGGCGGACGGCGCGGAGGTAGCGGCTGCCCCGGCGGACGCTCCACCCCCACCAGTGGCCCGTGGCGTCGGGGTCGCGGAGGTGGACGAACGTGTACGCCGCCGGGCTCTCGACGAGGTCGGCCACCACGCGGTCGACGAGCGCCTCGGTGTCGGGCTCGTAGACGAAGCGGTCGATCTTGTCGCGGCCGTCGTCGGCGCCGGTCGTGTCGGGGGCGCCGTGGCGGGCGTCGTAGCTCGCGTCGAAGATCGAGAACTTCGACTTCGAGACGTAGGCCGCCGTCGCGAGCCCCGCGTCGTGGGCGACGTCGAACGCGCTCGCGACGTAGGCCCCGCGGTTCGCGTGGAGCGTCGCGCCGGGGGCGGGGTCGACGTTGACCGTCCAGCCGTGGCCGCGCGCGCCGAGGACGGGGCGGCCCGTGAGCTGGGCGGTGTGGTTGGGGAGCGTGGTCCGGTAGTCCGGGTCGGTCCGGGCGTTCTGCGTCTGCGCGGCCTCGGTGCGGAGCCGGGCGAAGGCCGGGAGCGCCTCGGCCGGCTGGCGCCGCACGGCGTCGGGGCGGAGGCCGTCGACGGAGACGTGGACGACATAGCGGACCGAGTCGAGCGAGCCCAGCCCACCGGGCCGCTCGGCGACGGCGGCCGGGTTCGGGTCGATCGTCGCGACCGGCGCCACGGACCCGAACAGGGCGCAGCCCGAGAGCGCGAGGAGGGCGAGGAGCAGGGATCGCGGAGACATGGGGCACGGATCGGTCGGTCAATCGTCGGGGGCGGAGTCGTCGGCCGAGAGCACCTGGGAGGACTCGATCCAGCCCCGCCGCCGGAGGTGGCGGGCGACGAGCCACGCCGCGAGCGCCCACCCCGCCCCGACCGTCCACCCCGCCAGCACGTCGGTCGGCCAGTGGACGCCGAGGTAGAGGCGGCTCACGCCGATGGCGAGCGTGAGCACGAGGGCCACCGCGACCACGAACACGCGGAGCCGGACGCGCGGCATCGACCGCGCGATGAGCGCCCCGAGCGTGAGGTAGACGACGGCGGCCGTGGCCGAGTGGCCGCTGGGGAAGCTGGCCGAGAGCGCGTGCATCCCGTGCGCGACGATGTCGGGGCGCGGCCGGTCGAACCCGGCCTTGAGCGCGAACGTGACCGCCACGCCTCCGAGGATGGAGCCGACGAGGAACGACGCCGCGCGCGGGCGACGGTCGAGCAAGAAGAACGCGGCGGCGAGGAGCGTCGCGAGCGACGTGAGGAGGACGCCCCCGAGGGAGGTGAGGTCGCGGACGGCCTCCTCAATGGCGTCGGAGCCGATGGGATCGGCCGTGTCGCCCGCCGTGCGGAAGGCGAGCAGGACCTGCTCTTCGACCGCGCGGCCCTCGCCCTCGGCCACGACCTCGGCGATCCCGGCGAACGCCCAGGCCCCGGCGGCCAGGACGACGAGGGCGAGGAGAAGCGCGAGGTCGTTCCGCTGGCGGAGCGCGAGGGCGGCGTCGCGGGCAAGGCCGGGGAGGCGGGAGAGCCGGGTCGGGAGGTCGGGCACGGGGTCTATACGGGCCGCTGGGGGCAGGGGGTCTCTCTGGCCCCTCCGTCGAGAACGAGCCGGCCGTCGGCGCCGACGAAGGAGGTCGAGCGGTCCGGCCGGGCCCGGCGCCTCTCGGCGTCCCGGAGGGCGCCGACGGTGAGGCCCACGCCGTAGACGAGGGCGACCGTCGCCGCGGGGCCAGCCAGCGCCGCGCTGGCGGCGACCGCGGCCGCCAGCCCGAGACGGATCGTCCAGGGCCGAACTACTCCGCAGGCTCGTAGGCGAACCGCGCGAGGACGGCCGGGCCGTCGCCGCCCTCGCTCGACACCCACACGTCGCCGTTCGGGAGAAACGCGAGGCCCTCGGGCTGCTCGAACGCGGCGGGCCGCAGGTCCCACACGTCGGTGGCCCGGCCCTCGGCGTCGAGCGCGACGAGCGACTCGCGCCGCGACGAGAGGGCGACGACCGCCCCGGTCACGGGGTGGACCGCCAGCGCCGACGGCCGGAGCTTCCGGTCGCCCTCGACGGCGTCGGGGTCGACGACGAACGCCGGCTCCGCGCCGAGCGCGCCCGCGCCCAGGTCGTAAGCCCACACCACGTTCCGGTTGTCGTACGCGTCGTCGCCCTCCTTCTTGCACGCGATGAGGAGCCGGGCGCCGTCGGCGCCCAGCCCCTCGGCGTCGCAGTCCTTCGCGCCGAGGCCGGTCTCGACGGTCCGGGCCTGGGCCGCCTCACCCCGCCAGCCGGAGAGCTCGAGGAGCGCCCCGTCGGCGCGGAGCACGAAGAGCCGGTCGCCCACGAGCTCGACGCCCTCGTAGTCGCCCGGCGGCCCGAACGGGACGACGCGGACGACCTCGGCCGTCTCCTGCGAGAGCACGTAGAGGTCGCCGTCCTCGTCCTGGACGGCCCCGAGCGTCCCGTCGCCGAGGTCGGTGAGCCCGGAGATCTCGACGAGGTCGGCGGGCAGCTCGAACACGGCCGCGGGCCGGTCGAACCGGTACGGACTGGCGGAGCCGTCGGGCGGCACGGGGGTGGTGGCGGCGGACGCCTCCGGCGCCGGGGCGGCCGGGTCAGCGGAGGCGTCGGAGCCGCAGGCCGTGAGGGCGAGCCCGAGGCAGGCGGCGAGGAGGGCGGGGAGGGGCAGCATGGGAAGGGGAGTCAGTCGCGTTCGGTGCAGAGGACCTCGCCCGACCCCGCGTCGACGACGACGTCGAACTCGTCGCGGTCGTGGCGGAGGGCGACCTCGTAGACGAGGAAGCCGTCCTCCTCGTCGAGGTCGACCTCGACGACGGCGGCCGGGGGGACGGCGACGAGCGCGGCGGCGCGGGCGTCGTCCTCCGAGATCCGGGCCATGTCCGGCGAGGGCCGGTCGCCGTCGGCGACGCGGACCGTCCCGGTCACGGGGCCGCACTCGGCGTCGGACGGGCCCCACAAGAGGGACACGCCGTACGCGAGGGCCGCGAGGACGAGGACGCCGAGGAGGACGCGGGAGAGCATGAGCGTTGGTGTCACGGAGAGGGCAATCGGTAACCCCCCCGACGCGGGCGACTCGCTCGCGCCGGGACAGCGGGGCTGGGCTAGTCCTGCTCGGTGCAGAGAACCTCGCCGGAGCCGGCGTCGACGGTCACGTCGAACTCGACGCCGTCGCGCCAGAGGTCGGCCTCGTAGACGAGGAAGCCGTCCTCCTCCTCGAGGTCCACGTCGGTGACGGTGGCGCCGGGTACGGCGCGCTGGGCGGCGGCGCGGGCGTCGTCCTCGGAGACGCGGGCCATGTCCGGCGTGATCGGGGCGACGTCGTCATCGGGGACGGAGATCGTGCCGGTGATGGGGCCGCACTCGGCGACCGGCGTGGTGGCCGTCTGGGCACCGACGGACGGGGCGAGGGCGAACGCGAGGGCGGCAGCGGACGCGAGGGAGAGGGTCTTCATGGGATCGGGGAGGATTGGTGGACGGCCAGCACGCGTGTGGCTGGCGCTCGGCGTACCCCTCCTACGGCCCCTCCCTTACCCCGCCCTTGCGGCCGCCTTACAGATCCGACAGGTTCGGCGGACCCGGCGGGGCGTCCCCGGCAGGGACCGCCAGCGTGAACGTGGACCCCTCGCCGACGGCGCTCTCGGCCACGACCCGCCCCCCGTGCGCCTCGGCGACGGCGCGGGCCAGCCCGAGCCCGAGCCCCAGCCCACGCTCGTGGCGCGTCCGGTCGCTCCGGTAGAGCCGGTCCCAGATCCGCGGGAGTTCGTCCGGGGCGATGCCCGGCCCCGTGTCGTGGACGCGGACCCACGCCTCGGCCCCCGCCCGCCCCGTCGTGAGCACGACGCGCCCGCCGGGCGGCGTGTACTTGACCGCGTTGTCGACGAGGTTCGCGAGCGCGCGCCGGAGCCGCTGGCGGTCGCCCCGCGCGGCGCCGGCCCCGCCGACCTCGACGGTGAGCGCCACGCCCTTCTCGTCCGCCACGAGACCGTAGAGGTCGGCCACGTCGTGGGCGAGGTCGTCGACGTCCAGCGGCGCGAGGTCGAGCGCGAGCGCGCCGGCCTCGGCCTCGGCCACGTCGAGGACGGCGTCGAGCGTGGCCTGCGCCGCACCCGCCGCCTCGACCACGCGCCCGAGCGCCTCGCGGTACGCCTCGGGCTCCCGGTCGCGTGCGAGCGCGACCTCGGCCGTCCCGCGGAGCGCCGTCAGCGGCGTCCGGAGGTCGTGGGCCACGTCGTCGAGCGTGTCGCGGAGCCGGCCGACGAGCCCCTCGATCCGGTCGAGCATCCGGTTGAACAGGCCCAGCACGTCGGCGAACTCCCCCCGCTCCGCCGGGACCGGCGCCCGCTCGCGGACGTCGCCCGTCCTCGCGATCGCCTCGAGCGTCCCGACGATCCGACGGACGGGTCGGAGCGCCGCGTTCGCCATGACCAGTCCGCCGAGGAGCGCGAGGAGCAGGAGGGGGAGGGCCACGTACCCGAACACGCGCGGGAACGCCTCGAGCACGTCGTCCCGCTCGTCCGAGCTGATCCCGACCTGGACCGCGTCGCCCGACGGGAGCCGCCGCGTGAGCGCCCAGAGCTCCTGGTCCTCCCGGACGTTGACGATCTCGACGAGGCCGTCGCCCGCGCTCAGGGGGGAGCCGAGGGGCCTGAGGTCGGCCGCCACCCACTCGTCGGGGAGCACGAGGAGCCGGTCGGCCCCGTCGGGCGCCGTGACCCGGACGAGGACCTCCTCGCCCCGGTCGTCGGCGTGGAGCGCGGCGGCGTGACGGCGGACGCCCTCGACGCCGTCGGTCGTGTAGACCCGCTCGACGGCCCGGAGCTGGTCGCGGAGGAACGACGCGTCCTGGCGCTCCAGGACCCACCCGAGCGTGGCGTAGGCGAGCCCGAGGAGGGCCGCCGCGCTGAGCGCGAACAGGGCCGCGTAGCCGAGCGCGAGCCGGACGCCGTACGGGCTCCGCCGCCAGCCGCTGGCGAGGGCCGCCGCCGCCGGGGCGGGGTCAGGGCGTGCGGAGGACATAGCCGGCGCCGCGGACGGTGTGGATCAGCTTCGGCTCGAACGGCTCGTCCACCTTCTGGCGGAGCCGGTGGACGAGGACCTCGACGACGTTCGTCTGCGGGTTGAAGTCGAAGTCCCACACGGCCTGGTGGATCGCCGTCTTCGACACGACGCGGTCGGCGTTCCGGACGAGGGTCTCGAGGAGGGCGAACTCGCGGGGCTGGAGGTCCAGCGCGACGTCCGCCCGCGTCGCCTCGCGGGCGAGGAGGTCGAGCGCGACGGGCCCGGCCGCGATCCGCGTGGCCTCGGGGGCGCCGGTGCTCCGGCGGACGAGGGCCTGGACGCGGGCCAGGAGCTCGGCGAAGGCGAACGGCTTCGTGAGGTAGTCGTCGCCGCCGGCCTGGAGGCCCGTCACGCGGTCGTCGACGGTCCGCTTCGCGCTCAGGATGAGGACCGGCGTCCGGACGCCCGAGCCCCGCATCCGCTCGATGAGCGCGAGCCCGTCGAGGCGCGGGAGCATGAGGTCGACGACGGCCGCGTCGTAGGGCTCGTTCACGGCGAGCGCGTACGCCTCCTCCCCGTCGGCGGCGTGGTCGACGGCGTAGCCGGCCTCCCGGAGCCCGGTCCGGACGAACTCGGCGATGTGGGGGTCGTCCTCGACCACGAGCACGCGCATGGCGGAACCTACAGGTCGATCTGGGCGCGGACGACGACGAACGTCTCCGGCTCCGGGGCCCCGCCGTCTCCGAAGGCGTCGAACGCGGTCCGCTCGGCGGTCAGCCCGAGGCGGACCGGCGCGACCGGCGACCAGTGGACGGCGAGGGCCCAGGCCGTCGCCCGCCGCGCGCTCCCGGCCGCCGCGAGCGCTCCGGCCTCGTCGTCGACGGCGAGCCCGTGGACGCGGGCCGAGACCTCGACGGCGCCCGGGCCGCCCTCGGCCACGGACCGGACGGGGACCGGACGGGCGTCGCCTTGCGGCAGCCCGACGAGGACGACCGACGCCGCCACCTGCCATGCCCGGTGCGCGAGGTCGCGGACGGGGCCACCCCCTGCGGGTCCGCCCGCCTCGGCGCCCTGGCGGACGCGGTGGCGGGCCTCGACGACCTCGCCGAGCACGTGGAGCCGGCCGACGTCGAGCGTGGCCTGCGGCGCGAGCCGGACCCGCCGCCCGTCGGGCACGACGTCTGGGGCGTAGTCGAAGACCGTCCGGTCTCCGGACGTCTCGTAGTCGGCGAGGGCCTCGCCCTCGCCCGCCGTCCCGGCCATGACCGCCAGCCCGGCCCCGAGGCGGACCGGGCCCGCGGCGGAGCGGACTTCGACGGGCGTCCCGAACACGCGGGCCGCGGCGTCCGGCCCGGCGCCCCAGTCGACCGACGCGCTCGACCCGTCGGGGACCCCGTTGAACACGCCGGCCTGGGCCTCCAGCCGCGGGGCGTCCCAGTGCAGCATGGCCCCGAGGTCGCGGCGGGGCGAGAGGGCCGTCGGGAGCGCCCGCTCGGCGAACCGGAGGGCCGACGACGACCGGAGCGACTCGTACCCGACCGGCGTCTTGAACCGGCCGACGCGGACGGCCAGCGCGCGGTCCTGGCCGCCCCAGATGTCGGCCTCGGCGTACCCGTCGAGGAGCTCGACCTCTCCCTCGCCGAACCCCGGCTCGACGACGGCCCGGAACCGCCCGGCCACCTCGACCTCGACCTCGGCCCGGGCACGGCGGAGGAGGAGCCCCGGCGACTCGCCGACGGGGCCGCCGGGGAACGCGCGGGCGTCGGCGTGGACCTTCCCCCCGACCGAGACCTCGACGCCCGACGGGAGCGTCTGCGCGAGGGCCGCCGGGGCTGCGAACAGGAGGGCGAGGACGAGGGGGGGCAGGCGGAGGCGGGGCACGCGACGGCGGGGAGGGGAGACGGGCGGTACGAGCCGACCCTTGCCGCCTCCTTGCACGCGGGTTACAGTTTCGTAACCCGCGGCGCCCCCGACAACCGCCGAGGCCGGCAACCGCCAAGGAAGGAGGGGGCTCCTGCTCGGGCCGACGTCCGGCCCGAGCGCTCCGCGGAGGGCGGCTTTCAGGTCGAGCGCTTCGCCGGCCGAGGGTGGGGCCTTGGGGTCCGGACGACCGTCGTGGACAGCCGCGAGGGAGGGGGCGCGAGGGGTCCGGGACGAGGTCGTCGGGACGGGGTCAGAGCGAGAGGCGGGACCGCCGCGCGCAGAACCACCCGAGGAAGGCGCCCCACACGACGACGTTGAAGACCAGCGAGAGCCCGAGGCCCTTCGGGTCGCCGCCGAGGAACAGCGGCTTCCCCGTCGCGGGCGCGACGACGACCCAGAACCAGAGCGTCGGGAGGACGGCGAACGCCATCCCTTTCCACACGGCCGACCGCACGACGAGCCACCCGTAGATCGCGCCCCAGACGCCGCCGCTGAGCGCGAAGAGCGCGGCCCCGAGGACGTGGTCGAGTGCGCCGAACGTGCCCACGAGCGCCCGCCAGTTGCCGACGAACCCGGGCGGCCCGCCCAGGCCAGCGGCCCACTGGAGATAGAAGAGGGCGGCGAGGACGAGCGCGCCGAGGGTGCCGGCGACGAAGCCGGTCTGGATGCGTGCGTTCATGAGGGGGGAGGGGACGTGATCTGTTCGTCGCGGGCGGCCGGGAGCCCGACGGCCACCTTCGCGACGAGCACGACGACGAGCGAGAGGAGCGGGACGGTCCACCCGCCCGTGAGGTCGTGGAGCGCCCCGAACAGGAACGGCCCGACCGCGGCCACGAGGTAGCCGACCGACTGGGCCATGCCGGAGAGCGCGGCGGCCGTCTCGGGCGTGTCGGCGCGGACGGCGAGGAGGAGGAGCGAGAGCCCGAACGAGCCGCCGAGCACGAGCCCGAGGAGCCCCACCCAGAGCCCGGCCAGCGCGACGCTGGCGGTCGGCACGAACAGGCCGGCGAGCGCGACGGCCTCGACGGCCCCGAGCGTCCAGATGATCGGGCGCTGCCCGCGGAGCCGCCCCGCCCAGAGCGGGACGAGGGCGGAGCCCGCGATCCCCGCCGCCTGCGAGAGCGCGAGCATCCCGCCCGCGGCCCCGGCGCCGAGGCCCCGCGCCTGGAGCAGGTCGGGGAGCCACGCGAGGACGACGTAGTACGCGAGCGACTGGAGCCCCATGAACAGGGCGACGGCCCACGCGAGCCGGCTCCGCCCGAGGTCGCGGAGCGCCGCCAGCGTGCTGACACGCCTCCGGGGGAGCGTCCTGCGCCGCATCTGGGGGAGCCAGGCCACGAGCGCGAGCACGGCGAGCGCCGCCCAGGCCGCGAGCGAGCTCCGCCACCCGACCGCCCCCGCCAGCGGGACCGCGGCGCCCGCCGCGGCCGTCGCGCCGAGCCCCATCGCGCTGGAGTACAGCGCGGTCATGGGCCCAGAGCGCTCGGCGAAGTCGCGCTTGACGAGGGCCGGGAGGAGCACGTTGCCGAGGGCGATCCCGACGCCGAGCACGGCGGTCCCGCCGAACAAGAGCGCCGTCGGCGGGACGGCCCGGAGCGCCGTCCCCGCGCCGATCAGGAGCAGCGCGAGCCCGAGCGCGCCCTCGACGCCGAGCCGCCGCGTGACGACGGGCGTGAACGCCGAGAGGAGCCCGAACGCGAGGAGCGGGAGCGTGGTGAGGAGCCCGAGCGCCGTGTTCGAGAGGCCGGTCGCGAGCCGGACGTCGGCGACGAGCGGGCCGACGCCGGCGAGGGCCGGGCGGAGGTTGAGCGCGACGAGGACGATGCCGGCGACGAGCAGCCCCCGCCCCGGCGGGGCGGCCGCCGTGGAGGGCGGGGACGCCGGGGCGGGCCGGGCGGGCGGTGGGGGGACGGTCGGCATCACGGGGCCCAGGCGAGGACGGCGGCGAGCGAGACGCCGGCGACGGCCGCCCACAGGAGCACGCCCTGCACGAGCGGGCGCGCGCCGACGGTACTCAGCGTGGCCCGGCTCAGCCCGGCCCCGATAAGGAAGAGCGTCAGCACGAGGCCCCGTGTCGAGACGGCCACGACGGCGTCGTAGACGGGCTCCCCGTCGGGGAAGACCGCGACGACGGCCGACGCCAGCGCGAACAGCCCGATGAACCACGGGGCCGCCACGCGGACCCCGCCGCCCGAGGACCGGCGGCGCCACCACGCCGCGCCGAGCGCGAGCGGGACGATCCAGAGCGCCCGCGTGAGCTTGAGGACGGTCGCCTCGGCGAGCGCCTCGGGCCCGTAGGAGGCCGCCGCGCCGACGACCGACGACGTGTCGTGGATCGCGACGGCGGCCCACACGGCGAACTGGTGCTGCGAGAGGTCGAGGAGGTGGCCGACGGCGGGGAAGACGTAGAGGGCCACGCCGTTCAGGAGGAAGACGGTCGCGAGGGCCACGCCCATCGCCTCGGCGCCCGCCCCCAGCGCCGGGCCGAGCGCGGCGATCGCCGAGCCGCCGCAGATGGCCGTCCCGCCCGAGACGAGCGCGCCCGTCGTGGGCTCGACGCGCAAGAGGCGCCCCAGCGCGAGCCCGACCGCGAGGGCAAACGCGATGCCCGCCGCCGTCACGACGACGCCCGAGCGGCCCACCTCCAGGACCGCCGGGAGCGACATCCCGAACCCGAGCCCCACCACGCACGCCTTGAGCAGCCCTTTCGAGAGGCGCGCGCTCTGGGCCTCGTACGGGTTGCCGAGCCCGAGCCCGAACGCGGCCCCGACCCCCAAGGCGAGGGCGGGCGAGACGGCCGGGAGCAGCGCCAGCGCCGCGAGCGCCAGGAACAGCGCGCGGCGCCAGACGGGGACGTCGGCCGTCGTCATCGGTCGCCGCGGGGGACGGCCATCGGGTCGTCGGGGAGCACGACCGCCACGCGCTTTGGCCCGCTCGGCCCCATCTCGAACCGGACGGGCGCACCGTCGGGCTCGTCGCCCTGGACGATCACGAGCGTGCCCTCGCCGGTCACCCGCCCGCCGAGCGCGCCCTCGCCGGCCGTCGTCTGCCACCCGTCGGACCACCCGTAGAGCCACTCGGCGTCGGACGTCACCATCCGGACGCACCCGTGGCCCTGCGGCGGGCCGGTCGGGACCACGTCGTACTGGTGGAGGTGGATGCCGCGGGCGGCGTGGATGTTCATGACGTAGCGCATGAACCACCGCTCGCCCGGCGGGGCCTCCGACGAGTAGCGCTCGAGGGCCCGCCACTTCATCGTGAACCGGCCGCTCGGCGTCGGCGTCTCGGCCGCGCCCGTCGACGCCGGACCCCACCGGACGAGCCGACCGTCGGCGTAGGCCGCCCACGTCTGCGTCGTCTTGTCGACGACGACGGCCTTGCCGACCTCGACCGCCCCGGGCCACGTCCGGGGGTAGGGCGCGTACGCGAGGGGCGAGAGGTCGAAGTCGGCCGGCCGCGCCGGGAGCACGAGCGAGTCGCCGACGGCGAGCGCCGTGGGCTCGGGCTGGCCGAGGAGCTGGGCGAGCGCGAGCCGCTGGCGGCCGAGGCGGACGTCCCCGTCGCCGACCCGGAGGTACAGGTCGTGCCGGGCGTAGACCGAGTTGCCCGTCTCGTGCTCGACGCGCCACACGGCGTACGCGGGCGGCGCGTCCGGGAGCCGGGCCTCGCGCCCGAGGATCGAGCCGAGGACGTCCTGGTCGTAGGCCCCCTGCGCGAGGGCGGGGGCGGCCACGAGGGCGAGGGCGAGGAGGAGGAGTCGCATGGGGTTACAGGCCGAAAAAGCTGCCGACGCCGTCGAGGACCATCTTCGTCGCGATGGCCGTGAGGACCATCCCCATCAGCCGCTCGATGGCCACGAGCCCCCGCCGCTTGAGGACGCGGGCGAGGTCGGGCGCGAGGAGGAGGATGGCCCCGGTCCCGGCCCACGCCAGGAGGACCGCCGCGAGCCACTCGGGCCACCGCGCCGGGTCCGAGCTCATCACGAACAGGACCGAGGCCAGCACCGACGGCCCGGCGATGAACGGGACCGCCAGCGGGACGAGGAACGGCTCCTCGCCGCCCTCCTCCATGTCGACGGCCCAGGCCCCGCCCGGCGGCGGGAACACCATCTTGAGCGCGATGAGGAACAGGATGATCCCGCCCGCGATCGTGAGGGCGTCCTCGGTCAGGCCGATGGCGTCGAGGAGGAACCGCCCGGCGAAGAGGAACCCGAGGAGGAACGCGAGCGCGAACAGGAGCTCGCGCGCGATTACGCGCCGCCGCCGCTCCGGCGCGACGGGCGCCAGGACGGAGAGGAACACCGGCACGTTGCCGAAGGCGTCCATCACGAGGAACAGGAGGACCGTCGCGGCGAGGAGCGTCATGGGGTCGCGGGGGTCACGAGCTTGAGGCCGACGATGCCGGCCACAATGAGGCCGACGCAGGCGAGCCGGACGGCCTCGCGGGGCTCCCCGAACAGGGCCATCCCGAGGAGCGCCGTCCCGACCGTCCCGATCCCGGTCCAGACGGCGTAGCCCGTGCCGACGGGGAGCACTTGCAGCGCCTGGGCGAGCAGGTACACGCTCACGATCATGGAGGCGGCCGTCCACACGCTCGGCCAGAGCCGCGTGAACCCGTCGGTGTACTTGAGGCCGACGGCCCAGCCGGTCTCGAACAGGCCGGCGACGAGGAGGACGGCCCAGGCGGTGGTGGGGGTCACGGTCGTGGGGGTCAGTTGCCGCTGTACGTGCTGTACCCGTATGGGCTCACCACGACCGGGACGTGCGTGTGCGCCTCCGGGTCGGCGACGCGGAAGACGACGGTGACCTCGGGGAAGAAGGGGAGCGGCGGCCCGGAGGGCTCGGCCCCGTCGAGGTCGACGCCGTCCCAGTAGCCGCGGAGGTCGAACGTGAGCCGGTACAGGCCCGGGCCGTCCGCTTCGGGCGCCCCCTCGGCGCGGGGGAACGACTCGACGCGCCCGCTCTCGGCCGTCGTCGCGCGGCCGACGAGGGCCCACCCGCCCGGGGTCTCGGCCTCGAGCGTGACGGGGACGCCGGCCCCGCCGACGCCGCGGGCGAGGTCGAGCACGTGGGTCGAGAGGTCCTGGGCGGCGGCGCCCGTGGCGCTGGCGACGAGCGCGAGCGCGAGGAGGAGAGAGCGGAGGGTCATGGGGTGAGGGTCGGGGCCGTGCGCCCGCGGTCTACGAGAGAAGCCCGAGGGGAGAGAACGGGAGTGACCTCGATAGGTTGGATGGAAAGATTGGATCGGGTCGGTAGCCACCGCCTATCATGGGCCGTCCGCCCCTCCCCGATGGAACTCCGCCACCTCCGCTACTTCGTCGCCGTCGCCGAGGAGCTCCACTTCGGCCGGGCCGCCGAGCGGTCGTTCGTCGCGCAGCCGACGCTGAGCCAGCAAATCCAGGCCTTCGAGGACGAGGTTGGCGCCCGCCTCTTCGACCGCTCGCGGCGCGGCGTCGCGCTGACGGACGTGGGCGCCGTCCTCCTCCCCCACGCGCGGCGCGTGCTCGACGAGGCCGCCCGCGCCGAGGCCGCCGTCCGGGCCGCGGCCGAGGGCCGGGCCGGGACGCTCCGCGTGAGCTACGAGGCGGCCGTCATGCGCGACGGGCTCGCCGGCGCCATCCGCGACTTCCGCGGCGAGGTCCCCGGCGCCGCGCTCGACCTCTGGGAGACCGGGAGCCGCGAGCAGGCCGACGCCGTCCGCGAGGGCCGGGCCGACGTCGGCCTCGTCCTCCTCCCCGTCGACGAGCGGGACCTCGCCGTCCGCCGGCTGGGCGAGGCCCCGACGGTCGTCGTGCTCCCGGCGGACCACCGCCTGGCCGGACGGGAGACGGTCGCGCTCGCCGAGCTGGCCGACGAGCCGCAGGTGGCGTGGGCGCGCGACCCGGCCCCCGAGGTCTACGACGCCTACCTCCGCGCGAGCCGGGCGGCCGGGGTCGAGCCCCGCGTCGTCCAGGAGGTCCGCCACGTCGAGAGCCTGCTCGGGCTCGTGGCCGCCGGCGTCGGCATCGGGACGGTCCACCAGGCCCGCGTCCAGCCCGGGTACCCGGGCGTGGCCTACGCCCGCCTCGTCGAGCCCGAGCTGACCATCGCGACCGGCGTCGTCTGGCGGCGTGACGACGCCTCGCCGCTCCTCGCGCGGTTCCTCCGCGCTGTAACCTCCAATGAACCGGGCTGAGCTCCGCGGCGCCCTACGCGTGTCGCTAGCGGGTCACGGGGCCATGGTGCGCCGGAGCCAGTGGGAGCGAGGGGCGTGGAGGAGGTCGGAGCCGTGGGATCTGGAGGACGTAGCACCGGCTTTCCTCGACGTCCATGCCCTCCGTTGCCCCCGCGATGCTCCTCGCGGGCCTCCTCCTCGCCCTCGGCGTCGCGTCGAGCCGGGTCTCGGCCCGGCTGGGCCTTCCCGTCCTCGTCCTGTTCCTCGGCGTCGGGATGCTCGCGGGCTCGGACGGCCTCGGCCGCGTCCCGTTCGAGGACTACGCCCTCGCGAACGCCGTCGGGACGGTGGCCCTCGCGCTCATCCTGTTCGACGGCGGGCTCCGGACGGGGCTCCCGGCCGTTCGGGCCGCGTGGCGCCCGGCCCTCGCGCTCTCGACCGTCGGCGTCGCCCTCACGGCCGGGCTGGTCGGGCTCGCGGCGGCCTGGGTCCTCGACCTCCCGCTCCTCCACGGGCTCCTGCTCGGTGGCATCGTCGGGTCGACCGACGCCGCGGCCGTGTTCGCCACCCTCCGGTCCAGCGGCCTCGCGTTGCCCGAGCGGCTCGGGGCCACGCTCGAGGTCGAGAGCGGGTCGAACGACCCGATGGCCCTCTTCCTCACGGTCGGCCTGACGGGCCTCGCGGCGGGGACGGCCGAGTCGGGCGCGTCGCTCGGGCTCCTCTTCGTCCTCCAATTCGGTGTGGGGGGCGCCGTCGGCGTGGGCGTAGGGAGGGCGTCGTCGTGGGCGGTGGCCCGGGCTGGGCTCGAGGCGCCCGCGCTCTACCCCGTCCTCGCCGTCGCGCTCGGGCTCGTCGCGTTCGGGGGCGCCGCCGTGCTGGGCGGGAGCGGGTTCCTCGCCGTCTACGTCGCCGGGATCGTGCTCGGGAACGGGCCGCTCGCGTTCCGGCGCGGGACGCTCCTCGTCCTCGACGCGGCGGCGTGGCTGGCCCAGATCGCCCTGTTCGTCCTCCTCGGCCTCCTCAGCTTCCCCAGCCGGCTCCTCGCCGTCGCCCCCGAGGGCCTCCTCATCGCGCTCGCCCTCGTCCTCGTCGCGCGACCGCTGGCCGTGGCCGCCTCGACGGTCCCGTTCGGGTTCGGCCCGCGCGAGGTCGCGTTCCTCTCGTGGGGCGGGCTCAAGGGGGCCGTCCCGATCACGCTCGCCACGTTCCCGCTCCTGGCCGGCGTCGAGGGGGCCGCGCTCCTGTTCGACGTCGTGTTCTTCGTCGTCGTCGTGTCGGCGCTCGCGCAGGGGTGGTCGCTCCCGGCCCTCGCCCGGCGGCTGGGGATCGGGCGCCCGGCCGACCCCGCCCCCCCGGTCCGCGTCGAGCTCCACGCGCTCCGGGACCTCGATGGCGACGTCGTCGACTACACCGTGGCCCCGTCGGCCCGCGTGGCCGGCCAGCACCTCCGGGACCTCGCGCTCCCGGACGGGTCGGCCGTCACGCTCGTCGTCCGCGACGGCCGCGTCGTCGTCCCGCGCGGGGCGACGGCGCTCCGGCCCGGCGACCACGTGTTCGTCGCCGTCCGGACCGACCTCCGCCCGCTCCTCGACCGGCTCTTCGACCCCGACGCCGAGACGCCCCCGCTCGCGCCCGACCTCACGGTCGAGTTCGCCGCCGCGGCCACGCTCGGCCAGCTCCACCGGTTCTTCGGGCTCGCGGCGCCGACGTGGTCAGAGCGGACGCTCGCCGAGGTCGCGGGCGACGACCCGCCCCGGGTCGGCCCGTTCGCCGTCGGGCTGGGCTCAGAGCCCGACCTCGTGCGGCTCACGCTCGCACCCGTACCGGAGCCCGAGCCGGGGCCCGAGCCGGTCGTGGCTGGCGACGACGGAACCGGCCAACCGGGCGCAGGCGCCACGCCAGAGACCGCGGGGGGGCCTGAGGTCCCCACCTCCCCGAGCGGTTCCGGCTAGCGGAGGGCTCGCCGCAGCGCGGCGCGTCGTCAAGCGCTCCAGACGAGCGCGGCCTCGGGCGCCGCGTCCGGTCCGCCGACCCGCCAGCACGAGTACAGCTCGCGCGCGCTGTCGACGACGAGGACGACCGCCTCCCGCTCGGGGTCGTAGGCCCTGACGGCCCCGCGGATCGCTTCGGTCCCGCCGGTGGCCTCCGGCGCGTCGAGGTCCGTCGGCACGCGATACAACACGAACTGGGGCTGGCCGCCCGCGTGGACGGCCACGAGGCCGCCCCGGCCCCGCGCGGCGTAGTAGGCCCGGGCCACGTCGAGGATCTCGTCCCGGCGACTCAGGAGCGAGCGGCGGACCGGGTCCACGTCTCGGGGCGCGAGGGGGGCGGTGGTCATCGGGGGAGCGGGAGGGAGGTGACGGCTGGCCTACTCGAATACGAGAGCGCCCTCGGGACCACTCAGCGTCAGCCGTCCCGCGGCGAGGACGTAGCGGTCGACCCCGTTCAGAACGTCGAAGAAGTCCTCTGAGACCGAGGGGCCGGGGCAGGCGGCGAGCGTCGAGAGCCCCTGCGAGAGCCGGAGCGACCCGGACGGGCCGGCCTCGAACGCGCCGGCCTCGAACGCGCCGCCGTAGCGGTTGCAGTCGGCCCGGCCGTCGTAGCGGCCGTCGGCGCCGAACGAGAGCGTGAACGGGGCCTCGCCCTCGTAGGAAAGCGTGACGCCGCTGGCCTCGCGGATCTCGGAGAGCCGCCACGTCCGGCCGACGAGAGTACCCGCCGGGTCGACCTCGGTCACCTGCGCGAGCACGACCTCGACGCCGTCGCGCGGCGCGCCCTGCGTGAGGACGGGGACCGCGGTGTCGGTCGTCCAGAGGAGGACGCCCGCGGCGTCGAAGATCTCGGCGCGGACGACGTAGCGGTTCCGGGGCTCGACGTCGGCCGAGGCGTAGTCGAGCGAGAACGGGAGGGGCACCTGATCGCCGTCGGTCCCGACGCGCGTCTCCGTCAGCGTGACCGACGGGGCATCGGCGCGGCTCACGTCGAGGAGCTTGACCGACAGGACCGCGTTCGGGGGCAGCGCGATGCGGGGCCGGTAGGTGACGGTCCCCGTGAGCGTCGCGTCGGCGGACTCGGAGGGCATGGCGCGGAAGGTGAGCTGCGGGCCGCCCGTCGTCACGAGCACGAGACGGTCGCCGGTCACGACGACCCGCTCGGCGCCGTTCAGGGCGTCGAGGAAGCGGGTCTCCGGGGCCATCTCAGCGGGCGGGCAGGCCATCCGCGTCGAGCCGACCCCGGTGAGCGTCAGGGCGCCGTCGTACGCGAGGGCGAACGACCCGAAGTAGCGGTTGCAGCCGGTCGTTCCGAAGACGCGGCCGTCGTCGCCGAACGTGAGCGTGGCCTCGGCCTCGGGGGCGTCGTCGCCGAGCGCGACGAGGGTCCAGGTCGGGCCGACGGCCCCGGTGGCATCGCCGAGGCGGCCGGACGAGGCGCACCCGGCGGCCACGGCGCCGAGCAGGAGGAGGGTCAAGAGGGACTTCATCAGAGGGAGGGTCGGGAGAGCTGGGAAGAGGACCTTCCCAGTTCCGAACCAACGAGTGAGTCAGCGATAGCTGTTATGGGTTGTTGGGCTCGTATCGATAGGACTGGACTATCGACATGACACGCCCCCTACCCATCAGTCCGACGACGGCGCGCCGCCGAGGTGGAACCGCCGGTGGAGGTCGCGGACGTGCGGGGCGAGCGCGAGGTCCGGCCCGCTTACCGGCACGTCCGGGGCCACCGCCCAGACGGGGAGCGGCGGGACCGGCGGCGCGGCGGCCCCGAACGCCCCCAGCCACCGGGCCAGCTGCGAGGCCGACGAGGCGTAGACGATCCGGCCGAGCCCGGCCCAGGCGTGGGCCGCCGCGCACATCGGGCAGTGCTCGCCCGACGTGTAGACGGTGGCCGCGGCGCGGGCGTCGGCGCCGAGGTGGGCCGCCGCCCACTGGGCCAGCTCGAGCTCGGGGTGGCGCGTGGGGTCGCCCGTGACGGCCCGGTTGCGGGCCTCGCGGAGCACGTCGCCGTCCGGCCCGACGAGGACGGACCCGAACGGCTCGTCGCCGGCGTCGAGCGCCTCCTCGGCGAGGGCGACGCACCGGGCGAGGTGCTCGCGGTCAACGGCCGTGAGCGTCTCCTTGTGAGGGGGGCGGGCCGTCAACAGAGGGCCGCGGTCGTCGCCGACGGCGGGGCCGAGGTCGAGCGTCCGGACGGCCCCGACGGCGCACTCCCAGGCCCCGGTGCAGCAGAGCCCGCTCATGGAGGCGTCCTCGAAGGCGTCGAGGGCGGCCTCCACGCACGCGTCCCGGACGGCCTCGGCGAGGCGGTCGGCGGCCGCGAGGGTCGGGGGGTGGGCGGGGGACGGTCGGTCGGTCGAGTTCATCGTAGAACGGGGTTAGGGGTGGAAGGGATACGTCATGGGCCCGCGGCGGCGGAGGAGGGGCATTACCCGCCGACCAAGAACGGGGTCTTGCGGCCGCCCGGGCGCACGCGGCCGCCGTGGGCCGAGCGGACCTCCTCCACCGTCACGAACGCCTTCGACGTGTGAGCCTGGACGATCCCCATCACCTCGCCCACGCGCTTGCGCGGCACGACCACGTTGAGGATCTCGACGGCGCTCTCGCGGCCGCGCCCGTGCATCTCCGTGACGGCGTACCCGGACTCCCGGAGCGCGTGCGCGGCGGCGCCCCCCGCCGTGCCCCCATCGGCGTGCTCCACCTGGGGGAGGACGGCCCGGACCACGTTGGTGCCCATCGCGAAGCGCTCCTCCACCCACACCCCGACGTAGTTGCCGGCCGCGAAGCCCGCGGCGTAGCCGGCGATGTGGAGCCACGAGTCCAGGTGCTCGAGCGCGGTCCCGACGGCGACGAGCCACAGGAGGACCTCGAAGAACCCGATCACGGCCGCGACGCCACGGTGGCCCCGGACGGCGAGGATCATGCGCATGATCGACATCGAGACGTCGAGGATGCGCAGCGTGAAAATGAGCAGCGCCCCGATGGGGGCGGCGAGGAGGGTCTCCATAGATCGCCCGAGGCCGGCGGCCACGGAGGAGGTCGAGGGGGCTACAGCGCGGAGGTCGCGCCCGACGCAGGGGCCGCCTTACGCGCCGGGAGTCTCCGGAGGGACGACGAGGACGGGGCAGGGGCCGAGCTGGCAGACGCGTTCGGTCACGCTCCCAAGCAGGAGCCGCTCGACGCCGCTCAGGCCCCGCCGCGCCATCACGACCGCGTCGGCGCCCCGCGACCGGGCGACCCCGACGATGGCCTCCGGCGCGTACCCCTCGACGAGGTGGTGGCCGATCTTCGTCGTCGGGCGCGCCGCGACGAGGACTCCGCCCTCGTCGTGGGCCACCCCGGCGGCCCTCCCGCTGCCCAGCGCCGCGGCGAGAGCGGGGTCGCCGGCCATAGCGCGGAGCTGGCACCGGGCTCCGTCCGAGAGGCCGGGGATCGCAGCGGCCGGAATCGTCACTCGGACGGCTCGGACGGGTTCGAGGGCGTGGACGAGCTCGAGGTCGGCCCCGTGGAGCGCGGCCAGCCCCGCGGCGACGGGGAGCGTCTGGCGTGCGGCGTCGGAGAAGTCGGTGGGGGCGAGGACGAGGCGGACCGGCCCCAGCGGCGCGGTCTCGGGCACGACGAGGACCGGCACCCGAGCCCGACGGAGCACCTCCCCGGCGACGCTGCCGAGCAGGAGCCGGCGGAGGCCGCGGCGGCCCCGCGTGCCCATCACGACGAGGTCGGCCCCCTCCCGCTCCGCGTAGTCGAGCACCTCACGCGAGGGGCGGCCGTGGGCGCGCGCGCCCGTCACGAGGACCTCGCCCGTGGGCACGCGGTCGATCAGCGCCGCCAGGTCGTCGCCGGACCGATCCCGATCAGGGGCTCGGAGCGATCGGCCCCCCGCGGGGGAGGCGTCGGCAGACGTCTCCCCACCGGATGCCGAGCCCGGCTCGACGTGGAGGACGTGGAGCTCGGCCCCGGTGCGCTGGGCGAGGTCGACGGCCCAGCGGAGCGCGGCCTCGGAGCCTTCGGAGACGTCGACGGGGGCGAGGATGCGGGTCGGGGCGAACATGGCGAGCGGGGGGCTGGTGACGCGGGGAACGCGGGCCGCGAGAGCGCCGTCGGGGAGAGAACGCGCGGCCGTGGGATTCATTCGATGGAATGATTCGACCGGCTCGATAGGAGTGAACTATCGAGCCAGGTCGCCGCGCGACGGGCCGTCGGCCATCGTCGCGGGGACGGAGCGAGAGGGGGGCGCTCCTGCCCCTCCGCCTCGGGCGGAGCTCGGGCACGCCGTCGGGCACGCCGTCGCGCCCGCCGGTTCTGCCTGTCCTCCGCGGGGAAACCCACGCCGAGGCGGCCCCCCCGTGCTCAGGGGGGGCGACGTCCGGCACGCCCCGTCCGTCTCCTACGGCCAGATCCCCCGCTGGAGCGCCACGCCGGCCACGCGGCCGACGGCGAGGACGTAGGCCGCCGTCCGGAGGTCGACCGGGGCGAGGGGCTGCCCGTTCAGGCCGCGCTCGGCGCGCTGGCGCTCCAGCCCGTCGATGTCCCCGTTGATCCGGGCCTGGGCGTCGAGGACGGCGTCGGTCGCCCGGTCCATCTTGGCGAGGAGCTTGGCGTTGACCGTGCCCTCGTCCCACTGCTCGTTCTCGTGGTTCTGGACCCACTCGTAGTAGCTCACCGTCACGCCGCCGGCGTTGCAGAGGATGTCGGGGAGGACGGGGACGCCCCGCTCGAAGAGGGCCCGGTCGGCGGCCGGCGTCGTCGGCCCGTTCGCGCCCTCGACCACGAACCGGGCGCGGACCGTGCCCACGTTGTCGGCGCGGATCTGGTTCTCGAGCGCGGCCGGCACGAGGACGTCGACGTCGAGCGCCAGCAGGTCGTCGTTCGAGATCGGCTCCGTGCCCTCCAGCCCGTCGACGAACCCCGTCGCGTCGCGGAGGGCGAGGGCGGCGTCCATGTCGATCCCCTCGGGGTTGTGGCGCCCACCCGTCACGTCGCTGATCGCGACGACGCGCGCGCCGGCCTCGGCGAAGAGCCGGGCCGCCGTCGCGCCGACGTTCCCGAACCCCTGGACGGCCACGGTCGCCCCGTCGAGCGAGTCGAGCCCCTCGACGACCCCGCGCGCGAGCGCCCGCTGGCAGGCGAAGAGGACGCCGCGGCCGGTCGCCTCGGCGCGCCCGAGCGAGCCGCCCATGTCGACTGGCTTGCCGGTCACGACGGGGAGGTTGTTCTCGCCCGGGTGCATCATGGCGTACGTGTCGTAGACCCACGCCATCGTCCGGGCGTTCGTGTTGACGTCCGGGGCGGGGACGTCGACGAACGGCCCGAGCGCGTCGCCGAGTTGGGACACGAACCGCCGGGTGATCCGCCGGAGGTCGGACTCCGTCAACTCGGAGGGGTCGCAGGCCACGCCGCCCTTGGCCCCGCCGAACGGGACGTCGACGACGGCGCACTTCCACGTCATCCACGCCGCGAGTGCGCGGACCTCGTCGGCCGTGACGTCGGGGTGGAACCGGATCCCGCCCTTGCCCGGCCCGCGGATGCTGCTGTGGAGGACCCGGTGGCCGACGAAGTTCTGGACCCGCCCGTCGGCCGTCTCGATCGGGAACTCGACCGTGATCAGGCGCTCGGGACGGACGAGAAACTCAATGAGCCCGGGCTCGAGGTCCGGGAGGTACCGGACGGCCGCGTGGAACTGGGCCTGCGCGATCGCGAACGGGTTGAGCTCCTCGGGGGGCGAGGGGGGGGCGGAAAGCCAGGTGGACATGGGAGGTCGGGGGGACAAACGGGGGGGCTCAGCGTCGTGGCGCGGGCCGACTAGACGAGGCGGCCTTCGTAGGCCGCGAGGTGGACGAGGAACGCCGTGCGGAGCGTCTGGAGGCGAGCCTCCTCGGAGGCGGGGTCGGTCCGGGCCAGCCGGCCCCGAGCCTGGCCCGGCACGCCGACGCCGCGGACGGCGAAGAGGTCGGGCGTCAGGGCGCCGAGGGCGAGCGAGAGGCACCGAGCGAAAAAGGGCATGTCGAGGGGCTCCCAGCGGCCTCCCTGTCCGACGGCGGGCACGACGCGCTGGACGAACCCGCCCCGGTCGTCGGGGACGAAGTGGGCCCGGGCGATGGGGAACGCCGTGCCGCCCCCGGCGGCGGGGAGCTCGACGTGGCCCTCGGCGTTGACGGCGGCGGCGATGAGGAAGGCGGGGTGGAGCATGGCCCGGTCCGCTGGTGGGTCCCTTCGGGGCGTCAGGCCGCGGCCGCGAGCCCGTCGGCCTCGGGCTGGTAGAGCACCGCCTCGATCTTGTAGTGGACCCGGCCGGCCGGCGCGTCGCAGGTCACGACGTCGCCCTCGCGGCGGCCCAGGAGCGCTCCCCCCACCGGGGTGAGGACGGAGAGCCGGCCTCGCTGGACGTCGGCCTGCCCCGGCACGACGAGCGTGAACTCCCGCGCGCCGTCGGTCCCGAGCGGGCGGACCCGGACCCGTGAGTTCAAGGTGACGACCGAGCGGGGGACCTCGGCCGAGGGGACCGTGACGGCCTCGCTCATCCCGACGACGAGGTCGGCGAGCGTGCGGGCCTCGTCCCCCGCGGGCGCGCGGGACGACAGGATCTGACCGAGCAGCGCGCGGTCGGGGGCGGTGAGGGTGAGGGGGGGCGTGGGCATGTCACCAGGAGAGAACCCGCTCGACCGTCGGGACGGGACCCGCCGCGGGGGCCGACGCGGGGGCGTCGGCCCCCGCGGCGGGGACGGGCGAGCGGGAGGGGCGGGTCGCGCGGGACCCGAGCCCGGCGGGGTGCCCGGCTGACGACAGGGTCGGGCCCCCCGTCTTATTTGTCCAATCGTTTGTGATCATCCAGCGATTAGCCGACCTTATCGCCGTGACCCTCCTCCAACTCACCTACGCCGTCGCCCTCGAGCGGCACGGCCACTTCGGACGGGCCGCCGAGGCGTGCCACGTCACCCAGCCCGCGCTCAGCGCCGGGGTCCAGAAGCTCGAGGCCGAGCTCGGCGTGGTCCTCTTCGACCGGACGTCCCACCCCATCGCGCCGACGGAGGTGGGCGGGCGCGTGGTCGCCCAGGCCCGCCACGTGCTCGCCGAGGCCGAGCGGCTCGAGGACCTCGTGAGCGAGGCGACGGGCGAGCTGGCCGGCGAGCTCCGCGTCGGCATCCTCTCCACGCTCGCGCCCTACCTCATCCCGCTCGTGATCGGCCCGTTCGCCCGGCGCTACCCCGGCGTCGAGCTGGTGTTCGAGGAGCTCGTCGCCGGGGCCATCGTCGACCACGTCCGGCGCGACCTGCTCGACGCCGGGCTCGTCGCCACGCCGCCGCCAGCCCGGGGCATCGAGGAGGTCCCGCTCTTCGAGGAGCCGCTCGTGGGGTACGTGGCGCCGGGCCACCGGCTCTACGGGCAGGCCGAGCTGGCGCCCGAGGACCTCAGCCCCGACGACGTGTGGCTCATGCGCGAGGGCCACTGCTTCCGGGACCAGGCCCTCGCGCTCCTGGAGCGGGGCGAGGGGGAGCCCGACGCGAAGGCCGTCCAGTTCGAGAGCGACAACCTCGAGACGCTCCAGCGGATCGTCGACCGCGGCTTCGGGATGACGCTCCTGCCGTGGCTGGCGGTCCAGGGGCAGGGCTCGCACGCCCCCGCGTCGGTCCGGCCGTTCCGGGCGCCGCCGCCGAGCCGGACCGTCCGGCTCGTCTACGCGACGACGCTCGTGCGCCGCCAGCTCGTGCGGGCGTTCGCGGCCGAGGTGGCCGGGGCGCTCTCGGCGGACCTTCCACCCGGCGCGGTCCTCTACCCGGTCGACGGCTGAGCGCGCGGGGCCCGGGCCCCGCGCCTAGCCCGCCGCGGCGTCGTCGAGCGAGATCGCCCCCTGCCGCTTCATGAGCAGCAGGAGGTCGACCTCGGTGCCCGCGGGCAGGAGGGCGGGGGGCATGGTGCCGCGGGGGCTCTGACGCGGGCTGGGCCCTGGCGGCTGCATAACGAAGGACACGACCTGCCAAAGTCACGCGGCCCTCCTCGAGGGCGCCGGTCGCTCCGAGGATCCTCCCCGACGGGCCGCCGCGTACCAGGGGGAGCTCCTGATCTCGCTCCAGCCCCTCCGACGTGCCGCCCTCCGACAAACGAATCTGGACCGTCGGCCACTCGAACCGCGAGCCCGAGGCGTTCCTCGACTTGCTTGAGGAGGCCGGGATCGAGCAGCTCGCTGACATCCGCCGCTTCCCCGGCTCGCGCCGCCAGCCCCACTTCTCCGGGGACGCCCTCCGCGACGCGCTCGGCGCCCGCGGGATCGCCTACGAGCACCTCCCCGACCTCGGCGGCCGGCGCGGCACGCCGGCCCCGGACTCGCCCAACACCGGCTGGCGCGTGGCCTCGTTCGGGGCCTACGCCGACCACATGGCGACGGGCGCGTTCGAGCGGGGGCTGGCGCGGCTGGAGGCGATCGCCGCCGAGCGCCGGACGGCCATGATGTGCTCCGAGGCCGTCCCCTGGCGCTGCCACCGCCGCCTCGTCGCCGACGCCCTCGTCGTCCGCGGTTGGGAGGTCCTCGACGTCATGGCCCCGGGCCGCGCCACGCCCCACGCGCTGACCGACTTCGCCTGCGTCCACGACGGCGCGCTGACCTACCCGGGCCCGGAGCCCGGGGCCCCGGACGGGTAACCCCCGTATGGACGCCCTCCTCGCCGTACCCGTCGGGGCCCTGCTCATCTTCCTGCTGCGCATCGTCGACGTGTCGATGTCGATCATGTCATGCGGATGATCCTGGCCGTCCGGGGCCACCGCGGCGCGGCGGCGGCGATTGGCATTTTCGAGGTGTTGATCTGGCTCCTCGCTGTTGGGGTCGCGCTCGAGCACCTCGACTCGTGGCTCCATATCGTCGGCTACGCCGCCGGGTTCGCGGCCGGCAACTACGTCGGCGTGTCGCTCGAGGGCCGCATTGCCGTGGGCATCAAGGTGGTCCGGGCCGTCTTCCCAGAGGCCGCCTCCCCGGAGGCCGTTTCCCCGGAGGCCGTTTCCCCGAAGGGAGAGGCCCCAGACAGGCGGGCGACGGAGGAGGCGGCCGCGCACGCGCTCCGCGAGGCCGGGTTCGCTGTGACGGAAATGCGCGGGCGCGGCCGGGAGGGCGCTGTAGAGATCCTCAACCTCGTCGTGCCCCGAGTCTCCCGGCTCGAGGCCTCGTAGCCGAGAGGCGCCGGGCGGAGCGCGAGCCGAGGGGGCGACGCGCGTCGGACGTCGGTGCGGGCACCTAGTGGACCCGGCTGGCGGAGCGTCCCCCTACGCGCGGAATCGGGAGGCGTGGGCACCGGGGGCCGACCTTTGACACCTCATACGGCTCAGAATGGGCGATTCTGACGAACGTCCGTCACGCGTTCGGGACGGGACGCCGTTTTGGCAGCTCAGCGAACCGGGCGTCTTTCTCCCATGGGACATGTGCTACCCAGCGTCGATCACGGAGGCGCAACCGACCATGATCTCTCCAACACGGGAACGGCTTGTAGACCGGTCCCGAGGTTTGGTCGGAGCAGCGGGTCCCACTCCGGATATCGGCCCCTGTTACCGTTGCTCTTGGACACCGAGCGAGCCGGTGTGGAACGGGCTAGCCGGGAGTCCCTCCGCATTCGTGAGCGTCGCAGCGTCCGGGTTGTCAGCCCACCCGTAGCGGACGGCCACTGGGTTCGGCACGGCTTCGTTCCAGACCACAACGCGGTCACCCTCGATTCGGGCCTCGGCCCAACGCCACGCACCGTCTCCGCTCCGGACGGCGAATCCACCGAGCGCTTCCCCTCCCCGCGTCGCTAGCCCCCCGCCGACGTGGTCGAAACAGATGGTGACACGTCCGTCCTCGGCCCGATGGCTCCGGTACCGGGGTCCGGAATGGACCACTCCGCCCTCGCCGTAGACGAGGGCGCGGGCGGCGAGCGCCAGCCGGTGGCCGACCGTCTGCTTGTCCCCCGGATGGATGTCCTCGGCGTCGCCCACGTCGAGAGCGACGACCTCGGCCGTGTGTGGCAACGACAACGCGGACGACTGCCCCTCGCGGACGGTCGGCCAATGACCCGTATCTTCTGGACTGACGGGTGGCGCGCGGAAGGCGGCGAGTTGTACCCAAAGAAACGGGAGGTCGGGGGCGCCCCACGCGGCCCGCCATCCCCGAACCATCGATCGGAACCGATCGCCGTACGCCTCGGCGTCCTCCATCCGGTCCCCGTTCGATTCGCCCTGGTACCATAGGATGCCGGCGACCGGCGCCTGCGTGAGCGGATGGACCATCTGGTTCCAGAGCTGCATCGGCACCTGGTTCTTCTGGCTACCGCCCTCGACCCGGACGACGCCTACGCAGAACTGCCAAGCGGAGGGGAGCGGCCGGCGAACGCTTCGGGTGGCCTCGACATAGACGAGGCTGTCGGCGCCGGCGATGCCCCCTCCGCCCCGGTGATCCACGACACGGACGGCGAGCACGTTGGAGCCTGCGCGGAGCGCGGACGGCGGTGCGACGTAGCGCCGCGCGACGTTCCAGCCGTTCGCCATACGCCCGACCTCGACGCCGTTCACCCATGCCACGTCGTCGTCGTCGATCATGCCGAGCCCGAGTGTCACACCGGCGGCGGCCTCTGCCTCGGCAAGGTGGAACGTCGTCCGGTACCATGCGACGCCGTCGAGCCCATCGTAGCCTGCGGCCTCCCACGCCGAGGGGACCGGGACGGTGTCCCAATGCCCGTCGTCTAGGTCGGGCGCGGCCCAGAGCGGCTCGTCGCCGGCCATCCCCGCGTCCTCCTCGGGGAGCCCGCCGACGAGGCTGCGGAGCCGGTCGCGGACGGCGTCCTCGCGCGACCTCTCAGCCGTTTGGAGCGAGTCGACCCCGGCCGCGTCGAGGCCGAGCATCTCAGCGCTCATCCACGGCTCGATCCGGCTTCCGCCCCACGTCGCGTTGAGGAGCCCGATTGGGACGTCAACGTGCAGGCGGAGGTCTCGCGCGAAGAAGTAGCCGACCGCCGAGAAGTCACCGACCGCCGTGGGAGTGGCCGCGGCCCACGCGCCGCCGGCCAGCTCGCGTTGAGGCGCGTCGGCGGACGACTGGGGCACCTTGAAATGACGGATCTGGACATCGGTCGCGGTGGCCATCTCCACCTCCGCGCCGTCCGCGTCCTTGACCGTCCACTCCATGTTCGACTGGCCCGAGAGCACCCACACGTCGCCGACGAGGAGGTCCCGGACCGTCACCGCCTCCCCATCGGACGAGACCGCGAGCTCGTGCGGACCACCGGCGGGAAGGGCCGGCAGCATCGTCCGCCAGCGGCCGGCGGCGTCGGCCGTGGTCGTGGCAGCGTCTCCAGCGATCCCGACCGACACCTCGGCTCCGGGTGCGGCCCATCCCCACACCGGGATCTCACGGTCGCGTTGGAGGACGGCCCCGTCGCTCAGGAGGTGGGGCAGGCGGAGCTGCGCGTCGGCGGGGGGCGCGGCGAGGGCGAGGAGGGCGAGGAGGAGGACGCGCATCGGGCGGGCGGTGAGGCGCCCCAATTCGTCCACGCAATTTATCAAACCGCCGCGCCGCGCGCTCCGAGCTTGGCGCCATGTGGATCTGGCTCTCGCTCCTCTCGGCCGTCGGCGCGGCCGGCACCGGCCTCGCGCTCAAGCGGACGCTCGGCGGGGGCGGCGCCGTCGCTTCGACGGTCGCGTACCGAGCCGTCGGCGGGGCGCTCCTGCTGGCGGCCGTCGCCGGCGCGGGGCTGGCGGGCCCGGTTGGGGCGGACTACTGGGGCGCGGTCGCGCTCATCATCCCATTCGAGATCGTCGGGACGGTCGCGTTCACGATGGCGCTCCGGGCCGGCGACGTGTCGCTCGTCCAGCCCCTCTTCGGGCTGCTCCCGGTGACGGTCACGCTGGGCGCGGCCGTCGCGCTTGGCGAGCGGCCCACCGTGGCGGCCGTCGGTGGCATCGTCCTCGTCGCCGCTGGCGTCTACGCGCTCGGGCGGGGTGGGGCGCGCGGGCTCGTCGCCCCGCTCCGGGCGCTGGCGCGGGACCCCGCCGGCCGGTGGGCCGGCCTCTCGATCGTCGCGTGGAGCGTGACGACGGTCGTCCACAAGGTCGGCATCGAGGCGTCCGGGCCGATGCCGTGGGCCGTCACGCTCGCGCTCGGGTCGGCCGTCGCCTTGGCGGCCGTCGGTCCGTTCCTCCCGGCCGGCCTCCGGGCGGCGCCCGAGGGGGGCGGGGGCGGGTGGATGCGGTGGGCCGGAGTGGCCGGGGGGTTCTACGCCGTCCAGCAGGTTGGCCTTCAGTTCGCGCTGGCGGAAGCGCCGGCCGGCTACGTGACGGCCATCGCCTCGGTCAGCATCTTGCTCGCCGTCGTCGCTGGCATGGTCCTGCTCGGCGAGCGGGCCGCGCGGCGGACGCGCCTGACCGGCGGCGCGCTCGTCACGCTCGGCTCAGCCCTCGTCGCGCTCTATGGATAGGCCCCGTCGCGTCGGAGTCGTCGCGGCGGCGACTGGCAGACGCTGGCGGACAGCTCGAGTCTCGGCACGCTCTGCTCGACCGGGTTCGTCGGCCCGCTCGTCCGGATGTACGCGTCGTCGGCGCACCCGTGACGGATCGGTCCGCCCGCCTCGGCGCCGAGGCGGAGCTAGTCGGCCCGGTTGAGCCGGCGCATCTCGCCGCGGAAGAACGCGCCCTGGACGGTCGGCTCGAAGTCCCACGACTGGATCATCTGCGGCGACCACTCCGGGTCGAAGACCCAGGGGGCCCACGAGATGCCGCGCTCTTCGAAAAAGTCGACGATGGCCCGGCCGTAGGTCTCGTCCGAGATGACCGGGACGTGGGCGCCGGGCCCGTCCGCGCTCATGAACCCGAGTTCGGTCGCGAAGAGCGGGTACGTGTCGGCCACGAAGCCCCACGTCTCCTCCCACTTCGGCTCCCACGGCCGCTCGCGTTTCTGCGGATACGGGTGGGCGACGTAGGCGATGCCCTCCGCCCGGACCGGGTCGCTCCGCACGCCGGACAGGTCGTAGGCCCAGTCCAGGCCGCCCACGAGCGGGATCGTCCCCGGGTCGTTGGCGCGGACGAGCTGGATCAGGCTCTCCATCGTCTCGCGGTGCTCGGCCCACGAGAGCCGCCCGAACGTGCCGCGCCAGTCCGTCGGCTCGTTGAACAGCTCGTAGAAGGCGACCGTGGGGTTGCCGGCGTAGCGGGCCGAGACCGTCCGCCAGAACCGGGCCGTCTCGCCCATCGACGTCTCGTACATCGGGTGCTGGAAGACCTCCGTGCGGAGGTTGCCGATCGAGTGCCAGTCGATGACGACGTAGAGCCCGGCGGCCCCGGCCCACTCGACGGCCTCGTCCAGCAACTCGAGGTAGCCTGCCTCGCCGCGCGCCCGCCACGCGCGGGGGTGCACCGGCAGGCGCACCACGTTCGCGCCCCAGTCGGTGAGCTCCTCGAACAGGGCCGGCGACCACTGGCCGTCGGTCTCGACCTTGTCGGGGTCGGCGATGGAGACGCCTCGGAAGACGACGGTCTCGCCCGATTCGTTGACGAACCGGTTGCCGTCGACGTGGACGGCGGGGAGCTGCGCGGCGGCCGGGAGGGCGGCGGCCAGCGCGACGAGGACGGCGTAGCGGATCATGGGGTGGGGGGCGAGTCGGTCCGCCTCGGCGTCGAGGCGGGAGGAATCAGAGGGTGGGGCGGATGACGGGTCAGTCCGTGGGCGGGTCGAAGTAGGCCGCGTACTCGCGCGGCATCCGGCCGATCGGGCGAATCTCGATGTCCTTGAAGAAGACCTCGGCCGCCTCGCTCTGGAGCTGGATTTGCCCACCCGTCATCGACCGCGTTTCCCCGTCCTCCCCGATCACGCGGAGGTTGTCGAGCACCATCAGCACGTGCCCGTTCACGACGTGGACGGCCCGGTCGCCGACGGCCATGAGCTCGAGCTGGGTCCACTCGTCGGCCGGGCTCTCGTGGTCGGCGCTCCGGAGGCAGAACCCGCCGAGCGGCGAGCCCGCCCCGAACGGCCGGAGCGGCTGGCGGACGCTCGCGACGGGGTTGAGGCCGCCCTCGGGCGGGAACGCGCGGATGTCGGCGGCCGCGTTCGCGATGTTCCAGTAGTCGCCCGTGTGGCCCTCCATGATCTGGAACTCCTGCGAGAGCATCCACGACCGCCACCAGTCGACGCCGGCCTCGCCCTCCGAGTGGTAGAGGACGCCGGAGTCGCGGAGGAGATCGGTCCGCGGCGGCCAGACGGCCTCGCCCCAGCGGACCTTCAGCCGGAGGTGGTAGTCGGCGAACGCGCGCCGCGTGAACGCGGCCCCGTAGACCTCGCCGCTGACGCGGAGGACCGGCTCGCCGTCCTCCATCACGACCGAGAACACGCCGTCGGGGTCGGTGTCGTAGCCGACGGGCGCGAGCGGCTCGCCGTCCGGCCCGACGGGCGCCTGGCCGTCGTAGCCCGGCTGGTGGCGGAAGCTGAGGTAGGTCCGCCACTCGGAGAGCTCGGCGTCGAGGAGCGGCGTCCAGCCGGCGTCCTGGGCGGTGGCGGGGACGGCGGCGGCGAGCAGCGCCGCGAGCGAGAGGCGGGTGGAGAGACTCGGCATGGGAGCGGAGAGAGGGGCTAGTCCGTCCCGTTGAGGACCTGGTCGGCAGCGAGGGCGAGGAGCATGAAGTGCGTGGCCCCGCCGCCCATCACGTACTCGGCCTGCTGCCAGAGGTACGGGAAGTCCTTGAGCTCGGGGAAGTCCGGCCGGATCAGCGCCGTGCCGCTCGCGACGCCGCCCGGGATGTAGGCGTAGTCGGCCCGGTTGAGCCCGTAGCCACGCTCGACCGACGTCGCGCCGACGCCGCTCACGAACGAGGCCGTGTTGCTCCCGGGGTGGACGCCCGAGATGAAGTTGAGCGCGTTGAGGAAGTACTCCGACGACACGCTCTCGGGGAACGCGCGGTGGAGGAAGTACTGCTGCACGCCGAACGCCTGGATGCCCCAGCCGGCGCCCCAGATGTAGGGCTCGTACGGGACGCCGTACGGGTTCGCCCGCTGCGCCTCGATCGTCTCGGCCTGCGCCCCGGCCACGGCCTCGCGGACCGCCGCCTCGAACGCCTCGTCGCCGACGGCGTCGAGCGCGCGGCCCAGCGCCCAGCCCGTCCGGCCGATGGCCTCGACGACGGCGCCCCGGTTCGCGACGAGCCACTGGCGGTACGTGTCGTCGCCGGTCGTGAGGAGGAGCTCGACGGCGGCGGCCGTCTGCTCAGGGAGCGCCTCGCCGCGGTCCATCGCCCAGAGCGCGACGGCGGCCGCCTCCGCCTCAGCGGCGAGGTCGGGGTTGTGGTCGCGGAGGATGCGCCCGGCGATCGCCAGCGCGGCGATCCCCTTGAACTCGTGCCCGGCGTGCTCCTCGGTAAAGACCCAGCGGTCGTCGGCCGGGAGGCCGGGCTCGTAGGCCACGTTGTCGGTGCTCCCCGCGAAGTCGCCGATCATCCGGTACTGCTCCAGCGTCGGGACGATGACGCCGCGGTAGAGCCGGCCCAGCGATCGGTACCCGCCGACGATGTTGAGGGCCCCGTGTTCGATCTGCTGGAGGAGGTCCGGCGTGCCGTCGGGCCGGTGGATCTTGGCGAGGCGCGCGCCCTGGTCGACGTGCGTGTTGTCGTAGTCGTGGAGCGCGTCGAACGCCTCGTAGGACGCCGCGAGCACCCAGACCTCGTCGGCCTGCGACTCGATGCGGAGGTCGTCGTCGCCCGCGTCGTGCCACCCGCCGACGTCGAGGTTCGGGACGCGCTGGCCGGGCTCGAAGTCGGTCAGGAGGTCCGGGCCCTGGACGTAGCCGTCGAAGTGGTTCGTGTCGGCCGGCGCCATGCGTGCGTCGTCCATGTGGCAGAGGCCGTGCCACAGCCGGTAGGGGTCCTCGACCCGCATGTGGCACATCTGGACCGGCAGGAAGTAATCGACCGTCGGCTGCCAGACGTCGCGCGCAAAGACGTCGGGCGCGATTTCGAAGGCGTGCGTCCGCTCGCCGCGGTACTCGACGGCGTAGAGGCCCGGCGCGGTCACGTCCGAGAAGTCGAACAGGCGGTACTGGTAGCGGAGAAAGTCGCCGCCCCACGCCCCAGGCACGGCCTCCCGGATGACCTCGGTGGCGTCGGCGCCGATGCGGAGGAGGCGGGCCGGCGTCCGCTCCGCGTCGCGGGCGTCGTGCTCGATCACGGCCACCTTCCGCTGCGCCGGGTGGTAGCCGACCTGCGAGACCTGGACGACCGGCGTGTACCGCCAGCCCTCGACCGCGTGCGGGCGGATCGTCCACTCGATCGCGCGCGCGGTGGCCCCGGCCGGGACCGTCTCGCGGACGACGAACCACCCGTTGTTGTGCTGGTTGCGGCCGTCGAGGAGCGCAAGCTCGCCGGTCCCGCTCTCGATGCTCAGGCGGAGCGTCTCGCTCTCGGGCGCGACCGTCAACCGTCGGCCGGTCGCGAACGGGATGGCCTGCGCCACGCCCTCGGCGTCGACGCGCATCGGCCCGTTGGGTTGTCGGGGGAATGGGCCGCGCGCGTCGTCAAGCAACCACGTGTGGCCGAACAGGTCGACCGGGAATAGCTCCAAATTGAACCCGACCTCGCCGACGTACGCGGCCGGCAGGGGCTCGTCGAGGTCCACCGTGACCACGACCGCGTCGCCCTCGGCCCGGGCACGGACGGCGTAGCTCATCTCGAGGTCCGGGTACTCGATCGGGTTAAAGCCCGTCCGGTTCTTCGATGGATCCGGGTACGAGAGGCGCGTGACGATCTCGCCGCCCACTACCTCACGGCCGTCCTGCTTGGGGACCGGGTCCCACTGGCCGGGCGTCGCGTGGAGGCGGAGGTCGCCGTTGGCCGCGATCCGGACGCCGTGCTGGACGACGGTGATGCCGCCTTGGTGGCTGTCCGGGTAGAAGTCCTGGAAGGCCATCACGTTCACGCCCTCGCGCTCGAAATAGCCGGACTCGGTGAGCGAGAAGGCCGGTTGAGCGGAAGACGCCTCGGGCCAAAGGGCCACCGAGGCGGTCAGGGTGAGGGCGAGGAAGGGGAATCGGCGGAACACGGCGGGAGGGTTTGGAAGCGCTTGCGAGTGAAGGTATCCTATTTCGTCCACTCAATTGACAAAACCGCTCATGGACCGCCGCGCCTTCCTCGGATCCGCCACGGCCGCGGCCGCCGGCCTTACCGTCGCCGGCTGCGCGACCACCGCCGCCCCGCTCGCCTCGGACGCTGAGGCGGGGGGAGCCGGCCTCACGCCGACCGCCGCGCGATCCTCGAGTGGCGAGGTCGTCGTCAGTCGGCCTGGCGACGTGCCGGGCACGCGGACGCAGCCGCGCATCCCGCGCTGGCGCGGGTTCAACCTGACGGAGCTCACCGGCGGCGACCGCGACCGGTCGTTCCGCGAGGAGGATTTCGCCTGGATCGCCGAGCTCGGGTTCGACTTCGTCCGCATCCCGATGTCGTACTGGGCGTGGGCCTCGCCCGACGACTGGATGTGGATCGACGAGGACGGGCTCGCCAAGGTCGACGAGGCCGTGGAGTACGGCGAGAAGCATGGGCTCCACGTCAACCTCAACCTCCACCGGATCCCGGGCTACTGCGTTAACCAGCGCGAGCTCGAGCCGCACCTCCTCTTCGACAGCCCGCGGGCCGAGATGGAGCTGGCCATGGAGGCCGCGCTCCATCACTGGCGGACGCTCGCCGAGCGCTACAAGCACACCTCGAACCAGGCGGTCTCCTACGACCTGTTCAACGAGCCACCGTGGACGTACGACGACCAGAGCCGCTATGTCGAGGTGGCCCACCGGCTCGTCGGCGCGATCCGCGACGTCGACCCCGACCGGCTCATCGTGGCCGACGGGGCCGACATCGGGCAGACGCCGGTGCCCGGGGTGGTCGGCCTCGGGCTCGTTCAGAGCACGCGCGGCTACCTGCCCAAGATGGTCAGCCACTACACGGCGACGTGGGTGCCGGAGAATGAGTTCGAGAGCTTCGACACGCCCGTCTGGCCCATGCGCGCCGACGACGGGCGGATGTGGGACAAGGAGGTCCTGCGGGCGGAGCTCATCGACAAGTGGGTCCCGCTCGTGAATCAGGGCGTGCCCGTCCACGTCGGCGAGTGGGGCTGCTACAACAAGACGCCGCACGCGGCCTGCCTCGCCTGGATGGAGGACGTCACGAGCCTGTGGCGCGAGATGGGCTGGGGCTGGGCCATGTGGAATTTCCGCGGCTCGTTCGGCATCCTCGACAGCGGCCGCGAGGACGTGGACTACGAGGACTTCCGCGGCCACAAGCTGGACCGCCAGATGGCCGATCTCCTCCTCGCCAGCTGACCCCTCGCCGATCGAGATCGACCCCATGCGCCCCCTCTGCCTCCTGCTCGCCCTCGTGGGCGCCGTCCACGCCCAGACCGTCGTCGAGGCGGAGGGGGGCGAGCTCGTCGGCGCGGCGGTGGTCGCCACCGACCGGGCGGGGTTCTCCGGGGCGGGCTACGTCACCGGACTCGACGCCGAGGGCGACAGCCTCCGGCTCGCGGTCGAGGGCACGGGCGAGTTCGTCCAACTTCGTCTGGCGATCGCCGGCGGTGGCCGGTTCGCGAACTACGAGGTCCGCCTCGACGGCGACGTGATCGCGGGCGGCAACACGACCGTGGGCGGCGTCTTCTCCGAGCTCACGGTCGACGAGCGACGGCTGAGCGCGGGGCCGCACGTCGTCACGGTCCACGGCTCGGTCGACGTGGACTACCTCGTGCTGGAGCCGGTCTCCTACGACGGGCCGGCCGCGCCGCTGCCGGTGCTCTCCGACCCCGACGCGACAGACTCGGCGAAGGCGCTGTTCGCCTTCCTCCTCGACGTCTACGGCGAGCACGTCCTCGCCGGCCAACAGGACGGGTACCAGAACGGCGCCCCGTCGACCCGCGAGATCGACTACGTCGAGTCGGTGACGGGGAAGGTGCCGGCCGTCGGGGCGTTCGACCTCATCAACTACTCGCCCTCACGCCGCGCCAACGGCACCAACCCGACCGGCTGGGCCGAGCACTGGATCGACTGGGCCGCCGACGACGGCATCGTCACGTTGATGTGGCACTGGAACGCGCCGACGGACCTGATCGACTCGGGCGACCAGCCGTGGTGGCGCGGCTTCTACACCGAGGCGACGACGTTCGACGTGGAGGCGGCGCTCGCCCAGGGCCCGGGCGGCGAGGACTACGACCTCCTCCTGAGCGACATCGACGCGATCGCCGTCGAGCTCCAAAAGTTCGAGGACGCCGACGTGCCGGTCCTCTGGCGCCCGCTCCACGAGGCGTATGGCGGCTGGTTCTGGTGGGGCGCCAAGGGCCCGGGCCCGTACGTCGCGCTGTGGCGGCTGATGTACGAGAGGCTGGTCGACCACCACGGCCTCCACAACCTGATCTGGGTCCACACCCACCGGCCCTCCGACGCCGACCAGGCGGCGTGGTATCCCGGCGACGACGTGGTGGACGTGGTCGGGGTGGACATGTACGTCGACGACCCGAACAGCACGTTCCGGAGCACATGGGAGCTGCTCCAGGACCAGTTCGGCGCCAACAAGCTGACCGCGCTTACGGAAACGGGCACGCTCCCGGACATGACGCGCTCGACGGACTTCGGCGTGACGTGGAGCTGGTTCGCGGTGTGGGAGGGCGGCTTCATCCGTGACCTCGACACGGCCCGCCTCGTCGACGTGTACACGAGTGAGGGCGTCCTCACGCGCGACGAGCTGCCCGACTGGCGGAGCTACACGCTCGCCACCGCCGAGGCGGGCGGGCCCGAGGCGCCGGCCGACCGGCTCGTGCTCGCGCCGAACCCGAGTGCCGGGTCCGTCACGCTCCGCCTCCGCCTCGGGACGACCGCGGACGTGGTCGTCGAGACATTCGACATGACGGGGCGGCTCGTCGAGCGGCGGGCGCTGGGGACGGCGCCGGCCGGGGCGCTCGCCGTTCCGCTCGACGTGCCCGACTCCGCGGGCGTCTACCTCGTCCGCGTGACGGCTGGCGACCGCGTGCTGCGGGGCCGGTTCGTCGTCGCCCGCTGATCTCCCCATGCGCGCTCTGCTCCTCGCCGCCCTCGTCGCGGCCCCCGTCCTCGCCCAGCCCACCGGCCCACTCACGCCGCCCGTCCGCGAGGCGCTAGCGGAGGAGATGGAGGTCGGGCTCCAGCAGCTCCTCGCGGCGTGGTACCCGCGCGCCGTCGACCGCGAGGCCGGCGGCTTTCTGAGCGGGTTCGACCACGCCTGGCGGCCCATCGGCGACCAGGAGAAGATGGTCGTGAGCCAGGCGCGGCACGTCTGGACGACGGCCCAGGCCGCGATGTGGACGAACGACGAAGCCTACGCCGAGATGAGCCGGCACGGCGTCGCCTTCCTCGACCAAAAAATGTGGGATGCCGAGCACGGCGGGTTCTACTGGCTCGTCGAGCGCGACGGCACGCCGATCCCCGAGGCCGATGGGCAGGTGGTGAAGCAGGCCTACGGTGTCGCGTTCGGGATCTACGGGCTCGCCGCCGCCTACGCCGCGACGGGCGACGTAGAGGCGCTCGCGCTCGCGCAGGAGGCCTTCCGCTGGCTCGACCGCCACGCCCACGACCCCGATCACGGCGGCTACTTCAACTACCTCACGCGCGAGGGCGCGCCGCTCCCCGAGGGGCTGGGCCGGACGCCGCCGAAGGACCAGAACTCGTCGATCCACATCCTGGAGGCCTTTGCGGAGCTCTACCACGTCTGGCCCGACGACACGCTCCGCCAGCGGATCGAGGAGATGCTCCTCCTCATCCGCGACACGATCACCGTCGACCCCGGCACGCTCACGCTGTTCTCCCTGCCCGACTGGACGCCGGTCTCGTACCGCGACTCGACGGCGGTCGTCCGCGAGGCGAACTGGTACTACGACCACGTCTCGTTCGGTCACGACGTGGAGACGGCCTACCTCATGCTGGAGGCCGCCGAGGTCATCGGCCTCGACCCAGCCGAGACCCTGCGCGCCGGCCAGCGGATGCTCGACCACAGCCTCGCAACGGGCTGGGACTCGCGGAACGGCGGGTTCATGGAGGCCGGCTTCTACTTCGCCGACGGCGAGCCGCTCGTCGTGGTCGACTCGACCAAGAACTGGTGGGCGCAGGCCGAGGGCCTCAACACGCTCCTGCTCATGGGCGACCTCCTGCCGGCCGAGCGGGCGCGCTACCACGACCGCTTTCTCCAGATGTGGGGCCTCATCCAGGGCTACCTCGTCGACCACCGGCACGGTGGTTGGTACCGCGGCACGATCGACCGCCAACCGGAGCTGCGGACCGCCACGAAGGCCGGCATCTGGAAGGCCTCCTACCACGACGCCCGCGCGCTCATGAACGTCGCCCGCCGCCTCCGCTCCGCGTCCGCCTCGGCGGTCCCGGCGGCCGACCCGCGGATCCGCATCATGGGCCGCCATCGCACCGAGGCGGACGGGGCCGTCGACTTCGGCGCGGCCGGCGCCACGTTCAGCGTCCGCTTCCGCGGCACGCGTCTGGCGGCCCGCCTCGACGACGCGTTCCGCGACGGCGGCCACAACTGGTTCACGGTCGTCGTCGACGAGGGCGAGCCGACCCGCTTCCGGACGCGGCCGGGGCAGCGCGTCTACACGCTCGCCTCCGGCCTCGACCCCGGCGAACACACGCTCTGGCTGAGCAAGGCGACGGAGGGTCAGAACGGGCCGAACCGGCTCGTGGCGTTCGAGGGCGCCGAGGTCCTCCCGGCCGACCCGCTCCCCGAGCGCCGGATCGAGTTCATCGGCGACTCGATCACGGCCGGCTACGGCGTCGACCCGGAGCCTGTGGCCTGCGGCGCCGGCACGTGGTACGACCCGACCCACGCGTGGCAGGCCTACGGCCCGCGCCTCGCCCGCCGCCTCGGCGCGCAGTGGATGCTCAGCGCCGTCTCGGGCATGGGGATGCACCGCAACTGGAACACGCCCTCGCCGGTCTTGCCCGACGTCTATGACGCCCTCTACCTCGAGTACGCGACGGACAACCCGACGTGGGACCCCGCGCGGTACCGGCCGGACCTCGTCGTCGTCGCGCTCGGGACCAACGACTTCTCGGCCGGCGACGGCGAGGCTCCTCGGCCCGCGCTCGACGGCGAGGCGTTCGTCGCCGACTATGTCCGCTTCCTCGAGCGCGTCCGCCAGCAGTACCCGGGGCCGCCGATCCTCCTGCTCAACAGCCCCGTCTTCGAAGGCAAGACACGCGACCGGCTGGCCGGGTACCTGGGCGAGATCGCCGACCGCCGCGCCGATGCGGGCGACGACGCCGTCACGACGTTCTCCTTCGAGGGCCGCTACGTTGACGGCTGCGACGGGCCCCCGGGGATGGACGGCCAGCGGGCGATGGCCGACGAGCTCGAGCCCGTCCTCCGGTCGCTCACCGGCTGGTAGCTCCGCCTGGGGCGTCCGCCGGAGCTAGCCGATCACGCCCGGCCGCTTGAACGCGGCCCCGACGCCGTTCTCGTCGGCGTCCGCGTCGGTCGAGTCGGCGCGGCGGAGGACGGTCCGCTGGAGCGGGGCGAAGGCGTGGTAGAGCGGGAGGGAGGCCACGCCGAGCGCGCCCGCGTCGGCGCCGGCCGTCGCCAGCTGGAGGTCCGGCGCGTCGAGCCCGCCCGGCACCACGGCGTCGCCGAGGTGGACGCGCGCGCGCTCCAAGAGAGCGCTCAGGAGCTTGTCCGGCCACCGCCCCCCGACGAACGTGGCCTCCGGGTCGAGGATCGCGCGGACCGTGAACAGGAGGCCCGACAGTTCCTCGGCGACCTCCTCGAACCACGCCTCGAACGCCGGCTCGCCCGCCTCGTGGAGCGCGAGGAGGTCGTCGGGCGTCGATGCCTCGACGCCGACCTCGGAGAGACGATCGTAGAGCTGGCCGAGGTTGAACAGCTCGCCGACGTGCGTCGGCCCGCCCGCCCGGCGCCCGCGGCGCGGCGAGAGGTAGCCGATCTCGCCCGCGTTGCCCGTGTGCCCGTCGAACGGGGCGCCCTGGACCATGAGCCCGCCGCCGAGCCCGCTGCCGAGGTAGACGTAGAAGAAGGCCGAGAGGTGGCGGCCCGCGCCGTACCAGTGCTCGCCGAGTGCCGCCGCCGTCGCGTTGTTCTCGATAAAGACCGGGAGCCCAAGCCGCTCGTGGAGCCGCTGCGCGATGGGCTCGTCGTGCCAATCCGGGAAGGCGATCGGGCTGACGAGGTAGGTCCCGTCCGGCCCCGGCCGCATTGGGCCCGGGATGCCCACCCCGACGCCCCACACGCGGTCCATCTCGAGCCCGAGCTCGGCCGCGAGCGCCTCGGTCGCCTCGACGCAGAGGTCGAGCGCGGCGCCCGGCGACGCCAGCGACACCTCGTGGTGGACGCGCGCGCGGACGGCGCCGGAGAGGTCCACGAGGACGGCCGTGAAGTGGTCCGTGTCGAGGTCGAGCCCGACGGCGAACGCGGCGTCCGGGTTCACCTCGAGCTGGATCGGCGGCGCCCCGCGCCCGCCCGTCGCCCGCGCCGTCTCGACCACGAGGCCCGCGTCGACGAGCTGGCGGACGAGGTTCGAGATCGTCTGGGCCGTCAGGTCCGTCCGGCGGGCGATGTCGGCCCGCGAGATCGGGGCGTAGAGCCGGATCGTCTCGTGGACGATCTGGAGGTTGTGGCGCTTGGCGTGGGAGAGGTTGGTACCGGTGAGCATCGGGTCGGGGGCTGGCCGAACGTACGGCGGGAGAGCCGGGATCGACGGGGTACGGAATAATCAATCGTTTTGATTTACTGTGCTGCGGAGGGTAGCTTTACGGAAGCGCTTCCCTCCCGCGGATGTCTCTCCACCCCCTCGACCTCGCCATCATCGCCGCGTACATCGTGGCGACGGTGGGGATCGGCTTCTGGATCTCGCGCAAGGCGTCGAAGAGCATCCAGAACTATTTCCTCGGCGGCAACGAGATCCCGTGGTACGCCCTCGGCCTCTCGAACGCCTCGGGCATGTTCGACATCTCGGGCACGATGTGGCTCGTGTACCTCCTCTTCGTCTATGGGATGAAGAGCGTCTGGGTCCCGTGGCTGTGGCCGGTCTTCAACCAGATCTTTCTGATGGTCTACCTGTCGGTCTGGCTGCGGCGGTCGGGCGTGATGACGGGGGCCGAGTGGATCCGTTTCCGGTTCGGCGACACGCGCGGGGCGAAGCTGTCGCACCTCGTCGTGGTGCTGTTCGCTCTCATCAACGTCGTCGGCTTCCTGGCGTACGGGTTCATTGGGATCGGCCAGTTCGCGGCGGCTTTCCTCCCGTTCCAGCTCTCGGCCGACCCGACGTGGAACGCGAACCTCTGGGGCCTCGCCATCACGGCCATCGCGACGCTGTATGTCGTGAAGGGCGGGATGTTCAGCGTCGTGTTCACGGAGGTCCTCCAGTTCGCCATCATGACGGTGGCCTGCTTCTGGGTGGCCGGGATCGCGATGGCGCAGGTCTCGCCCAGCACGCTGGCGGCCGTGACGCCGGACGGGTGGAGCAACATCTGGTTCGGGTGGGAGCTCGACCTCGACTGGGGCGCGCTCCTGCCCGCGGCCAACGAGAAGATCGCGGCCGACGGCTACACCCTCTTCGGGGCCTTCTTCATGATGATGCTCTTCAAGGGCGTCCTCAGCAGCATGGCCGGGCCGGCGCCGAACTACGACATGCAGCGGATCCTCTCGGCGCGGACGCCGAAGGACGCGGCCAAGATGAGCGGCCTTGTGAGCCTCGTGCTCATGGTCCCGCGCTACATGCTCATCACGGGCCTGACGGTCCTGGCGCTCGTGTTCTTCCGCGACGAACTGGGCGCGATGGGCTCCGACGTCAACTTCGAGCTGATCCTGCCCTTCACGCTGCGGGAGTTCATCCCGACGGGGCTCCTGGGCCTGCTCATCGCCGCGCTCCTGGCCGCGTTCATGAGCACGTACGCCGCGACGGTCAACGCCGCGCCGGCCTACATCGTCAACGACGTCTACAAGCGCTACGTCAACCCCGACGCGCCGGAGAAGCGGTACGTCTGGATGAGCTACCTCGTCTCGGTCGTGGTCGTCGTCATCGGGACGGCGTTCGGGTTCGTGGCCCAGAACCTCAACGAGATCGTCCAGTGGCTCGTCGGCGCGCTCTACGGCGGGTACGCGGCGTCGAACCTCTTGAAGTGGCACTGGTGGCGATTCAACAGCTACGGCTACTTCTGGGGGATGCTGGCCGGCATCGTCGCCGCGGGCATCGCGAGCCCCGTGATGGGCCTCCTCGGGCTCGACTTCGGGCAGGCCACGCCGCTCTACGCGTTCCCGCTCATCCTCGGGCTCTCGCTCGTCGGCTGCGTGGCGGGCAGCCTCCTCACCGAGGCGGACCCCCCCGAGGTGCTGAAGGACTTCTACCTGAAGGTCCGGCCGTGGGGCTTCTGGGGGCCGGTTCACGACGCCGTCGTCGTCGAGCACCCGGAGATCGAGGCGAACGGGCATTTCCGGCGCGACGCGCTCAACGTGCTCGTGGGGATCGCGTGGCAGACGGGGCTGGTCGCCATCGGCATCCTAATTGTGCTGGAGGACTGGACGGGGCTCATGATCGCCGTCGGCGTGGTGCTGGCGACGAGTGCGTTCCTCAAGGTCAACTGGTACGACACGCTCGAGGACTACCCCGAGCAGCCCGACCTCGGGACCGCGGTGGGCGGGGGCACGCCAGGCTCGGCGTCCGACGATGCCAGCCGCCCGCCCGTCGACGTCCCCGTCCCCGCCTGAGCATGCGCCGCTTCCCGGAGGACTTCGTGTGGGGCGCCGCCACGTCCGCCTACCAGATCGAGGGGGCGTGGGACGCCGACGGCAAGGGGCCGTCGGTGTGGGACGCGTTCTCACACACGCCCGGCCGGATCGCCAACGGCGACACCGGCGACGTCGCCTGCGACCACTACCATCGCTTCCGTGAGGACGTCGCCCTCATGGCCGACCTCGGCCTGACGGCGTACCGGTTCTCGGTCTCGTGGCCGCGCGTCCAGCCCGCCGGCACGGGCGCCGCGAACGAGGCCGGACTCCGCTTCTACTCCGACCTCGTCGACGCGCTCCTCGAGGCCGGCATCACGCCCTGGGTCACGCTCCACCACTGGGACCTCCCGCTCGCGCTCCAGGACGAACACGGGGGCTGGCTCAGCCCCCGCATGGCCGACGCCTTCGCCGACTACGCCCGGATCTGCTTCGACGCGCTCGGCGACCGCGTCCGCCACTGGATCACGCTCAACGAGCCGTGGGTCACGGCCGTCCTCGGCTACGGGGAGGGCGCGTTCGCGCCGGGCCTCACCTCGGCCGACGGGCCGTACCGGGCGGGTCACGAGATGCTCCGCGCTCACGGCGCCGCCGCCGAGGTCTACCGGCGCGAGTTCCAGGACCGGCAGGGAGGGATCATCGGGATGGCCAACAACTGCGACTGGCGGGAGCCCGCCTCGGAAGCGCCCGCCGACCGGGCCGCCGCCCAGCGCGCGCTCGAGTTCTACCTCGGCTGGTTCGCCGACCCGCTCTACCACGGCGACTACCCGGCGTCGATGCGCGATCGCCTCGGCGACCGGCTCCCGGCGTTCTCCGACGAGGACCATGCCCGGCTCCGCGGCTCGGCCGACTTTTTTGGGCTCAACCACTACACGACCCACCGTGTCGCCCACGTCGACGGCGGCGGTCATGTCTATGATGGCGCGAATGTGGGCCGAGCCGAGGACCAGGACGTCGCCGTCACCGTCGACCCCGACTGGCCGACGACGGCGATGGGCTGGCCCGTCGTGCCTGACGGCTGCCGTCAGCTCCTTCGGTGGATCGACGCTCGATACGGCCGCCCGCCGATCGTCCTCACCGAGAACGGCTGTGCCTACGACACCGGGCTCGTGGAGGGGGCCGTCGACGACGCCCGGCGAGTCGCCTACCACGCCGGCTACCTCGGCGCGTGCCACGACGCCATCGGTGACGGCACCGACCTCCGCGGCTACTTCGCGTGGTCGCTCCTGGACAACTTCGAGTGGGCCTCCGGCTACGACAAACGGTTCGGGCTCCACCACGTCGACTTCGCGACGGGCACGCGAACGCCCAAGGCCTCGGCCCACTGGTACCGCGACGTGATCGCCCAGGGTGGGCTCCCCGCCGACGCGCCCGCCGGCGACGGCGCCACGGCCCTCGCTTCCCTCTCCGCCGACGCCGACGCGCCGGCCCGCCTGCGCACTCCCCGATGACTTCCGATCCCCACGGCGACGGCGCCTCCGTCGGTCTCGACGGGCCCGACGCCCGGCTGACGGCGCTCCGCAAGGCGCACGAGGCGCTCGTCACCCGCCCCAACGCCCCCGAGCCGCTCGGCAACGGGATCTACACCCGATACCGGCACCCCGTCCTCACGGCCGAGCACGCGCCGATCGAGTGGCGCTACGACCTCGACCCGGCAACGAACCCGTTCATGATGGAGCGGCTGGGCGTCAACGCCGCATTCAACGCGGGGGCGATCAAGCTGGGCGAGCGCTACCTCGTGGTGGCCCGTGTCGAGGGCGTCGATCGCAAGTCGTTCTTCGCCGTCGCCGAGAGCCCGACGGGCGTCGACCGGTTCCGGTTCTGGGAGGAGCCGCTCGTGATGCCGGAGACGGACGAGCCCGACACGAACGTCTACGACATGCGCCTCACGGCGCACGAGGACGGCTGGATCTACGGCCTTTTCTGCACCGAGCGCGCGGACTCCGAGGCGCACGCCGCCGGGGACCTCTCCGCCGCCATCGCCCAGTGTGGCATCGCGCGGACGAAGGACCTGAAAACGTGGGAGCGGTTGCCGGACCTCGTCACGCCGAGCCCGCAGCAGCGCAACGTGGTGCTCCACCCCGAGTTCGTCGACGGGCCGGACGGCCAGCCGGCCTACGGCCTCTATACCCGCCCGCAGGACGGCTTCATCTCGGCCGGCTCGGGCGGCGGCATCGGCTGGGGCACGTCGCCGACGATGGACGGCGCGCGCGTCGAGCGGGAGGACGTCGTCGACCCCCGCGTGTACCACTCGGTGAAGGAGGTCAAGAACGGGCAGGGGCCGCCGCCCCTCCGCACCGAGGCCGGGTGGCTCCACCTCGCGCACGGCGTCCGGGGCACCGCGGCCGGCCTCCGCTACGTGACGTACCTGTTCCTGACGGCGCTCGACGAGCCGTGGCGCGTGACGCACGCACCGGGTGGCCACCTCATCGAGCCGCAGGGCGCCGAGCGCGTCGGGGACGTCTCGAACGTGACGTTCGCCAACGGCTGGGTCGCGGACGACGACGGGCGGGTGTTCCTCTACTACGCCTCGTCCGACACGCGTCTCCACGTGGCCACGAGCACCGTCGACCGGCTCGTGGACTACGCGCTCCACACGCTGCCGGACAGCCTCCGCTCGGCCGCCGCCGTCGACCAGCGGCTCGCGCTGATCCGCAAGAACCGCGCGTTTCTCGACCGCTGATGGAGTTGCTCGCTGCCGAGGCCCGCGCCGAACTGGTCGACCGGATCCTCCCGTTCTGGGCAGAGCGGACGCTCGACGAGGCGCACGGGGGGTTCGTCGGGCGGATCGACGGCCACGGCCGGCGCGTGCTCGAGGCGGCCAAAGGCAGCGTGCTCAACGCTCGCATCCTGTGGACCTTCGCGGCGGCCTGCCGCGCGCTCGGCACCGACCGCTGGTGCGACGAGGCCGACCGTGCCTACGATGCGCTCCGTTCCCACTTCGCCGACCCCGAGCACGGTGGCGTCTACTGGACCGTCGCCCCAGACGGCACCCCGGTCGACGACAAAAAGCAGGTCTATGCCCAGGCGTTCACGATCTACGGGCTCGCCGAACATGTCCGCCAGCGCGGCGACGGCGAGGCGCTGGCGTGGGCGCAGGACCTCTACCGGCTCGTCGAGGACCGGGCCGTCGATCCGGTACACGGTGGCTACGTCGAAGCCTTCTCGCGCGACTGGGGCCCGGCCGCCGACCTCCGCTTGAGCGAGAAGGACGCCGACGCGCCGAAATCGATGAACACGCATCTCCACCTTCTGGAGGCGTACACGGCGCTCCACCGCGTCTGGCCCGACGCCGGGCTGGCGAACCGCCTTCGCGCGCTCGTCGAACTGTTCTTGGACCGCATCGTCGACCCCGGCACCGGCCACCTCGGACTGTTTTTCGGGATGGACTGGGCGCCGCTCTCGGCCGAGGTCTCGTTCGGCCACGACGTCGAGGCGGGCTGGCTCCTGAACGAGGCCGCCGCTGAGCTGGGCGACGCCGACCTGGTGGGCAGGGTCCGCCCCGTCGCCCTCCGCCTCGCGCGGCTCACGCTGGAGGAGGGCCTCGATGCCGACGGCGGACTGTTCAACGAGCGCTCGGCGAGCGGGCACCTCGACACCGACAAGCACTGGTGGCCGCAGGCCGAGGCCGTCGTCGGCTTCCTCGACGCCTACGAGCACACCGGCGAGGCCGCCTTCGCCGACGCCGCACGGCGGACGTGGGCCTTCATCCAGCGTGCCATCGTCGACCGCGACGGCGGCGAGTGGTTCTTCCGCGTCGACCGCGGCGGCGTGCCTTACCGTGAGGAGGACACGGTCGGGCCCTGGAAGTGCCCGTACCACAATGCCCGCGCCTGCCTCGAGATCATGGAGCGGGCGGGCTCCGCGGTGTCGGTCTGAGCAAAGGGGCGAGCGGGGGCAACGGGCTTCCGGCCTCGACGGCAGGTCACAAATGCGTCCGCTGCGTCTCCCTGTGCGGGAAATGGGCTCGGAGAGGGCCTCTCCGCTCCGGAATCCCTCGGAAGCGCTTGCAATAATCAAATTGATTGATATACTATTCGTGAAGCCGGCCTCGGCCTCCCGCTGTCGGCTTTGCTACTCCCCTGACGCTCCGTCCCGCATGACCTCGCGCATCGCCCGTCTGGGCCTCCTCGCGCTGGCGGCCCTCGTCGCCGCCCCGACCTTCGCGACGCCGTCCCCGGCCGCCGGCCGGATCATCGGCGTCGTGACCGACGCCCAGACCGGCGACCCGCTCCTCGGCGCGAGCGCCCGGATCGCGGGCACCTCGATCGGCGCGTCGACCGACATGGACGGCCGGTTCTCGATCCCGAGCGTGCCCTCGGGCCCGCAGCAGCTCGTCGTGTCATACGTCGGCTACGTCAGCGACACGCTAACGGTCGACGTGCCCGACGGGGGGACGGTCGAGGTCGAGGCGGCGCTGAGCTTCCAGACGCTCGAGGGCGTCGAGGTCACGGCCCAGGTGGCCGGCCAGCTCGCCGCCATCAACGAGCAGTTCCGCGACCGGACCGTCGTCAACGTCGTCTCGGCCGACCGCATCCAGGAGCTCCCCGACAACAACGCGGCCGAGTCGATCGGCCGGCTGCCCGGCGTGGCCATCCAGCGCTCCGGCGGCGAGGCCAACAAGGTGGCCATCCGCGGGCTCTCGCCCAAGTTCAACAACGTGACCGTCAACGGCGTCCGGCTGGCGGGCACCGACGGTGGCGACCGGTCCGTCGACCTCTCGCTCATCTCGTCGAACATCCTCGACGGCATCGAGGTGCGGAAGGCCATCACGCCCGACATGGACGCCGACGCCATCGGCGGCGCGGTCAACCTCCGGCTGCGGAGCGCGCAGAGCGGGCTCGCCGTCGATGTCCTCGGTCAGGGCGGCTACACCGCACTCCAGGACTCCTACGACAACTACAAGGCGGTCGGAACGGTGAGCAACCGGTTCTTCGGCGACCGCCTCGGGCTCATCGGCACGTTTAACGCCGACCGCTACGACCGGAGCGCCGACAAGCTCGGGATCGGGTACGGCCGCCAGTCGAACCCGCAGACGGGCGAGGACGAGCTGTTCGTCAACAACCTCGACACGCGCGAAGAGACGATCGCCCGTTCGCGCGCTGGCGGCAGTGTCCTCCTCGACTACACGGTCCCGGCCGGCCGGCTGACGGCCAACACGTTCTTCAACGCGCTGAGCAACGAGGGCCTCGTCCGCAACCGGCTCGCGTCCGAGAACAACCTCTCATACAACGTCAACATGTTCGACGGCGAGACGACGCTCTGGACGAGCGCGCTCGGGGTTGAGCAGGACTTCGGCTGGCTCCGCTACGACGCGACCGGGACCTACTCACGCTCGGAGACGATCAGCCCGGAGGACATGGCGTGGACGTTCTCGCTCGACGGGAGCCGCGGGTTCGAGAGCGGCCCGTCCGGGCGCGTTGGCGTCTCGCCGCAGGCGCTCGAGATCCGCCAGGACTCGACGCTCGAGCTCAACACGATTTGGGTCGACGAAACGAGCCTGACGGAGAACCAGAGCGGGGTCCAGGCTAACATCCAGGTCCCGTTCCGGCTCGGCTCGTTCGTCAACGGCTACGTCAAGACGGGCGGCAAGCTCCGCTGGCTCGACCGGACCTACGATCGCGACCGGTACGGCCGCCAGGGTCTCCAGTACCCCAACGCGAACCTGTTCGAGTGCCTCGCGCAGGGGGTCCCCCAGTACACCGACGCGTTCGGGGCTGACAACCCCAACTCGATCTCCGTCAGCGACGTCCTCCTCGACTACTCTCGGAGCGACGACTTCTTCGACGGCGACTACGGTCTCGGCCTCGTGCCCGACGAGGACCTCCTGATGGAGATCACGCGCGCGCTCCAGAGCGACGCCTGCGCCGACCCCGGCGACACGCCCTACGCCACCGAGTTCGTCGGGCAGTACCACCCCGAGACCATCACCTCGCTCGGCGGCGACTACAGCGGGACCGAGGCCTACCAGGCGGCCTACGTAATGGCCGAGTTGAGCCTGGGCGACTACGTGACCGTGATCCCGGGCGTCCGCTACGAGCGCGACAACACGGTCTACGATGGCCAGCGCTTCCGGACGATCACGAACGGCGCCGTCTTCGCGCCGCCCGGCGACTTCACCGAACTCACGGCTGAGCGGACGTTCGACTACTGGCTCCCGATGGTCCACCTCGACGTCCAGCCCCTCGACTGGCTCTCGGTCCGGCTGGCGCGGACGGAGACGCTGGCCCGGCCCAACTTCAACCAGTACGCCCCGATCACGTCGATCGACCAGTTCAACTCGAACGTCAACGCGGCCAACGCGCTGCTCCGCCCGTCGCAGGCGACGAACTACGACGCCTCGCTCCAGATCGTCCGCGGCGACCTCGGGCTCGTCGGCGTCTCGGGCTTCCACAAGACGATCGATGACCTCGTCATCGGCGTCTCGATCCCGGTCTCGTCCGACCTCGACCCGCCGGAGGGGACGAACATCCCGCCCGCCTGGTACGACGGGTTCCGCCCGTTCGTCACGACGGACGTCAACAGCCCCGAGCCGGCCACGTTCTATGGCTACGAGCTCGAGTGGCAGACCAACTTCTCGTACCTCCCCGGCGCGCTGAAGGGGATCGTCCTGAATCTGAACTACACCCGGACGTTCTCCGAGACGACGTACTTCAGCTACCGGCTCGAGAGCGAGCTGATCCCGGGCCGCCCGCCGCGGCAGGTGTTCACCGTCGTCGACACGACGCGGGCCGGGCGCGTGCCCGACCAGGCCGCCCACGTCGCCAACGTCACGCTGGGCTACGACTACAAGGGGTTCTCGACGCGGCTCTCGTACCTCTTCCAGAGCAACACGACGGCCGGCGTGAACTCGGTCAACCCGCTGTTCGACCAGTTCGTGGGCGACTACTCGCGGTTCGACCTCTCGGTCCGCCAGCAGCTCCAGGCGGGGATCGAGCTGTTCGCCAACCTGAACAACCTGAACAGCCGGCCCGATCAGCGCTACACCTACCAGAACTCGGTCACCGGCGACTACGAGTTCACCGACGACACGCTCTCGTACCGCGAGCTCTACGGGTTCACGGTCGATGTCGGCGCCCGCTACCGGTTCTAGGCCGGCCCCGCCCTCCGCCGGGCTCGGCCGCGGGGGCTTCCCTCTCATCCCACTCCCCCTTATCGACATGAGGTCTTTCTACTCACGGCTCCTGCCGGCGCTCGCCCTCGCGGCGCTGGCGGCCCCATCCCACGCCCAGACGGAGTTCACCGAGTGCCCGACCGACCGGGCCGAGTGCGTCGTCGAGTGGGCCGCCGCCGACGGGTTCACGCCCGTCATCAACGCGCTCCGCAACACGATCGCCAACGACACCGACCGCCCGGCCGACCGCGTCTACGTGCTCTACCGGGGCGGCCTCTACTGGAACGAGGACACGATCGAGAACGACGGGTTTGACCTCCGGCTCCGCGGCCAGACGGCCGAGGAGGGCGCGGCCGACGGCCAGAACGTCTGCGGTGTCGGCGGGAACGAGGACTGCGGCCCGGCGCTCCTCCAGCGGTTCGTCCGCGAGGACAACACGATCGAGGCCGTCATGATCCGGAGCGGCGGCGACGGCAACGGCGGCCAGTACCTCACGAACCTCTGGATCATGGGCCAGGACAACACCGGGGTCACGGCCAACTACGAGCCGATCGTCATCAATTCGTCGAACTCGCGGTTCGTCTACGACAATGTCATCTTCGACCGCAACGACTGGCACCACCTCGGCTTCAAGCAGGGTGGGAACTCCATCTTTATCCGCAACTCGAAGTTCCGGAACCTCTCCGAGAACACGCAGCGGTACGGCGGCCGCGGCATCCGGCTCGAGGCAGGAGCCGACACGGTCGCCTTCGAGAACAACTCGTTCTTCAACATCACGTCGTTCCCGTTTCAGTCGGAGTCGGCGCCGGTGTCGTTCTTCCTGTTCAACCACAACACCGTCGTCAACCACGGGCTGGCGTTCAACGCCGGCGGGCTCTGGGACCAAGCGTTCATCACGAACAACGTCCTTACGAACCCCTTCTACCAGGGCGAGAGCGAGGACCTCTACACACAGCCGAACCGGGTCGACCCGTTCTCGGGCGTGTTCAACATCGGGGCGGTCCCGGCCGACTTCGGCCTCTTCGATGGGGACCGCCGCGTGGCGTTCGCGAACAACACCTACGGCCGGGCCGACCGGCTCGAGGCGTTCTACGAGACCTTCGACCCGGTCGTCCGCGCGCAGCCGCTCGTGAGCGACACGACCCAGGGCTGGTTCGACGCCTTCCCGGGGATGGTCATCCAAGACAACATCGACACGATCCCGAACTTCGTTAGCGCCCCGACCACGGACGAGGTGTACGGCCTGATCGAGGCGTTCGTCGAGGACGTTTCGACGCCGGGCACGCAGACGCCGTACGCCTCCGTCGTGTGGGACCCGGGCCGCGACGACAACCCGCTCGCCGTCAACTGGCCGCTCCCGGAGGACTTCTCGTACTCCGACCCCGAGCTCCTCACGGCCGGCACCGACGGGCTCCCGCTGGGCGACCTCAACTGGTTCCCCGACGCGCTCGCCCAGTACGAGGCGCGGTCGCTGGAGGACGTTATCGAAGGGCTCTACGAGCTCGTCGGCGGCACGCCGGTCCCGCCGATCGCGGCGCCGGTCTACCAGGCCGAGGACGGCACGCTCGGCGAGGGCGCCACGGTGGCCTCGGTCGAGGGCTTCACGTCGATCGAGTTCGAGGCCAGCGGGTTCGCCGAGTGGACGTTCAGCGTCCCGTCGGACGGGGACTACGGCCTCAACGTGAACACGAGCATGTTCGCCAACGGAGTGCGCGGCCAGCGGATCATCCTCGACGGCGTCGGGCTCCGTAACTCGACGAACTACGGCGAGTACTTCTTCTGCCTCGAGACGAGCACGAACGCCGACTGCCCGGCCGGTGACGACGCGCGGATTCCGGTCGACGACTTCGGCGTCGTCGAGATCCGTCCGAACGACCTCATCCCCGACGTGGCCACTGGGCTCACGCTCTCGGCCGGCGCCCACACGCTCCGCATCGAGCCGTCGTGGGGCTACCAGGCCTTCGCCGAGATCGAGGTGGTCGACGCCACGGGCAGCGTGGTCGCCACGCTGACTCCGCCCGAGGCCACGACGGCCGGCATCACCGAGGTCTGCCCGGACGAGGAGGCCTACTGCCCGCGTGGCTTCCAGACGGTCGACCTTTCGGCCGGCGGGAGCGTCACGTTCGGGTACACGGTTCCGGACGCCGGCGTGAGCCTGACCCCGATCGTGACCTACACGTCGGCGTCGGGCAGCTCGGGCGAGATCCTCGTCGATGGGGCCTCGCAGGGCACGTTCACGTTCGCGCCGACGGCCGACGGCGAGGCCGGCGTCGTCACGCTCGACCAGTTCAACGTCGCGTCGGGCCCGCGCTCGATCGCGATCGTCTCGAACGACGGCGGCGTCTCGATCGACTTCGTCCAGTTCGCGATCTACGACTACGGCGTGACGGCCGTCGAGGAGCTGCCGGAGGGCTGGTCGCTCGGGAACTCGTTCCCGAACCCGACCGCCGGGACGGCGACCATCCGGTTCGCCCTCGGCGAGGCCGCCGACGTCCGCCTCGACGTCTACGACGTCCTCGGCCGCCGCGTCTCGACGCTGGCCGACGGGCTCATGACGGCCGGTGGGCACGAGGTGCGCTTCGACGCGCGCGCCCTCGCGAGCGGGACCTACGTCTACCGGCTCTCGACGCCGGTCGGCCAGCAGACCCGCCGCCTGACGATCGTCCGGTAGAGTAGCCCGGACGCGCCCGCCGGCGGACCCGACGCGGTCCGCTGGCGGGCAGGGACCCCCACCGAGGTGAGCGAGCGGCGACGCCGTACCCGCCCCGCCTCGCGTGGGGGTCTTTTTTGATCTGCCCGTCCCCTCATGCCTGTTCGCTTCCTTGTTCTCCTCGCGCTCGCTGTCGCCGGCTGCGCCTCTCCGGCCCACCTCGGCGACGCCCCGTCCGAGGCGGACCTCGTTGACTCTGACGCGACGCCTGAGACGCGGGCGCTCTTCGCGAACCTCCGCGCGGTCGCCCAGGACCACGTCTTGTTCGGCCACCAGGACGACCTCGCCTACGGCGTGACGTGGGACCGCGAGGCCGGCCGCTCCGACGTGAAGGAGACCGCCGGCTCGTACCCGGCCGTCTACGGCTGGGAGCTCGGCGACCTCGAGCTGGGCGCCGAGGAGAACCTCGACGGCGTCCGCTTCGCCGACATGCAGCGGTGGATCCGGGAGGGCCACAGTCGCGGCGGCGTCGTGACCCTGTCGTGGCACATGGCGAACCCGGCCTCGGGCGGGACCACGTGGGACACCACGCCGGCCGTCCACACGATTCTCCCCGGCGCGGGAAACCACGACACGTTCCGCCAGTGGCTCGACGCGTTCGCCGACTTCGTCGGCGGCCTCCACGACGAGCGCGGGCGGCCCGTCCCCGTCCTCTTCCGGCCGTTCCACGAGCACACTGGGAGCTGGTTCTGGTGGGGCGCCGACATGACGTCCGTCGACGACTACAAGGCGTTGTGGCGGTTCACCGTCGAGTACCTCCGCGACGAGCGCGGGCTCCACAACCTGCTCTACGTCTACTCGCCCGACGTCTTCGAGACCGAGGCCGAGTACCTCGAGCGCTACCCCGGTGACGCCTACGTCGACGTCCTCGGCTCGGACGACTACCAGGCGCTCAAGGCCGATTCGACGGTCGCCGACATGACGCGGCGCCTCGCCACGGTCGTCCGCCTCGCGGAGGCGCGCGGCAAGCTGGCCGTGCTCAGCGAGACCGGCCTCGAGGGCGTTCCCGACGACGACTGGTGGACGAACCGGCTCCTTCGCGCCATCGAGGCCGACCCGGACGCGCGGCGGATCGCCTACGCGCTCGTCTGGCGCAACGCGAACGCCGAAACGCGTGCGGCCCGCGGCGAGAGCACCACGCACTGGTTCGGACCGCACCCCGACGGCGCCGACGCGGCCGACTTCCGCCGCTTCGCTGCGACCGAGTTCGTCCTCTTGGAGGACGAGCTCCCCGATCTCTACGAGCGCTAGGCCGTGACTACAGTTCGCCTCCTTTGTCTATTGGCCCTCCTCGGGGGAGCGCTCCCCGAGGCGGCCGCCTCGGGGGCCGACCTCCCCAACGTCCTCCTCGTGATGACGGACGACCAAGGGTGGGGCGACGTGCGGAGCCACGGCAACCCGCTCATCGATACGCCGGTGATGGACCGGCTGGCGCGCGAGGGCGCGCGGCTCGAGCGGTTCTACGTGAGCCCGGTCTGTGCGCCGACACGCGCCAGTCTCCTCACAGGGCGGTACAGTCTCCGCACGGGGGTCCAGTGGGTGACTTTCGGGCTGGAGACGATGCGCGCCGAGGAGGTCACCCTCGCCGAAGTGTTCGGCGCTGCTGGCTACGCGACCGGGCTCTTCGGGAAGTGGCACAACGGGGCGCACTACCCCACGGACCCGGTCGGGCAGGGGTTCGAGACGTTCGTGGGCTTCTCGGCCGGCCATTGGACCAACTACCACGACGCCCCGCTCCTGGCGGGCGGGCGGGAGATCGCAACGGAGGGGTTCATCACGGACGTCCTCACCGACTCGGCCCTGGCCTTCGTGGAGCGCCACCGCGACCGACCGTTTCTCGCTTACGTCCCCTATAACGCACCGCACAGCCCGTTCCAAGTCCCCGACCGCTACTTCGATCGGTACATGGGCCGGGGGCTCGATGCCCGGACGGCAGCGGCCTACGGGATGGTCGAGAACGTGGACGACAACCTGGGCCGGCTCCTCGACCGCCTCGACGCGCTCGGCCTGCGTGAGCGAACCATCGTGGTGTTCCTCACGGACAACGGCCCGAACGGCGACCGCTACAACGGTCACATGCGAGGGGTCAAGGCGAGCGTCCACGAGGGCGGGAGCCGCGTGCCCCTGTTCGTCCGCTGGCCCGGCCGCATCCGCGAGGGGCGGACCGTCCGTGGGCTCTCGGCCCACATCGACCTGCTCCCGACGCTCGCCAACCTCGCTGGCGTCCCGCTCCCGCCGGGCCTCGCGCTCGACGGCGTGAGCCTCGCGCCGGCCCTCCTGGGGGACTCTGACGCGCCCGCCGACCGGGTCCTGTTCACTCACCACTCGCGCGGGGCCGAACTAGAGCCCTACCCCGGCGCGGTCCGCACCGACCGGTGGCGGGCCGTGAACGAGGGGGCGGGGTGGGCCCTGTTCGACATGCTCGCCGACCCCGCCGAGCACGTGGACGTGGCGGCCCACCACCCCGACGCCGTCGCCCGCTTCGGGGCCGCCTACGAAGCCTGGTTCGCCGACGTGACGCGCGGGCTCGGCGGGACGCGGCGGATCCCGGTCGGCTACCCCGACGCCCCGGCCGTCGCGCTTCCGGCGGTCCAGAGCACGTTCGCCGGCGGCGTTCGCTACGCCGGCGAGAGCGGGTGGTCCCACGACTGGTTGACGGGGTGGGGGCGCCCCGGCGACCGCGCCGTCTGGGCGCTCGACGTGGTCGAGCCAGGCCTCTACCGGGTGGCTCTCGATGTGACGGCGGCCCAGGCGGGCGGGCGGCTCCGCGTCTTGGCGGGGGGCACCTCCACCGAGGCCGTCGTCACGGAGGCCTTCGACCCCCCGTTCCTCCCCAGCCCCGACCGCATCCCCCGAGGCGAGGTCTACGCCAAGCCCTGGGCTCGCCTCGACGCCGGAACGCTCCGCCTCGGGGCTGGGGCCGTCGACCTCGCCGTCGAGTGGGCGGGCGGACCCGCGGGCCTCGATCTCCAGGCCGTCCACCTCCACCGCCTCGCGCCATGACCCACGCTCTCCTTCGCCTCGGCGTCCCCGTGGCGGGCCTCGTCATGCTCGCTGGCGGGGCCCTCGCACAAGGGGCCCCGGGACGCGTCCCGTTCAACGACCAGGAGCTGTTCCTCAGCGGCGGCAACGTCGCGTGGGTCGACTTTGCCCGCGACATCGGGCCGGGGCAGACGAACCTCGACGCGTTCGCGGAGGCGTTCGCGAGCGTCCGAGACAACGGCGGCAACACGCTCCGGCTGTGGCTCCACACGACGGGCGAGGCCACGCCGGCCTGGAGCGCGACCGAGACGGGCGTCGTGACGGGGCCGGGCGCGGGCGCCATCGAGGACCTCGAGGCGATCCTCGACCTCGCGTGGGAGCACGAGGTGGGCCTCATGCTCTGCCTGTGGTCGTTCGACATGCTCCAGCAGGGCCGCTCGGCGCAGCAGTTCGCGCACAACCGGGCGATCCTAGAGGACCCGGCCAAGACACAGACCTACATCGACCACGCGCTCGTGCCGATGGTCGAGGCCCTCGCCGACCACCCGGCCGCCATCGCGTGGGAGATCTTCAACGAGCCCGAGGGGATGACGACGCAGTTCGGCTGGACGCCCCAGCGCGTCTCGATGAGCGACGTCCAGCGGTTCGTGAACCTCACGGCCGGCGCCATCCACCGCGCCGCGCCCGGCTCCGTCGTGACGAACGGGTCGTGGAGCTTCTACGCCTCATCCGACAACGTCCCGGGCCAGAACCGGATGAACTACTACCGCGACGACCGGCTCGTCGCGGCCGGCGGCGATCCCGACGGCACGCTCGACTACTACACGGTCCACTACTACGAGTGGGGCGGAACCCAGATCTCGCCGTTCCACCACGACGTGGGCCACTGGGGCCTCGACAAGCCCGTCGCCATCGCCGAGTTCTACCTCTACGACGACCGCGACCTCGCCTTCTACCAGGGCTACCCGACGCCGGAGGCCCAGCGGACAGCGGCCCTCGACGCGGTCTACGGAGTCTCTTGGCCTGCCCTCTACGAGACGCTCTACGACCGCGGCTACGCCGGTGCGCTCGGCTGGCAGTGGTGGGACTACTGGACGGACCGCGACGACGGCGGGCAGGGCCAACTCAACAACTGGCCCCGCTCCCTGGCCAACATGGCGTCCCTGGCCGAGGCGCACCCCGAGGCGGTCGCGGTGGACGTCGGGTTCCGGCTGTCGTCGTTCACGGCGTCGCCGGAGGGCATCGAGGCGGGCGGGGCGAGCGTGCTCGCGTGGTCCACCAGCGGGGCGAGCGTGACGCTCGACGGCGCGCCCGTCGACCCGATCGGTAACGTGACCGTCGCGCCGACCGAGACGACGACGTACACGCTCGTCGCGACCGACCTCGACGACGCCTCGGTCTCCGAGACGGCCACGGTCACGGTCCGCGTGCTCGACCCCGGCGAGGTCAACCGCGCGCTCGACGGGACCACGACGGGCTCGACGTGGGAGACGTGCTGCGGCCCGGCGCGCGTCCCCGGCCTTGCGACCGACGGCGACCCGGCCACGCGCTGGTCGAGCGCCTGGAACGACGGCTCCGGCGGCACGCCGGACGAACAACTCGACGACGACCCCGACGACGAGTGGCTGGCGGTCGACCTCGGCGCGGCCTACGACGTGGCGCGCGTCGTGCTGGTGTGGGAGGCCGCGTTCGGCGAGCAGTACGCCATCGAGACGTCGTACGACGGCGTGCTCTGGACGGCCGCGCACACCGAGGCGGCCGGCGACGGCGGGACGGACGACGTCGTGTTCGACCCGCCGATCTCCGCCCGCTACGTGCGGATGCGCGGGATCGAGCGTGCGATGATCGACGGCCAGCAGTACGGCTACTCGCTCTACGAGATGGAGGTCTACGGGGTGGCGTCGGCGGAGCAGCCGCCCGAAGTCGAGGTCACGAGCCCCGGACTGATGACAGTCGTCGCGCCCGGCGCCACGGTCGCGGTGGCGGCCGTTGCCAACGACGCCGACGGGACCGTGCTGCGCGTCGCGTTCTACCTCGACGGCGAGCTGCTGGCGACCGACGACGCGGCCCCGTTCACGGCGACGTGGACCGCCGCGGCCGAGGGCGAGCACGTCCTCACGGCCGTCGCCACCGACGACAGCGGCATCGCGGTCTCGACGACGCCCTACCCGGTCCTCGTCGCCCCGGCCGGCGCTTTCCGCCGGTTCGAGGCCGAGGGCGCCGCGCTCTCGGGAGACGCGACCGTCACCCCGGCGGCCGGTGCCAGCGGCGGGAGCTACGTGAGCCTCGACGGCGAGACCGGCGGGACGCTCGTGTGGGAGGTCCCCGTGCGCGCGGCCGGGACGTACACCGTGACCGTCGGCTACACGCTCCCGTTCGGCGAGAAGACGCAGTACCTCGTGGTCGACGGCGACACGACCGTGCTCCGGTTCACGGGCCTGCTCGACACGTGGCTCCAGCGGCGCGCCGAGGTCGAGCTGGCGGCCGGCGTCGCCGAGGTCCGGCTCGAGCGGTTCTGGGGCTACATGGGCGTCGACTACCTCGGCGTCGAGGAGGCCGCCCTGCCCGGCGTCGTCACCGAGGCGGAGCCGGCCGAGGGCGTCCGCCTCGACGCGCCGCGCCCGAACCCGGCTGCCCGGGCGGCGACCGTCGGCTTCCACCTCCCCGAGTCCGGCCCGGTCCGCCTCGACGTGTTCGATGCCACGGGCCGTCGCGTGGCCGTGCTCGTGGACGGCGTCCGGCCGGCCGGACCGCACGAGGCCGCCCTCGACGTGAGCGGCCTGAGCGGCGGCGTCTACCTCGTCCGCCTCGGCGCCTCCCGCGACACGGTCGCCCGCCTGTTCGCCGTCGCCCGCTGACGATGGAGACGGTCGCCCTCGACACGCGCCGGCCGCTGGCGCCGCGCCGGATGCGCGGGCCGTTCGCCGTCGTCACGACGCTGTTCTTCCTGTGGGGCTTCATCACCGTCATGGTCGACGCGCTCGTGCCGCGGCTGAAGGCGGTGTTCGAGCTGAGCTACTTCGAGGCCGCGCTCGTTCAGTTCGCCTTTTTCGCGGCGTACCTCTTCCTGTCGATCCCGAGCGGCCTGCTGATCGCGCGCGTCGGCTACAAGCGCGGCGTGGTGGTCGGGCTGCTGGCGATGGCGACGGGGTGCCTCCTGTTCGTGCCGGCGGCCGGGCTCCGGGTGTACGCGCTGTTCCTCCTGGCGATGTTCGTGCTCGCGGGCGGGATCACGGTGCTGCAGGTGGCCGCGAACCCGTACGTCGCTGCCCTAGGCCCGGCGCGGACGGCCTCGGCGCGGCTCAACCTCGCGCAGGCGTTCAACTCGCTGGGCACGACGATCGCGCCGCTCGTGGGCGCTGCGTTCATCCTCGGCACTACGGTCCTGCCGTCCAGCGAGATCGCCGGCCTCGGCGACGCCGAGCGGGCGGCCTACTACGCCGCCGAGGCGGGCACCGTCCAGACGCCATTCGTGGCGCTGGCGGCTGTGCTCGCCGCGCTGGCCGCCGGGTTCGCGCTCGTCCGGCTGCCGAAGATCCTCGAGACCGACGATCCCGCCTCCGGGAGCTACCGCGGGGCGCTGGCGTCTCGGCCGCTCATGTGGGGCGCCGTCGGCATCTTCCTGTACGTGGGGGCGGAGGTCACGATCGGGAGCTACCTCGTCAACTACTTCCTGGCGCTCGACGTGGCCGCGCTCGTGGCCGCGACGCCGTGGCTGGCGGGCGTGGCGGACTTCCTGTCCGGCGGCGACTACGCGTCGTTCAACGTCGAGCGGCTGGCGGGGACGTCCGTGGCCCTCTATTGGGGCGGGGCGATGGTGGGCCGGTTCGTGGGCGCCGCGCTGCTGCAGGTCGTGGCACCGGGGCGGCTGCTTGCCGTGTGCTCGGGCCTCGCCATCGCGCTGCTGGCAGTGAGCGTCGCCAGCGGCGGGGCCGTGGCGATGGCGGCGATCCTGGCGGTCGGGCTCGTCAACTCGATCCAGTTCGCGACGATCTTTACGCTCGCCATCGACGGGCTCGGTCCGCACACGGCCCAGGGCTCGGGCGTCCTATGCACGGCGATCGTCGGCGGCGCGGTCGTCCCGCCACTCTACGGGGCCCTTGCCGACGCCGTCGGCGTCCAGCCGGCGTTCCTGCTCCTCACCCTCTGCTACGGGACCATCGCGGCCTACGGCCTCACCCGCGCCCGCGTCGCCGCCGAGGCGCTCGACCGCGACGCCCCGCTCTCTGCCGTCACCGTCTGATCCATGCGCTCGCTCCTCGTCTTCTTCCTCCTCGTCGCGGCGGCCCACGCCCAGTCGGACGCGATCCGTCTCAACCAGATCGGGTTCTACCCGGACGGCCCGAAGGTGGCCGTCGCCGTCGGTGCCGCGGCCGGGACGTTCACCGTCCACGCGCCCGGGGACCCCGAGCCGGTCCTGATCCGCGAGCTCGGCCCGGCCGAGACGTGGGGCCCGTCCGGCGAGACCGTCCGCCTCGCGGACTTTTCGGACTTGGACGTCCAGGGCGAGTACGTCGTCTCGGTCGACGGGCTCGGCACGTCGCACCCGTTCCTCGTATCCGACCGCGTCCATCAGGAGGTCGCGCGGGGGGCGCTGAAGGCGTTCTACTTCATGCGCGCGTCGGTCCCGCTGGAGCCGGCGTACGCCGGCCCGTGGTCGCGGCCAGCGGGCCACCCCGACGACCGGGTCCTAGTCCACAACTCGGCGGCGACTGCCGGCCGGCCGGCCGGGACGGTGATCGCGTCGCCCGGCGGCTGGTACGACGCCGGCGACTACAACAAGTACGTCGTCAACTCCGGCATCTCGGTCGGCACGCTGCTCCTGCTGCTGGAGCAGTACCCGGAGTACGCGGCGGGACTCGACACGGCGATCCCCGAGAGTGGCGACGCCGTTCCCGACCTGCTCGACGAGACGCTCGTCAACGTCCGCTGGATGTTGACGATGCAGGACGAGGACGGCGGCGTCTACCACAAGCTGACGACGGCCAACTTCAGCGGCGAGGTCATGCCGCACCGGGCGACGGCGACGCGCTACGTCGTGACGAAGGGGACGGCCGCCACGCTCGACTTCGCCGCGACGATGGCGCAGGCCAGCCGCGTCGTCGCCGGCTACGAGGACGCCTTCCCGGGCTTCGCCGACTCGCTCCGCGTGGCTGCCGAGGCGGCCTGGGTGTGGGCCGATGCGAACCCGGACGTGGCCTACGAGCAGTGGGCGCTCTCCGACCCCGCCGTCAACACGGGCACGTACGCACCGGGCGGCGACGACTTCGCCGACGAGTTCGACTGGGCCGCCTGGGAGCTCTACCTCACGACCGGCGACACGGCCTACCTCGACGCCCGCCCGATCCCGGCGTCGCCCGGCCTCGGCACGCCGTGGTGGGGGAGCGTCCGCGAGATGGGCTACTACTCGCTCCTCACGCACCGCGACCGGATCGCGGCCGACGTCGACGTGGACGCCATCGCGGAGGCGCTCGTGGGGCAGGCCGGCTGGTTCGCCTCGATGCAGGCCGCCTCGGCCTACAACGTCGTGATGGGCGGCCAGCCGTGGATGTGGGGCTGGGGCAGCAACTCGACCGCGGCCAACCAGGGGCTCGCGCTCGTCATGGCGTACCAGCTCTCGGGCGACCGCGCCTACCTCGACGCCGCCATCGCCAACCTCGACTACCTCCTCGGCCGGAACGGGACGGGCTACTCGTTCCTGACCGGCTTCGGGGACAAGACGCCGATGGGCATCCACCACCGGCCGTCGGAGGCGGACGGCGTCCCGGAGCCCGTGCCCGGCCTCCTCGCCGGCGGCCCGAACCCGGGCCAGGAGGACGGCTGCTCGTACCCCGTCCCACGCGGGACGTTGCCCGCCCGGTCGTACGTCGACGACTGGTGCAGCTACGCCTCGAACGAGATCACGATCAACTGGAACGCGCCGCTCGTCTACCTCGCGACGGCCATCGAGGCGGAGCTGTCGGAGACCGGTCTCCCGTCGGCGACCGACAGCGAGCCGCGCGGCGCGCTCCCGGTCGAGGGCTTCCCGAACCCGTTCCGCGCCGAGGCCACCATCCGGTTCGAGCTGGCGGCGGCGTCCGACGTGACGGTCCGGATGTTCGACGCGCTTGGCCGGGAGGTCGGCCGGCCGCTCGACGGCGCGGCGCGGGGGGCCGGCGTCCACCGCGTCCCGTTCGACGCGCGCGACCTACCGGGCGGGCTCTACCTGTACCGCGTCGAGACCGACGGCGCCGCGTCCGTCGGGACGCTGACGCTCGCCCGCTGACCCCGTCCGCCTCGGTGCCGAGGCCGACCCACTCCCGCACGCCCATGCTTCGGTTTCTCGCCCTCCTGCTCGTCGCCGGTTGCGCCGGCTCCGCCCCGGCCGACCCCCCGCGCGTCCTCGTGTTCACGAAGACCGACGGTTGGCGCCACGACTCGATCCCGGCTGCCGTCGAGGCCGTCCGCCAGCTCGGCGCTGCCGGCGGGTTCGCCGTCGACCACACCGAGGACGCGGGGGCGTTTACGGACGACCGGCTCGAAGCCTACGCGGCCGTCGTGTTCCTGCTCACGTCGGAGGACGTGCTCGGAGCCGAACAGGAGGCGGCGTTCGAGCGGTACGTCCGGGCCGGCGGCGGCTACGCGGGCGTCCACTCGGCGGCCGACACCGAGTACGACTGGCCGTTCTACGGCGACCTCGTCGGGGCGTACTTCGCGGGCCACCCGCCGGGGACGCCCGACGCCGTCGTCCGCGTCACCGATCGAGAGCACCCCTCGACGGCGCACCTTCCGACCGCGTGGCCGCGGACCGACGAGTGGTACAATTACCGCGCGGTGCCCACGGGCGTCCGCGTGCTGGCGACGCTCGACGAGACGACGTACGAGGGCGGGACGATGGGCGACGATCACCCGATCGCGTGGTGCCATGAGACGCTCGGCGGGCGGTCCTGGTACACCGGCGGCGGCCACACGGTCGAGAGCTACGCCGACGATGCGTTCCGGGCCCACCTCCTCGGTGGGATCCGCTACGCGGCGGGCCTCGACGACGGCGACTGCTCGGCCCGGTGAGCGGGCCGCGCTCCCTGCTTCTGGGCACGGTCGTTGTTGCGCTGGTAGGCGTCGCCGGCGCACAGCCGTCGCCGTCCGTGGCGCGGCTGTGGAACGAGGCGCTCCTCGACGCCATCCGCACCGACTTCGCACGGCCGCCTGTTCACGCGCGCAACCTGTTTCATGTCTCGGTCGCCATGTACGACGCGTGGGCGGCCTACGACACCGTCGCCGCGCCGTACCTCCTAAACCAGGACCGCGGCGGCGACGCCTGCGCGGTCGGTCCGGCCGCCGCAACACCGGCCGACCGGGGAGTCGCACGCGAGGAGGCCGTGAGCCTCGCCGCGTACCGCGTCCTCTCGCACCGCTTCCTCAACTCGCCCGGCGCCCTCGACGCGCTCCCGCGCTTCGACGCGCTCTTGGACTCGCTCGGCTACGACCCCGCCGTCACCGCGACGGAGCCCACGACGCCGACCGGGCTCGGCAACGCCGTCGCCGCCTGTGTCATCGCCTACGGGATGGCCGACGGGTCCGGCGAGGCGCTCGGCTACGCGTACCAGGACTACACTCCGGTCAACCCGCCGCTCGCGCTCGACGAGCCCGGTAACCCTGGCCTCATCGACCCCAACCGCTGGCAGCCG
>Ga0310345_10000255_pt1 | contig 96615 bp, 77 predicted proteins | sample HC15DNA20500_MG_FD_204667 | JGI IMG/M metagenome (GOLD analysis project Ga0310345, IMG submission 204667) | Marine microbial communities from station ALOHA, North Pacific Subtropical Gyre - HC15-DNA-20-500_MG | ecosystem: Environmental > Aquatic > Marine > Oceanic | place: Pacific Ocean: North... | reverse complement strand
CAGGCTGAAGCCTTGGGTACGACCGATTTGAATGGTGGCGCGCTCTTCAACGCTGAGTTCGGTATAAGACATAGGGGCAGCACCGTACCGGAAAGATCAGGTGTTGCACTCAGTTTTTGCCGCCGCCCTTTTTGGCCGCCAGCGACTGAATATCGTCCCCAAGATTTGCCCAGTCCTCGAAAGACTTTCCAGAGTATTCGATAGTGTAAATATTCATTATACCAAGCTCTAAATTTCAGGAAATTTTTTTATTAGATCATCTTGGATATCTGATAAGCCCGGCCTGCAATAGCCCTCCCCAAAAAGTTCAAACTCTCCAGCCAAGAACTTAAGCTCGTCGGCGCTCAAGCACTCTGGCGCCCGGAGGCCGAACGCAGAGTAATAGTCGTCAAACTTAAGTTCATCTATCAAACCAAGCGAAAGACGAACTCTAACGTTTGGAACACCATAAGCATCTGCGATAACCAAGCCATGCAGACTGGAAGAAACTATGAACTCGCAAGCGGCAATCTGACGCAGAACCTCACATGGCTCATCGAACACGTTAATAAGATGAACGCCATCTATCGCAGCAAAAGCGACTGATGAAGGGTGGACACGATCAACGTAGTGTGGCACAAAACCAATCTTATATTTTTTCTGTGCTGGACGCTTAACAAGCATCTCGGCAAGTAGGCCAGGATCCCCCAATGCCGGCGTCAATCCTGAACCGGCAATTCGCCGGAGCGTCTCACTTCCACGAACAGCGTGATAGTAGTGCCGCTCGCTGAAGCGTTCCTCCGGCTGGCCGCATCCAGCACCCCATATATGTATTCGCCGCTTGAATCCAAACCGCTTGGCCTTGTGCTCGTTGGCGAGGATCGTTCCGATTGCCATCAACTCTGCATCTTTGAGAGAGGCATACTTCACGGCGCGCCCAGAGACCGCCTCTACAATCAGTGGTGAAAGATAGTCGCCAAAGTTCTGCTTACTGCTATCTGTTCGGCCCGCACCTCTATGCCAATATAGCTTAATTGCCACGCCCACCTCCTAGCCCAAGCCTACGCAACCACCGCCGGATACGAGAAACCCTAGGAACAGGGTTAAACGCAGCCAATATTGCGAAAAACTCCGCGCTCTGCGAAGCATAATCAAAACGCTGCAGCACCATCGCTTTACCTGCATGGGCAAGCGAGCTTACAAGCTTTTGATCTGACGTCAGCTGCACAATGAGCCGTTCGAATTGTTGCTGATTTTCATACAACATTGCATGTTCGCCAGACTCAATACCCAGGGCTTCTTCTTCGCCAGACCCTTGTCGAAAGGCGAGCAGAGCACAGCCACAGGCCATCGCCTCAAAGTTCTTGGCCATATATTCGCCGAGTCCAATATCGGCGCTAACAAAGATTTTTATTCGATTCAGCAAATTACGATAATCGTTACCGGGTGCGGCACGTAGAATTCTAAGCCCGTGGCTTCGCTCAGCCCATAACAGAAATTCTTTTCGCGCCTGATACGCTTCGCTATCTAAGCGCCCAACGAAACCTAAAGGAATATCACGCTCCAACCCCATGTCATATAGCTTAGAGCTGTCAAATCCCTTGGGCAAAAAATGAGCATCAACACCCAACTCTTTATACCGTTGACACACCCTGAATCCAGTCATTACGATGCGCGCATGCGGCACCTTGCGATAAAACTTCGAGAAAGAACCCTTCCATTTTGAGCTTTCTATAAATTCCTGACAGGCATCTTCCTCATATATCAACAACGCTCTAATTCGTGAGAGAATCCGCCACTGGCGAACTAGATACCGAAACAAAAGATCACAGACCACGCGATCATAGGCAGAAAAATCAAACTTTCTTAGCAAGGCACCAAGCCTTTTTTGCTCCTGCTTACTAAAGTAGTGAATTTCTACGTCTGCAAATTCTGACAAGCCTTCCCATAGAAGATGATTATCGGGCTGACGCGGCGAAGTGCTGAGTACCAAGATCCGCATCTCAGCCTCCGAAAAGCATGCGCAGTGCCTTGCTCAGATAACTCCAGCGCAGTGACTGGCTAGGATTCAAGCGTATCGCGTTGGCGTAGAAGCGGCGCGCCTGTGCGAGATCTCCCGCGTTGAGGGCAGCCCGAAATAGTGAGAGATAACGCTGCGCGGCGTAGCGTTTGCGTAAGGACTGACACTCTACGGGCAGGTGCGCGAATACTTCATTCACTATGCAAAGCGCATATGCTTCCTCATTATCTCTGCTATGCCGCAAGCTGTCGGCGTGCTTGTAAATCCTCGCCAATGGCACGTCGGTTGTCACCACTGGGGCACTTACAAGCAAATACGTGAACACCGGAATGTCCTCCCCATTGCGAAGCTGTTCGGGATAAGGACGCTGAAGGAGCAAGTCTCGGCGAAACAGCGAACAACAATGGGAAATAGAAATTCGCTTCTGAAGAAGATATAAACGCGTTAGTTCACGGGGACTGGCCGCCGGCACTGGACTAGCCAAACGTAGCCGTTCACGCCCATCAGGGAAAACGGAAAGTTGGGCACCGAGAACCATTCCTGCCTCTGGCTTAACCTTCACTACGCTACGCAAAGTGGCCAAGGCATTCGGGAGCAGTTCATCGTCAGCGTCCAGTAACAGAGCGTAACGCCCATGCGCTTCGCGGATGCCACGGTTGCGCGCAGCCGCAGCGCCAGCGTTAGCTTGATGAATAGCACGCAGGCGCGGACACCGCGTTGCATACGTAGCAAGCACTTCGTTCGTATTGTCAAACGACCCATCGTCAACCACGATCAGCTCGACATCAGGGGCCATCTGGCCGAGCACTGACTCAAGCGCACGCGGCAGCAGGTGTCCGTAGTTGTATGTAGGGATGACTACACTGATCAGGATGAATTCAGAGGCCGTCATACCAATCCTTGCCGTCCTTGACCACCAGTACGTCTTCCATGATCAGGTACTGCAGGTCCGAGCCGTAGAACATGTTCAGCGCGTCGGTTGGCGAACAGATCATCGGCTCGCCACGGCGGTTGAGCGAGGTGTTCAGCGACACGCCGTTGCCGGTGAGCTTCTCCAGTTCCAGCATCAGGTCGTACCAGCGCGGGTTGTGCCGGCGCTCGAGAACCTGGGCGCGGGAGGTACCGTCTTCATGGACCACCTCGCCGACACGCTCCTTCCAGCCTTCGTTGACTTCGAAGGTGAATGTCATGAACGGGCTCGGATGGTCAACCTTGAGCATCTGCGGCGCCACGGTATCGAGCATCGACGGGCAGAAGGGTCTCCAACGCTCGCGGAATTTGATCTGCTCGTTGATGCGGTCGGCGACGCCCGGCACGCTCGGGCAGCCGATGATTGAACGACCGCCAAGGGCGCGCGGGCCGAACTCCATGCGCCCTTGGAACCAGGCCACCGGGTTGCCGTCGACCATGATCCTGGCGATGCGCTCGGAGGTGTTGGCGATCTGCTTGAACACCGGCTTGTTCGGGTGCCGGGCACAGGCAGCGATGACATCTTCGTTTGAATAAGACGGGCCGAGGTAGACGTGCTCCATCTTCTCTACCGGAACGCCGCGCTGCACCGACACATAGGCCGCCGCACCGACAGCGGTTCCAGCATCACCGGAGGCCGGCTGGACGAACAGCTCCTTGACCTCCTCGCGGGCGATGATCTTCTGGTTGAGTTTGACGTTGAGCGCGCAACCGCCGGCAAAGGCGATCTTGCCGGTCTCACGGATGATGTCACCGAGGTAGTAGTCCATCATCTCCAGCGCGAGCTTCTCGAACAGCGCCTGCATGCTGGCCGCGTAATGAATGTACGGGTCGTCGGCGATATCGCCTTCGCGCTTTGGTCCCAGCCACTCGATCAGCTTGGGCGAGAAGTAGTAGCCCTTGCCCTTCTCCTTGTAGCGACGGAAGCCGATGACGTTGGCGTATTCGGTATTGATGGTCAGCTCGCCGTTCTCGAAGGTCGCCAGGCGCGAGAAATCGTACTTGGCCGAGTCACCGTACGGCGCCATGCCCATGACCTTGAACTCGCCATCGAGCATCTCGAAGCCGAGGTATTCGGTGATCGCGCCATACAGTCCGCCCAAGGAGTCCGGGTCGTAGAATTCCTTGATCTTGTGGATCTTGCCGTTCTCACCCCAGCCGAAGAAGGTGGTGGCGTACTCGCCCTTGCCATCGATGCCGAGAATCGCGGTTTTCTCGGTGAAGCCAGAGCAGTGATAGGCGCTGGAGGCATGAGCCAGGTGATGCTCGACCGGTTGGATCTTGACCTTCTTCAGGTCGAAGCCCAGCTGCTGGAGACACCATTCGATGCGTTTCTTATAGCGGTAGTAGCGGCGGTTGCCCATGAGAATGGCATCCAGCGCGCGATCCGGTGCGTACCAGTAACGTTTGGCATAGTGCCAGCGGGCCTTTTCGAAGATGCTGATCGGTGCGAACGGGATCGCCACCACATCGACGTCGGACGGTTTGATACCGGCCTGCTCGAGGCAGAACTTGGCTGACTCGTAGGGCATGCGATTCTTGGCATGCTTGTCGCGCACGAAGCGCTCTTCTTCGACAGCAGCGATCAACTTGCCATCGATATAAAGCGCCGCGGAAGGGTCATGGCTGAGAGCGCCGGACAAACCGAGAATCGTCAGTGCCACGGAGAGGCCTCTTGAATAGGTGATAGCACAAGGCTATCACGAAACCGATAAACACGGCCGTTACGGACGGTCGCACAGAAAGCGGCAAATTATACCGGCACCACTGACCCGGAAGCATCAGCAGGAAAGACGCATCGCCCGCCAGGCTACGAACGGCAGTGCCCGAACCGCCTGATCCGACCAGTCATGGCTGCGGCAGGCGCGCATCGAGCAGGCGATGCAAGGTCGAGTCGGCCGGCCAGTTGCGCAGGAAGCGCGCCCGATCGCGGGCATAGGCGCGAGCGAAAGCTGCATCACTGCTGTGCTGCCGTACCGCATCGAGATCGATCAAGGACCAGCGACCGCCTTCCCAGAACAGATTGTGCCCCTTGAGGTCGCCGTGGCTGATGCGCTCGCGAATCAGGCTAGCAAAGAGACGGTCGAGCGCCCGCAGCTCGTCTTCTGGAGGAGTAGCGTCCAGATATCGCTGCCAGTGGGCGATGATATCCGGCCCATCCAGCACCTCGGTCACCAGCCACGCCGGGCCTCGTAGCCACAACCAGCGGCGCTCGATCACAGCCAGCAAACGAGGCGTGGCGATCCCGAGAAAGCCGAGCCGGTTGCCTTCGACCCAACTGTGCCAAGCACGGCTGGGCCGCCAGAAACGCTTTAGCCAATGCAGCGGATTCTTGATGTTGTAGCGCTTGATCAGCAGGGCCCGACAATCCAGATCGATACTGGCAACCGTCGCGCTGCCCCCCCCCTTTAACAGCTTGCCTCGAACGATGTATGCATTGGGGTCATCGATAACCGACTGCAGCGCTGCCTGTTCTTCACGCCGAACCACTTGTGCACCGAACGCGCCAATGCGCGCACTGAATAGACTGCAGTCCCGCACCGTTTTCTTCAGATAATCATTCAGACGCCAGGCGCGAGTCTTATGAACCTCCTTGAGCAGCGCCTCCAGCGGCAAGGCATGCTCGCTGTTTGCCAGCAGATAGTGCACCAGCAACTCTTCGATGAACGGCTCGATCTCTGCTGGCAGCTGCGCGAAGAAGACGCCCAGGTTCTCCAGTACCCGCTCACGCGACAACGGCTCCCCAGGCGTCTCGGCCTTTACACCGCCGCCGTCGACCACATAGAGCTGTCCATCGGCCCGCAGCAGGTTGTCCAGATGCAGATCCGCCTGCCATAAGCCTTGCACATGCATCCTGGCGATCAGCCCCAGCGCCTCACCGAGCACGCCACGCTGCCCGTCCGTCAGCACGGGTTCCGCCTCGACGGAGCGCCAGCTCTCCCACAGGCTATCGGCGGAATCGAGCCAGTCGAACAGCAGCCAGCCACCCTCCCCCTCCTGCCAGCCCTGCCCCACCAGCGCAGGTGTTGGCAAATGCTGGCCCGCCAGCAGCTTCGCACCAGCCAGCTCGTGTCGATAATGACGCTGTGCCTTGGCACCCACCATCAGCTTGGCCAGGACCTGACGACCGTTCCAGCGCGCGCGACCGACATAGCGCTGCCCAGGCAGGATGCGCAACCACGAATCGACATGCAGACTCGCCGCACCCGACAGCTCGACGAGCGCAGGGCAGGCAGGCTCGCGCCCGGCGACCGTCAGATCGGCCAATCTCATCAACGCGCCTCCTTGGCTTTGTGTCGCCGCTGCAACTGCAACAGCCATGGCTCGACCAGGCGAGGATCGTCCAGATAGGCATTCAGCAAGTGCCGCACGCCTTGCTCACCGATGCAGCTTGCACGCCGCACGAGAGGTTCCAGATCCTTGATCCGGTCGCGCCGCCCCAACAACAGAGGACGGGTTTTTTCCAAGTCGATCAGGCAAGCCTGCCAATGTCCGTCCTGCTCACGGAGAAAGATGTGCTTGGGATAGAAGCAGCCATGCATCTGACCGGCCTGATGCAGCGTGTGCGCCAGCGCACCGACCGCACCGATGATGGCCTGGCGTCGAGGTTCGCTCAGCTCGGGCCATCGTTTCAGCCATCCGTCCAAATCCATCCAACCATCCAATGCACGGGTCAGGAGAATTGCACACCTTTCGCCATCAACCTTGCGCTTCCCGAAGAAGCTAGCCTGAAGCGCCGGCACGCCAAGCTGCGCATAACGACGGATATTGCGAAACTCCCGGGCAAAGGTTGGCTCACCAAAAGGGTGCGCCAGGGTGCGGGTCAGATGATTGCTCTGCCGCTTGAGGTAGAACGCCGAATCATCGAGCTCCAGCCTGAAAACACTGCTCCAGCCGCCGCGCTCGACGTTGGGCTCATCCACCGCCGTCAACTGGACCGTCCAGAGCGCATCGAAGCTCGCCAGGCCATGGCGCTCGAGCGTTGGACGATCAGCCTGCGCAATGAAATCGTTCATTCCCGCCCCTGGAAATAATTCAGAATCTGCCGGATGCGTGGCTTGTCCTTCTCGATCAGCCGGTTGCGTTGGCAGTACTGAAGATAGAAGCGCAGACGCTGGGTTCGGCTGAGCTGGTACTTGGCCACCTTGTCCAGACACGCTAGGTCCTTGACGATGCGCCGCTGCAGAAACGGACCATGCCAGAACGCGCCGGTGGGGCAGTCGATCAGATAAAGGCGACGCTGCGGGTCGACGAGCAGGTTGCGCCACTTGAGATCGTTGTGAGCAAAGCCCCGGTCATGCATCGCCCGTGTCGAGCGCGCCAACTGCAGGCTGACCTCCTGCACCCAGCGCGGATCGCGAAGACGCGCATCGTGAGTGGTCGCCAGCAACGCCAGATCATCGGTTTGCTCCAGCTCGCGCGTAATCAAGGCACCGCGTAGAAAAGCACCGCCGCGCCGCTCCATGCCGTAAGCCACGATCGGCGCGGTGGGGATGCCCCACCGCCGAAACAGCATCAGGTTCTGCCACTCCGCCTTGACCCGTGGACGGCCGAGGTAACGCCGCAGGCCTTTGCCTGCCCCGGAGTAACGCTTCACGTAATAGCGCACCCCGTTGCGCTCGACACGAATGACTTCTGAAAGTGGGTCCTTGGTAAGCCGTTCACCTTCCAGCGCGAACACGCTGGCGAGACTGCCGAAATCATCATGCAGGTCGGCGTACGCAGGGTCCAGCGTCCAGCCTGCCATCAAAGCGCATCCCCATAACGCTGCTTACGATGCAGTAGCTTTTCAGCCCTGCGCTGCATCCACGCCAGAAGGGATGCCTCGTCGCGCAGAATTTCGCGCAGCGGCCGCTGGAAGTAGTCGCGCAGAAAGCGCAGCTTGTCGCGGCCGGTCAGGCCGATCTCGAGGGCCGAGAAGTACAGCCCGGCCAGGTCCTTGTTGCGCCAGCGACTTGGCGTGTGGCTGCGCGTTTGGGCGCGGTGCAGGTCGATCAGCGACAGGCGGAAATCGCTTGCCGTCACCGGCCGGTCGGTATGCAGCAGGAAGTGGCAGATGTAGAAGTCGCGGTGATTGACCCCGGCACGGTGCATGGTGCCGGCCATGCGGGCGACTTCGGCGATCAGGGCGCGCTTGAGTGCCGGCTGTGGCGGCTGGTCGCGCCAGTTAGCCGAGAAATCCTCGAGGCTGACAGTCGGCGCCAGTTCTTCCGTAATAATGAACGAGTGCTGGCTGGCCGGATTGCCCCCGCGCTCGCCATAGGCCACCGCGGTCATGGTCGGCACGCCCACTTCTTGCAGCCGCTGGATCGCTCGCCATTCCTGGCCTGCACCAAGGACAGGCGCCTTTGCCGTGAGCAGGTTCTTGGCAATCTCGCCCCAGCCGATGCCGCGATGAATCTTGACGAAGTAACCGCGCCCGGCAACCTCGGTACGCAGCGTGCGGCGACCTTCCAGTTCCCGGTAGACCTGGCCCTGCAGACGCTCGACCTCTTCGAAGGGGTCCTTGCCCTGCCACAGGCTTTCGAACGGCTCGGTCAGCATCAGACGCATGGAGCCCCCAATGACGGAGCCCGCAGGAGGCACACGACGTTCATGCGCTTCCCCCGAGAATCACGTCGGCGGCCTTCTGCGGCATCGAGTAGAGATCGGCCGTCTCGGCGAAGGCCAGCGCGTTGCGACTCCAGGCCGAGCGCTGCGCATCATCGGCGAGCATCTGCGCCAGCATCTGGTCGAGCGCCTGCTGCTCGAAGGGGCTGGGCACCACGCGACCGCAGTTGGCATCGGTAATGTAGTGCGCATAGCCACATACGTCGGTGACCAGCACCGGCAGCCCGGCGACCAGCGCCTCCAGCAGGACGGTACCGGTGTTCTCGTTATAGGCCGGATGGATCAGCAGATCGGCGCCGAGCAGGAAACGCGGGATATCGCTGCGCCCCTTGAGGAATTCGACCATGCCGGAAACGCCTAGCGTCTTAGCCTGCAGCTTGAACGGCTTGGGATCGTCCTGGCCGATCACCAGCAGCCGGGTGCGCTGGCTCAGTTCGCGCGGCAATGCGGCGAGTGCCTTGAGGCTGCGGTCCAGTCCCTTGGTCTTGAAGCCGGAACCGATCTGCACCAGCAGCAGCTCGTCGGGCCGCACCTCGAACTCCTCGCGGAACTCGGCGCGAATCTGCGCGGCATTGGCCGGCGCGCGGCGATCTTGGGCAATGCCCGGCGGCAACAGGTGAAAGCGTTCGGCGGGCGTGCCGTAGTGTTTGACGAACAGCGGCTGCTGCACCTCGGAGATCATCAGGATTTCGGTCTTCGCCTCGGGCGCGAACACTGCGCGCTCGTACTCGGCGAAGTGCTTGTAACGGCCCCAGCGCCGATAGATCGGGTTGCGCAGCGTCTGCGCCTTGTCCTCGAAGCAAGGGTCGGCGGCGTAGTACACGTCCAGCCCCGGCATCTTGTTGAAGCCGATCACCCGGTCCACCGGCCGCTTGGCCAGATCGGCCTCGACCCAGGCGGTGAAGCGCTCGTTGCGGGTGTGGTTGAACAACGCCTTGACCGGCGCGATCAGCACTTCGAAGCCGTCCGGCACCTCGCCTTCCCAGATCATCGCGTAGACGCGAATGCTGTGCCCACGACGCTGGCATTCCAGGGCGATACGCATGAAGTCGCGCTGCAGACCGCCGAACGGAAAGTACTTGTAGAGAATGAAGGCCAGTTGCATCAGACGGACTCCGGGGCCCGCAGCAGGGCTTTCAGTTCGGTGACGACGCGCTCGGGGCGCAGGTCGTCGAAACAGGGCTTGTGCCGGTCACCGCGACCAGCGTTCGGTCCGCTGGCACACAGGTGCACCTGGGAGCGGCCATAAGCACCGACCCGCCCGGGCAAGGTCGGACCATAGAGCGAAATATTCGGCACATCCAGCGCCGCGGCCAGGTGGCCGAGACCGGTATCCACCGCGACGCAGGCGCGTGCACCGGCGATGACCCGGGCGACACCGGCAAGATTGAGCTTCGGCAGCACCGCGGCGTTGGCTATGCCGCTGACGATGCGTTCGGCCCGCGCCTTCTCTTCGGCATTTCCCCACGGCAGGCGGATCGCCCAGCCGAAATCACTCATGCGCTCGGCCAGCTCGCGCCAGTAGGCTTCCGGCCAGTGCTTGCTCGGCCAGGTGGTGCCGTGCAGAAACAGCAGGTAGGGCTGGTCGCTGGGCGCCGCCATCTGCTCGCGATCGAGACCGTAGTCGGCGACATCCTGCGGCAGCGGATACGCGAGCGCCTGAGCGAACAGCTGACGCACCCGTTCCAGCGCATGCTGGTCACGCGGCACGGCGTAGCATCGGTCATAGAAGCGTGCGGCGATGGGCTCACGCGCAGACTCCCGGTCCAATCCGGCGACCGGAGCCTTGACGTAGCGGGTCAGCCAGGCGCTTTTCAGCAAGCCCTGGGCGTCGATCACCAGGTCGTAACGGCCTTCTCGCAGGCGTGCCTTGAAGCGCTGCCATTCACCGTTGCGCAGGGTCTGCAGCGGGTGCTTGCGCCAGCGACGAATCGCTACCGGGATCACCTGTGCCACCGCCGGATGCCAGGCTGGGATTTCGGCGAAGCCCTCCTCCACCACCCAGTCGAACTGGATGCCGGGCAGCGCCCGCTGCGCATCGGTCAGGGCCGGCAGGGTATGCACGACATCGCCCAGCGACGAGGTCTTGACCAGCAGGACCTTCAATCAGCGCACCTCGACCGACTGCGGGACCAGACGATCCAGCGCCTCGATCACCGCGCGCGGCTTCAGCTCGCGCATGCAGTTGTTGTGGCCGAAGCGACAGGTGCGCTCGAAGCAGGGACTGCAGTCGAGGCCCAGACGCACCACTTCGACCTGTTCGGAAAGCGGTGGCGTGAAGGCTGGCGAGGTGGAGCCGTAGACCGCCGCCAACGGCCGGCCGAGCGCGGCGGAGACATGCATCAGCCCGGAGTCGTTGGACACCACCGCATCGGCGCAGGACAGCAGATCGATCGCCTCGGCCAGGCTGGTCTCCCCGGCCAGGTTCACCGCCTCTTCGCGCAACCCCGGAATCAACCGCTCGAGAATCTGCTCGCCGACCGGGTGATCGTTCTTCGAGCCGAACAGCCAGACCTGCCAGCCGTCCCGGATTTTCAGCTCGGCCACCTTGGCGAAGTGTTCCGCCGGCCAGCGCTTGGATTCGCCGAACTCGGCACCGGGGCACAGCGCCAGCACCGGCCGGTCCAGACTCAGGCCGAAACGTGCCAGGGCGGCGTCGCGAGTCGCGGTGTCGATGCGCAGCGAGGGGTTCGGATACGGCTTGCGCAGCTCGGCGCCCGGCTCGAAGGCCAGCGCCATGAAGCGCTCGATCATCAGCGGGTAGCGCTGCTTGTCGAGCTTGCGCATGTCGTTGAGCAGGCCGAAACGCATCTCGCCACGCCAGCCCGTGCGCTTGGGGATGCCGGCGAAGAACGGCACCAGCGCCGACTTCAGGGAGTTGGGCAGCAGGATCGCCTGCTGGTACTGACCGCGCAGGCTCTGCGCAACCTTGCGCCGGGTCGCCATGTCGAGCACGCCGTGCCCGACCGGAAAGCTCAGCGCCTGGCGCACCTCGGGCATGCGCTCGAGAATCGGCCGGCTCCACTCGGGCGCCAGCACGTCGATCTGGCAGTCGGGATGGCGCTGTTTCAGGCAGACGAACAGCGTCTGCGCCATCACCATGTCGCCAACCCAGCTGGGTCCTACGATCAGTATGTTCATAAGCTCTAAGCCATAAGCTGAGGGGCTGGAAGCGTGGCCGGCAAGCGAGTCATGCGCTGCCGGCTTCCAGCACCAGGCTTACTTGACCAGGGTCCGCCATTCGGCGTGGGCATCAGTCTTGCCGGTGACCAGATCGAAGTAGGCTTTCTGCAGCTTCTCGGTGATCGGGCCGCGACGGCCGATACCGATGGCGCGGCCGTCCACTTCGCGGATCGGCGTGACTTCGGCTGCGGTACCGGTGAAGAAGGCCTCGTCGGCGATGTACACCTCGTCGCGGGTGATGCGCTTCTCGACGACTTTCAGGCCGTGCTCGGCAGCCAGGGTCAGCACGGTGCCGCGGGTGATGCCATTCAGGCAGGCGGTGACTTCCGGGGTGTAGATCACGCCATCCTTGATGATGAAGATGTTCTCGCCCGAGCCCTCGGCCACGTAGCCTTCGGGGTCCAGCATCAGCGCTTCGTCGGCGCCGCCGGAAATGGCTTCCTGCAGGGCCAGCATCGAGTTGATGTAGGCACCATTGGACTTGGCGCGGGTCATGGTGATGTTGACGTGGTGACGGGTGAAGGAACTGGTGCGCACCTTGATGCCCAGCTCAAGCGCCTCGTCGCCCATGTAGGCGCCCCAATGCCAGGCCGCGACGATCACGTGCACCTTCAGGCCGCTGGCGCGCAGGCCCATGCCTTCGCTTCCGTAGAACACCATCGGGCGGATGTAGGCGCTTTCCAGGTTGTTCTCGCGCACCGCGGCGCGGGTCGCCTCGTTGATCTCTTCCTTCGAGTACGGCATCTGCATGTTCATGATGTGCGCCGAATCGAACAGGCGGTCGGTGTGCGCCTGCAGGCGGAAGATCGCCGTGCCGTCCGGGGTGTTGTAGGCGCGCACGCCTTCGAACACGCCCATGCCGTAGTGCAGGGTATGGGTCAGCACATGGGTGGTCGCATCGCGCCACTGCACCAGTTCGCCGTCATACCAGATGACGCCATCACGATCGGCCATCGACATCTTGCCAGCTCCTCAGAATTCGATATTGCTCGGTAGCCCGACGCGGGCTCAGCTGAGCCCCAGCTCGCGCCAGATCCGCATGACTGCGCGACGCTCGTCGTGGAATTGATCCCCACTCACCACTCCGGGCTGCTTCTGCAGTGATTGCCGGTGAGCCGCGGCACGGTACGCCTTGTAGGCGTCCTGCAGCAGCCGCACCTCATCGCCGGTCATCAACCCGGCCTGCTCCAACCCATCGAGAATGCGGATGTTATCGGTATAGCGCAGCAGTTCGGGATGCTGGTGCGACCACGCCAAAGCCGCGTATTGCACCATAAATTCGATATCCACGATACCACCGGCGTCCTGCTTGAGATTGAACTCGGCAGCGGCGTCGAAGGCCTGCTCGGCGGTTCCCGCATGCGTCGCGCGGGTGCCGAGGTTGTCGCGCATCTTCGCGCGCATCTCGCTGACCTCGCGGCGCAGCGCCTCGAGATCGCGTTCGCGACCCAGCACACCGGCGCGCACCCGTTCGAAGTCGGCCGTCAGCTGCGGGCAGCCGACCAGCACCCGCGCGCGCACCAACGCCTGGTGTTCCCAGGTCCAGGCCTCCTGACTCTGGTAGCGCTCGAAGGCGCCCAGCGAGCTGACCAGCAGCCCGGAGGCGCCGGACGGACGCAGGCGCATGTCCACCTCATAGAGCTGGCCGGAGGTGGTCTGGGTGGTGAGCAGATGGATGATGCGCTGGCCCAGGCGAGTGAAGAACTGCGCGGTATCGATGGGCTTGGCGCCATTGGTCTCGGCGGCGGGGTCGCCGTCGTGGATGAACACCAGATCCAGATCCGAACCATGCCCGAGCTCGATGCCACCAACCTTGCCGTAGCCGACGATGACGAACGCCGGATCACAGAGCGTGCCGTCGTTGCGCTGTGGCTGGCCATGACGCGCGACGGTGTGACGCCAGGCGAGGGTCAACACTTCCTGCAGGATCGCCTCGGCCAGCCAGGTCAGGTAGTCGCTGACCTTCATCAAGGGCAGCGTCCCGGCGATCTCCGAAGCGGCAACCCGCAGCCGGTGCGCCAATTTGAAATGCCGCAGCGCCTCCATCTGCTGCTCGAGGTCATCCTCGGGAATGCGCATCAGCCGTTCGCGCAGTTCAGCCGCCAGTTCCGGCGCCAGCGGCGGGCTGTACAGACGACCGGCGTTGAGCAGCTCGTCAAGCAACAGCGGGAAGCGTGCAATCTGCTCGGCGATCCACGGGCTGGCCGCGCAGAGCTCGAGCAAGCGCTGCAGCGCCCCGGGATTCTCCGTCAGCAGGACCAGATAGGCCGAACGCCGGGCGACCGCTTCCACCAGCGGCAGTACGCGTTCGAGCACCAGATCCGGGTCGTCCTGCTCGACGATCTGCGCCAGCAGCCTTGGAATGAAGGCGTCCAGGCGCTCGCGACCGAGACGCTGCATGGTGCGCACCTGGCTGGCGTTGCGCAGCGCGGCGAGCCGCTGACAGGCGCCCTGACCATCACGGAAACCGGCCTCGGACAGTTGGCGGCAGGCGAACTCCTCGTCCCAGTCCTGCTCCCACAGCGGCAGCCATTCGCCGCCGACCAGCGTCTCGCCCTCGGCATTCTCGTCCTCATCCGGGTCAGCGATGACCTGGCGGAAATGCCAGTCGATGCGCTCGCGCCAGTGCAGCAGCTGCTCGTGGAAGGCCGCCCAACCGTCGAAGCCGAGCATGAACGCCACCCGCGCACAGTCCGCCTCGTTCTCCGGCAGCATTTGCGTCTGACGGTCGGCGATGGCCTGCAGCGCATGCTCGGTGTAGCGCAGGAACTCATAGCCTTCGCGCAGTTCGGTCACTGCCGCGGCCGGCAGATAACCCTGTCCCTCCAGCGTGGCCAGCACACCGAGCAACGGACGCTGCTGCAGGCTGAGATCGCGCCCTCCGTGGATCAGCTGGAAGGCCTGGGCGATGAATTCAACCTCGCGAATGCCACCGGCGCCCAGCTTGATGTTCGAAGCCATGCCCTTGCGCCGGACCTCCTGCTGGATCAGCTGCTTCATGGTGCGCAGCGCCTCGATGGCGGAGAAGTCCAGGTAACGCCGGTAGACGAAGGGTCGCAGCATCTCCAGCAGCTCCTTGCCGGCCTGCTGGTCGCCGCCGATGACCCGTGCCTTGATCATGGCGTAGCGCTCCCAGTCGCGCCCCTGATCCTGATAGTACTGCTCCAGCGCATTGAAGCTGTAGACCAGTGGTCCGGACGAGCCGTACGGACGCAGACGCATGTCGACTCGGAAGGCGAAGCCGTCGACGGTGATGGCGTCCAATGCCTTGATCAGCCGCTGACCAAGGCGGACGAAGAATTCCTGATTGTCCAGCGAGCGCTTGGCGCCGACGGTCTCGCCGCCCTCCGGATAGCCGAAGATCAGGTCGATGTCGGAGGACAGGTTCAGTTCATGGGCGCCCAGCTTGCCCATGCCGAGGATCACCATGTGCTGCGGCTGGCCGCTGCGCCGGCCGGTGGGCACGCCGAATTGCTCGCAATGGCGGGTGTAGAGCCAGTGGTAGGCCAGATCGACGCTGGCGTCGGCAAGGTCGGAGAGATCGCGGCAGGTCTCGGCCAGGGTCGCCTGGCGGGTCAGGTCGCGCCAGATGATGCGCACCTGCTGGCGGCTACGGAAACGCCGTAGTGTCAGCGCCAGGGTGTCCTCATTGTCACAGGCGGCGATCAGCTCGCTCAGCGCATCGCGCAGTTCGCCGGCTTCCAGCGACCGATCCAGCCAGCCCAGCTCGGCCAGCTGCAGCAGCATCTGTGGATCTCGGCTAACCTGTTCGCTGACGAAGTCGCTCGCCGCGCAGACCCGGGCGAACGCCTCGCCATGCTCGGTCAGCCAGGCGCGGCATCGTGCCGCAAGCGCTTCCGACAGGTTGCCGGCAGCCGCGAGGAACGACTCCTCGGCACGACTGACAAAAGGCAGGAGTGAGGGCGGCAATGCAACCAGCGACGGCAGACTCATTGGAAGGTTTCCTTCACAGCAGCGAATACGATGGACCGCGCGATTCAGAGCCTCGCAAGTACCTATTACAGGGAAATGCCAGTGCCGCTGATCTGTAGTTTTACTACTAAAGAGTATTTCAGGGGGCTGATCCCGGCGCATTTTTGTAGTAAAACTACAGACGCCCGGCCCTACCCCCGGCACTCGTCCAAGAACATTACACGCACCGGCCCACAAAGCCGGTAGCGAACAGGCGACCGATTCTGGAAGCCTTTCCGCCATGGAGCAAGCCATGCAAGATCTCGATCCCGTCGAAACCCAGGAATGGCTGGACGCCCTCGAGTCCGTCCTCGACCGCGAGGGTGAAGAACGCGCTCACTACCTGATGACCCGGATGGGCGAACTGGCCACACGCAGCGGCACCCAGCTGCCCTACGCCATCACCACGCCGTATCGCAACACCATTCCCGTCACCCACGAAGCACGCATGCCCGGCGACCTGTTCATGGAACGCCGCATTCGCTCGCTGGTACGCTGGAATGCGCTGGCCATGGTCATGCGCACCAACCTGGCGGACCCGGACCTCGGCGGTCACATCTCCACCTTCGCCTCCAGCGCGACGCTGTACGACATCGGCTTCAACTACTTCTTCCAGGCACCGACCGAAGAGCACGGCGGCGACCTGATCTACTTCCAGGGCCACGCCTCGCCCGGCGTCTACGCCCGCGCCTTCCTCGAAGGCCGCATCAGCGAAGAGCAACTGAACAACTTCCGCCGCGAAGTGGACGGCAACGGCCTGTCCTCCTATCCGCACCCCTGGCTGATGCCGGACTTCTGGCAGTTCCCGACCGTCTCCATGGGCCTCGGCCCGATCCAGGCGATCTACCAGGCCCGCTTCATGAAGTACCTGGAAGACCGCGGCTTCATCCCGGCCGGCAAGCAGAAGGTCTGGTGCTTCCTCGGCGACGGCGAGTGCGACGAGCCGGAATCCCTCGGTGCCATCTCCCTGGCCGGCCGCGAGAAGCTGGACAACCTGATCTTCGTCATCAACTGCAACCTGCAGCGCCTGGATGGCCCGGTACGTGGCAACGGCAAGATCATCCAGGAGCTGGAGGGCAACTTCCGCGGCGCTAACTGGAACGTCAACAAGGTCATCTGGGGCCGCCTGTGGGACCCGCTGTTCGCCAAGGACGATGCCGGCCTGCTGCAGGCGCGCATGGACGAGGTGGTCGACGGCGATTACCAGAACTACAAGGCCAACGACGGCGCCTTCGTGCGCAAGCACTTCTTCGGCGCACGCCCCGAGCTGCTGAAGATGGTCGAGGACCTCTCCGACGAGGAAATCTGGAAGCTCAATCGCGGCGGCCATGACCCGTACAAGGTTTATGCGGCCTATCACCAGGCGGTGAACCACAAGGGCCAGCCCACCGTGATCCTGGCCAAGACCATCAAGGGTTACGGCACCGGCTCCGGCCAGGCGCAGAACATCGCGCACAACGTCAAGAAGGTCGACGTCGAGAGCCTCAAGCGCTTCCGCGACAGCTTCAACATCCCGATCCGCGACGAGGACCTGGAGAAGCTGCCGTTCTACAAACCCGAGGAGGACAGCGCCGAGGCCAAATACCTGCGCCAGAAGCGCGAGGCCCTCGGTGGCTTCGTGCCGCAGCGCCGCACCAAGAGCTTCAGCATCCCGACGCCGCCGCTGGACACCCTCAAGGCCATCCTCGACGGCTCCGGCGATCGCGAGATCTCCACCACCATGGCCTTCGTCCGCGTACTGGCACAGCTGGTCAAGGACAAGGATCTGGGCTCGCGCATCGTGCCGATCATTCCGGACGAGGCGCGTACCTTCGGTATGGAAGGCATGTTCCGCCAGCTCGGCATCTACTCCTCGGTCGGCCAGCTGTATCAGCCGGTAGACAAGGATCAGGTGATGTTCTACCGCGAGGACAAGAAGGGGCAGATCCTCGAGGAAGGCATCAACGAGGCAGGCGCCATGTCCAGCTGGATTGCCGCGGCGACTGCCTACAGCAACCATAACCAGCCGATGCTGCCGTTCTACGTGTTCTATTCGATGTTCGGCTTCCAGCGCATCGGCGACCTGGCCTGGGCGGCCGGTGACAGCCGTGCACGCGGTTTCCTCATCGGCGGTACCGCCGGACGTACCACGCTCAATGGCGAAGGCTTGCAGCACGAGGACGGCCACAGCCATATCCTCGCCGCAACCATCCCCAACTGCCGCACCTATGACCCCACCTATGGCTACGAGCTGGCGGTGATCATCCGTGAAGGCATCCGCCAGATGACCGAAGAGCAGCAGAACATCTTCTACTACATCACCGTGATGAACGAGGCCTACCAGCAGCCGGCGATGCCGGAGGGTGTGGAAGAAGGCATCATCAAGGGCATGTACCTGCTCGAAGAAGACAAGATGGACGCCGCGCATCACGTCCAGCTGCTTGGTTCCGGCACCATCCTACGCGAAGTGCGCGAGGCGGCGAAGATCCTCCGCGAAGACTACGGTGTCGCCGCCGACGTCTGGAGCGTGCCCAGCTTCAACGAACTGCGCCGCGACGGCCTGGCGGTGGATCGCTGGAACCTCCTGCACCCGCACGAGAAGCCACAGCAGTCCTACGTCGAACAGTGCCTGGCCGGCCGCAAGGGCCCGGTAGTGGCCTCCACCGACTACATGAAGCTGTTCGCCGACCAGATCCGCCAGTGGGTACCGAGCCGCGAATACCGCGTGCTGGGCACCGATGGTTTCGGCCGCAGCGATAGCCGCAAGAAGCTGCGTCATCACTTCGAAGTGGATCGCAACTGGGTCGTGCTGGCCGCGCTGGAGCAGCTGGTCGCACGTGGGGAGATGGAAGCCAAGGTGCTGGCCGAGGCCATCGTCAAGTTCGGCATCGATACCGACAAACCCAACCCGCTGGACTGCTGAGGAGCGAAGCCATGAGTGAACTGATTCGCGTACCCGACATCGGCAGCGGCGAAGGTGAAGTGATCGAGCTGTTCGTCAAGGTCGGCGACCGCATCGAAGCCGAACAGAGCCTGCTGACGCTGGAGTCGGACAAGGCCAGCATGGAGATTCCGGCGCCCAAGGCCGGCGTCATCAAGGCCCTCAAGGTGAAGCTGGGCGACCGCCTGAAAGAAGGCGACGAACTGCTGGAGCTGGAAAGCGAAGGTGGCGAAGCCGCTGCCGAAGCACCCGCGGCGCCTGCCGCGGAGGCCGCGCAACCGAGCCAGGCGCCCGATGAAGCCGAAGCCACTGAAGCCCCTGCGGCCAGCGAAGCACCGGCCGCAGCAGGCGCCGAACAGAGCCAGGAGATCCGCGTGCCGGATATCGGCTCGGCCGGCAAGGCCAACGTCATCGAGATCATGGTCAAGGCGGGTGATTCGGTACAGGCCGAGCAGTCGCTGATCACCCTGGAATCGGACAAGGCCAGCATGGAGATTCCGTCTCCAGTGGCCGGCGTGGTAGAGAGCCTGGCGATCAAGCTGAACGACGAGGTCGGCACCGGTGATCTGATCCTGACCCTCAAGGTCCAGGGCGCGGCACCGGCCAAGCAGGCCGAGTCGACGCCAGCACCGAGTCCCGCCGAACCGGCCAAGGCCGCAAGCCCGGAACAAGCCGACCGCAAGCCGGCACCGACCGCGCAGAGCGAGGCTCCACAGGCGGTCGGCGCACCAAGCCGCGACGGCGCCAAGGTGCATGCCGGCCCGGCCGTGCGCCAGCTGGCCCGCGAGTTCGGCGTCGAGCTGAGCGCGGTCGCCGGCAGCGGTCCGAAGGGACGCATCCTCAAGGAAGACGTGCAGCAGTATGTGAAGACCATGCTGCAGCAGGGCAAGGCCGAACCGACCGCGGCCGGTGGAGCCGGCATTCCGCCGATCCCGGCGGTGGACTTCAGCAAGTTCGGCGAGGTCGAGGAAGTCGCGATGTCGCGACTGATGCAGATCGGCGCCGCCAACCTGCATCGCAGCTGGCTGAACGTGCCGCACGTGACACAGTTCGAGTCGGCCGACATCACCGAGCTGGAAGCCTTCCGCGTGGCGCAGAAGGCGGTGGCCGAGAAGGCCGGCGTCAAGCTCACCGTGCTACCGCTGCTGCTTAAGGCCTGCGCGCACCTGCTCAAGGAGCTGCCGGACTTCAACAGTTCGCTGGCCCCGAGCGGCAAAGCGCTGATCCGCAAGAAGTACGTGCACATCGGCTTCGCCGTGGACACGCCGGACGGCCTGATGGTCCCGGTCATCCGCGACGTGGACAAGAAGAGCCTGCTGCAATTGGCTGGCGAAGCTGCCGAACTGGCGGACAAGGCACGCAACAAGAAGCTCTCGCCGGACGCCATGCAGGGCGCCTGCTTCACCATCTCCAGTCTCGGCCACATCGGCGGCACCGGCTTCACGCCGATCGTCAACGCGCCTGAGGTGGCGATTCTCGGTGTCAGCAAGGCCACCATGCAGCCGGTATGGGACGGCAAGGCCTTCCAGCCGCGCCTGATGCTGCCGCTGTCGCTGTCCTACGATCACCGAGTGATCAACGGCGCCGCGGCGGCGCGCTTCACCAAGCGCCTGTCCGAACTGCTGGCGGACATCCGCACGCTGCTGCTGTAACCGCTCGGGCTGAAGAAAAAACGCCGCATTCTCTTCGAGGATGCGGCGTTTTTCTTTACCGGAGCCGTCTACGACTCAGCCCGACGGTCGAACAATCTGCAGCGTCGGGTTCACCCCTTCTGCAGGTTTCGAATCAGATAGGACAGCGCCTTGGCAAGCTCCTCGGCACCCGCCGGGTCACGCTGAATCACCACCAGCGGCAAACCATCGACCGGACTGTTGATCGCGCAGCTGAAGCCCTGCGCCGGACATTGGTACTGGAGATAGGGGTCGAGCCCGAATACCGAAAGGCTGCGGTTGCGTACCGCTACGCCGCCGTTACTGCCACGCACCTCTTCGCGGATGCGGAGTTCGCCGGGCGTCGCCACGCTCAGCTCGTAGAGCACATCCTGGGGGTTGGTCTGACCGATCTGGAAACCGGCACGCAAGGCGTAGGTGCCGAGCAGCCCGTTGCTGTGTGCCAGCAAGGCCTGGCGGTCGCTGCCGGTCAGATACAGGCGGCGCAGTTCGGCCAGATAGTTGGCCGATTCGTCAGACGCGAACTCCACCGGTTCAGCAGCCTGAAGGGGTATCCCGAAGGTACAGAAAAGCGAGACCATCACTAACTTCGCAAGCCGACTTGTCAGTCCCTGTCGCATGATGCACCCTTGCCCGGAATTAATATTATTTAGCCATCGTCCTTCGCTGGAACGGCACCTGGAGCCCAGGCCAGCCCAACTCCGTGGAGCATACTGGAAGCCAGCCGCTCGATGAAAATACATACCGATGCCGCCAGCCGACTGGCGACCGAGGTTGTGACGCAGTTGCCAGTGCCATCACGGCTCGGCATGCTGCGCTTCGAGCGTTTGAACGAGCCGAGCTGGACACTGCTGTTTCTCGATCCGACCTGCGAGCGTGCATTCGGAGTCAGCGCCGGCGATCTCTGCTCGCTGGTCGACTCGCCCTACGCCAGTCTCATGGAGCCCAGCACTCGCCACCAGCTGCACGAAGACATCCAGCAGCAGCTGGCCGGGCGCAATCACTATCAGGTCGGCTACAGGCTGCACACGCCTGACGGGGTCCTGGATATCACCGAACTCGGCGAAGTTTGCCAGCAATACGGTCGTGAGCTACTCAGGGGATACCTGTTGGCCGGCCGGCACCCCGAATCGGATCATGACCTGAGAACGCAGAACGCCCGCTTGCGCATGGCACTGCAGGAGCGTGAGCAGGCCCAGGACGAGCATGTCGAGCACATGCTGCGCTCACGCACCCAGCAGAGCCTCATCGTCCGGCTGGCCAGGCACCGCTACGGCTCGGCCAACCCACAACTCGAAGCGGCACAGCTGATCACCCAGGCGGCCTGCGAAGTCTACGAGCTCAACCGTGCCGCGATCTGGCATCTGAGCGGAACGCGCCTGGAGCCGATCGCCTGCTACGCACGCATCAGCGATAGCTATGAAACCCTCGCGCCGCTCGAGCTGGCGCCTTTTCCCCGCTACTTGCAGGCGTTGCAGAGCGGTCGAGCAGTGGATGCACGGGACGTGCTGCAGGATCATCGAACCAGCGAACTCGGCGGACAGCTCTACGCGCCCCTGGGTACCCAGTCGATACTCGACGCCAGCATCCGAGTCGGCGGCGAGGTGGTTGGCGTGCTGAGCCTGCAACACGATGGCAATCCGCGAACCTGGCAAGCCGACGAGATTGCGTTCGCCGGCGAGCTGGCCGATCAATACGCCCAGGTACTGGCCAACCAGCAGCGACTCAGTGCCACCCATATGCTCGGCCTGTTCCAGCGCGCCGTCGAGCAGAGTGCCAGCGCGTTCATTCTGGTCGACCGCGAAGGACGGGTGGAGTACGTCAATCCGGCCTTCACGACCATCAGCCAGTTCACCGAGTCCGAGGTTCGCGGTCAGCGTCTGGCAGACCTCAAAGCGCTGGAAAATCTCAGCGAGCTGCTGTTCGCCACGTCATCGGCACTGGCGCACAGCAACAGCTGGCAGGGCGAGTTCCGCTCGCGACGCAAGAACCTCGAGCCATACTGGGGCCAGCTGTCGATCTCCAAGGTCTTCAACGAGGACGGCATTCTCACCCACTACATCGGCATCTACGAAGACATCACCCGTAGCAAGCTGGCGCACCAGCACATCGAGCGCCTGGCCTACACCGACAATCTCACCAGCCTCGGCAATCGACCCTATTTCATCCGCAGCCTCGAAGAACGCTTCACAGCCGGCGCCGAGCCGCGGCTCTGCCTCCTGCTCGTCGATATCGACAACTTCAAGCGGATCAACGACAGCCTTGGCCACCAGACCGGCGACAAGTTGCTCGCCAGCCTCGCCCGCCGCCTGCGCAACGGATTGAGCCAGCAGAGCGTACTGGCGCGCTTCGCCAGCAACGAGTTCGCCCTGATGTTCGATGAAATGGAGCTCGAAGAGGGAATTCGCCTTGCCGACCAGGTCTTGCACATCCTCGACAAGCCACTGTTCGTCGACAAACAGCTGATCAGCGTCAGTGGCTCGCTCGGTCTCGCCTGTTCGCCCGAGCATGGCCGCGATCCCGAGACGCTGATGAAACATGCCGGGCAGGCACTGCACAAAGCCAAGGCCAACGGCAGGAATCAGGTACAGGTGTTTACCGAGGCGCTGCACGCCGAGGCCAACTACAAACTGTTCGTCGAGAACAACCTGCGCCGCGCGCTCATACAGAACGAGCTGGAGGTGTTCTATCAACCCAAGCTCTGCCTGCGCAGCGGTCGACTGCAGGGCCTGGAGGCACTACTGCGCTGGAACCACCCGGAAAAGGGCATGATCAGCCCGGATCAGTTCATCAGCGTTGCGGAAGAAACCGGCCTGATTATCCCCATTGGCAAATGGGTGGCGCGCGAAGCGTGCCGCATGGGTGTCCGGCTGTCGGCACTGGGGTTTGGCGCCCCTCAGGTGGCGATCAACCTGTCACCCAAGCAGTTCTCCGATCCCGACCTGCTCGGTTCGATCGCGACAGTACTGCTCGAAGAGCAACTGCCACCTGCTCAGCTGGAACTGGAACTGACCGAGAGCCTGCTGCTCGATGCCACCGAGGAAACCCGCCAGCAGCTGCTCGGCCTGAAGGCGCTGGGGCTCACCCTGGCGATGGATGATTTCGGCACAGGGTATTCCTCGCTCAGCTACCTGAAGAAGTTTCCCATCGACGTCATCAAGATCGACCGAAGCTTCATCAAGGACATCCCGGGCAACCAGGATGACGTCGAGATCACTTCGGCAGTGATCGCCATGGCACGCAAGCTGAATCTGAAAGTCGTCGCCGAAGGCATCGAAACCGCCGAACAGCTAAGGTTCCTGCGCCAGCATCGCTGCGACATCGGCCAGGGCTACCTGTTCGACAGACCGATCTCCAGCAGCTCGCTGCACGAGGCGCTGCAGCGTTATCCCCACAATGCCTGAGCATGCCAGGCGACGCGCGACGCTTTCGCTGCCGCCCGGCCTTTTGTAGCCTACAAGTCCAGCTCACGCTCTGACCGAGGCCCGCATGTCCCTACGTTCGCAGATTCTGCTCAACAAACAGACATTGCCGACGGCCGAGCAGGCGTTGCCTGGCCGTTCGACACCGATGCCGGTTCCCGCTGCACACTATGTCAACGGGCACCCGCTGCAACCGCCCTTTCCCCAAGGCCTCGAGCAGGCTGTTTTCGCGATGGGCTGTTTCTGGGGGGCGGAGCGGAGGTTCTGGGAACTGCCTGGCGTCTGGACGACGGCCGTCGGTTACGCTGGCGGCCCGACGCCCAATCCGACTTACGAAGAAGTCTGTTCCGGCCTGACCGGCCATACCGAAGCCGTACTGGTAGTTTTCGATCCACAGATCATCGATTACGAAACACTGCTGCGGGTCTTCTGGGAATCGCACAACCCCACCCAGGGGATGCGTCAGGGCAACGATGTCGGCAGCCAGTACCGTTCCGCGATCTTTTGCATGGACGAGCGCCAGCGGGGGGCAGCAAAGGCCAGTTGCGAGCGATTCCAGCGTGGCCTCAGCGCGGCCGGCTATCCCGCGATCACCACGGAAATTGCCGACGCTCCAGCTTTTTTCTATGCAGAGGCATACCACCAGCAATATCTGGCCAAGAATCCGGGGGGTTATTGCGGGCTGGGTGGAACAGGCGTGTGCCTGCCCGGCTGAAAGCGCCGAAGGGGCAGGTTAAGTCTCAGCAAAAAAGAAGGCTCGCGCGCTTTGCCCATAGCACCATGGCTAAGTCACGGCGGCGCGGAAAAGAAAAACCCCGCCGAAGCGGGGCTCTGCAGACTGAATCCTGACATCCATGATCGCGTGCCGTCCTGGCACCGCTCCTTGTTGGTCCGTGTTGTTGATCCGCGCTTTCTTGCGCAACGTCCCTATGCAGTAGAGTACCGCCAGGCCTTGTGAGCCAGTAGTAGCCATTTTGCATCACGCCCTGTAAGCCTTTTCCTACATCGCGTCATCCTTGACGCAATCCTGTAAGTCCAGGCTTACATGGCGCGAGTTTTATGACAGAAGGGGCGGCTTAATCGTTCCACATCATGGCCAAATAATTTCAAATTGCCCTTAGATTAAGCCTCTCCACTCAGAACTGTGCCGCTTCGAGCAGGTACAGCGAATCGCTACCTGCCTTCACCGACGCAGTCAGCGAGTGGATGCGTGGCAACAGCCGGGCGAAGTAGAAGCGCGCCGTGCCCAGCTTGCTCTGATAGAAATCGCCCTCGCCCTGCTTGGCCAGTGCAACCGCCGCCATCCGCGCCCACATGTAGGCGTACGCGGTGTAGCCGAACACGTGCAGATACTCGACCGAAGCGGCGCCGATCTCGTTCGGATTGGCCTTGGCCTGATCGATCACCCAGGCGGTGAGCTCGTCGAGGTTGTCCAGCGCAGCCTTGAGCGGCTCGGTGAACTCGTTCAGATCCGTACCTGCACCGGCGACAAACGCGCGGATCTCGTCGACGAACGCCTGGTACATGGTTCCGCCGCTGCCGACGATCTTGCGCCCCATCAGGTCCAGTGCCTGGATGCCATTGGTGCCTTCGTAGATCTGGGTGATACGGCAATCGCGCACCAACTGTTCCTGGCCCCATTCGCGAATGAAGCCGTGGCCGCCGAAGACCTGCTGCCCATGCACGGTGGTTTCCAGTCCCATATCGGTGAGGAAGGCCTTGGCCACCGGCGTCAGCAGCGCAACCTGCGCCTCGGCCCGCTGCCGCGCCGCTTCGTCGTCGCTGAACTTGGCAATGTCGAGCTGCAACGCGACGTAGCTGGAGAAGGCTCGCCCGCCTTCGTTCAGCGCCTTCATGGTCAGCAGCATGCGCCGCACATCGGGGTGCACGATGATCGGGTCGGCAGCCTTGTCCTGCGCAATCGGGCCGGTCGGGGCACGGCTCTGGATGCGCTCGCGAGCGTACTCGATGGCGCTCTGGTAGGAACGCTCGCCAGTGGCCAGCCCCTGAATGCCGACGCCGAGGCGCTCGTAGTTCATCATGGTGAACATCGCCGCCAGGCCCTTGTTGGCTTCACCGACCATCCAGCCAGTGGCGCCGTCGAAGTTCATCACGCACGTCGCGGACGCCTGGATACCCATCTTGTGTTCGATCGATCCACAGGACAGCGAGTTGCGCTCGCCCAGCGAGCCGTCGTCGTTGACCAGAACCTTCGGCACGAGGAAAAGGGAGATGCCGCGCGAACCGGCCGGTGCATCCGGCAGCTTGGCCAGTACCAGATGGATGATGTTCTCGGTCAGGTCGTGCTCGCCGCCCGTGATGAAGATCTTGGTTCCGCTGACCTTGTAGGAGCCATCGGCCTGCGGCTCGGCCTTGGTGCGGATGATGCCCAGATCGGTACCGGCATGCGGTTCGGTCAGGCACATGGAGCCGGACCAGACGCCGGCGTACATGTTCGGCAAATACTTCTGCTTGAGCTCTTCGCTGGCGTGGGCGTAGATCGACAGGCAGGCGCCGGACGTCAGCATCGGATAGAGGCCAAAGGCCAGGCTGGCGGAGTTCATCATCTCTTCGACTTGAGCCGAGATGACCTTGGGCATGCCCATACCGCCGAATGCCGGATCACCACCAACACCCACCCAGCCGCCTTCGGCATACAGCTGATAGGCGTCGCGGTAGCCGGCCGGCGTCGACACTGCACCAGCGTCCCAGCGGCAACCCTCTTCGTCACCACTGCGATTGAGCGGGGCGATGCTGTTGGCGGTGATCTTGCCGGCCTCTTCGAGGATGGCGTCGGCGGTTTCCGCATCGACCACCTCGGCCAGGGCTGGCAGCGTCTGCCAGAGCTTCGGCGCATCGAAGACTTCATTCAGGACAAAACGCATGTCGCGCAGCGGGGCTTGGTAGTCAGCCATGGCAAGGTTCCTCGCAAGACACTGGGTTGCAGCCACTATGGGCCGTTTCCAACGAGTCTAACCGAACAACTAGGACAGGATTAAGCGTCTTTTTATGACCAGATAGTTTTATTCGGTCATAAGCGAACCGCTACAGCCCTAACGCGAATGGCCGGCCATACGCACTGCGCCGCGCCCGCTGCCATGCACCCGAACGCAATTGCGTCCGGCCTTCTTGGCGCCATACAGCGCCTGATCGGCCGCCTTGATGACTTCCTCCGGGCTGCGTTGGTCGCCCTGCCGCTCGGCCACCCCGATACTGATGGTCACCGACACCTGCGCTGTCGATGAATGACCACGCGCCATACGTCCCTGGCGGTCATCCTTGGGTCGCTTGCTGGCGTCACGCAGTTGCAGGGCGTACCCCTCAATCGCTTGGCGGACAGCCTCCAGGTGCGGCAGACACTGCTCGACGCTACGCCCCGGAAACACCAGAGTGAACTCCTCGCCACCGTAGCGATAGGCGCGCCCGCCACCACCGACCTTGCGTAGGCGGCTGGCCACCATTTTCAGCACCTGGTCGCCGACATCATGGCCATGGGTATCGTTGAAACTCTTGAAATGATCCACGTCCGCCATGGCCAGCACGTACTGCCGGCCGAGGCGCTGCAGTCGCTCGTTCAGCGCACGCCGCCCCGGCAGACCGGTCAGCTCGTCGCGAAAGGCCATGAGATAGGCTTCGTGAGCGATGGCCACGACCAGCATGAGCAACACGTGGCTGCTGAGGATGTTCAGTGCGGCGATGCGACTGAACGTCTGAGGCAGCATCAGCAGCAAGGCGATCAGCGCGACGATCTGCGCCGCATGTGAAGGCCTGGGCTGCCGCAGGTACTGCACCACCAGCAACGCCAGCGCAACGATGAAAGCGGGATAGGCCAGCTGGATGAGCGGCAGCCAATCGGCCTGCAGCGATGGCCAGCGGATCACCACCAGCCAGGCGTGCAGCGCCTCCGGAAATCGCTTCGCCAACGCGACCGCAACGACGCCCAGGGCAAACAGCACCGCCGCCCGGGCCAGACCATCCTGTGCCAGGTGGCTGCGCTCTCGCCACAGGCCATATAAGCCATATAAAAGCGGTAGCAACAGACTGCACAGATGGAACGTCAGTGCCGCGTCGTCCAGCAATCTGCCATGGGCCCGGTAATAGTCGGCGTGAGTGTCGAGCAGGAAATAGACGATATAGACGCACAGCAGCAGGAACAGCTCGCGAATGCGGCCGTACATCGCGCACAGCGCCCCACCGAGCAGCAACAGTACCGTCGGCAGCACGTTGTACAGCGAAGTGAAGAACTCATTCAGCACGACCTGGCGTGCGATCGCCTCGCCGCCAAGCAACAATGCCAGCGGTGCAAGGAAGTGGCTGAAGCGAGGCGAATAGGGGCGCGACACGAGAATACCGGCGCAGCGAGAAAAGCTGGCATTTTGCCTTAACGGTTACGGATGTGCAGCCAAAAGGTCGAAAAGCACAGTTGTCTTGCAGACCGGCCGAAATCGGCGCAAAAAAAAAAGCCGCTGCAGATGCAGCGGCCTTCTTCAGCAGCAACCGATCAGTAGCCGAGGGCGAAATCTTCCTCGGCCATCTCCATCAGGTTGTCGGCGCCGGACAGCATGGCGTCCACATGGGTACGGGTACGTGGCAGGATGCGTGCGAAGTAGAAGCGGGCAGTCTGCAGCTTGGCCTTGTAGAAGCCCTCTTCCTCGGTACCGGCCGCCAGCTTCTCAGCTGCTACGCGCGCCATGTCGGCCCAGAAGTAGGCCAGGCATGCATAGCCGGAGTACATCAGATAGTCGACCGATGCGGCACCGACTTCCTCGCGGTTCTTCATGGCGGCCATACCGACCTTCATGGTCAGCTCGCCCCATTCCTTGTTCAGCTTGGCCAGCGGCTCGACGAATTCCTTGACGGTATCGTTGCCTTCATTGGCCTGGCAGAACTTGTGCACGATCTTGGTGAAGCCCTTGAGCGCCTCGCCCTGAGTCATCAGCACCTTGCGGCCGAGCAGGTCGAGCGCCTGGATGCCGGTGGTGCCTTCATACAGGCAGGAGATGCGGCTATCGCGCACGTTCTGCTCCATGCCCCACTCGGCGATGAAGCCGTGGCCACCGTAGATCTGCACGCCGTGGTTGGCCGCTTCGAAGCCGACTTCGGTCATGAACGCCTTGGCGATCGGGGTGAGGAAGGCCAGCATGGCGTCAGCCGCCTTGCGCTGCTCCTCGTCCTGGCTGCGCTGCATCACGTCGACCTGCTTGGCGGCGAAGTAGAGCATGGCGCGGTTGCCTTCGGCGAAGGCCTTCATGGTCAGCAGCATGCGGCGCACGTCCGGATGCACGATGATCGGGTCGGCGGCCTTTTCCGGAGCCTTGGGGCCGGTCAGCGAACGCATCTGCAGGCGCTCGCGGGCGTACTTGATGCCGCCCTGGAAGGCCACTTCGGCGTGGGCCAGGCCCTGCAGCGCGGTACCCAGGCGCGCGGTGTTCATGAAGGTGAACATGCAGTTCAGCCCCTTGTTCGGCGGGCCGATCAGGAAGCCAGTGGCGCCGTCGAAGTTCATCACGCAGGTGGCGTTGCCGTGGATACCCATCTTGTGCTCGATGGAGCCGCAGGACACGCCGTTGCGCTCGCCCGCCTCGCCTTCGGCGTTCGGCAGGAACTTCGGCACGATGAACAGGGAGATACCCTTGGTACCGGCAGGGGCGTCGGGCAGGCGGGCCAGTACGATGTGGACGATGTTCTCGGCCATGTCGTGCTCGCCAGCGGAGATGAAGATCTTGGTGCCGGTGACCTTGTAGCTGCCGTCGGCCTGCGGCTCGGCCTTGGTGCGCAGCATGCCCAGGTCGGTACCGCAGTGCGGCTCGGTCAGGCACATGGTGCCGGTCCACTGGCCGGATACCAGCTTGGTCAGGTAGGTCTGCTGCTGCTCGGGAGTGCCGTGGGCATGCAGGGTGTTCATGGCGCCGTGGGACAGGCCGGGGTACATGCCCCAGGACCAGTTGGCTTCACCGATCATTTCACTCATGGCCATGCCGAGGGACTCAGGCAGGCCCTGGCCGCCGTGCTCGACGTCGTGGGCCAGGCTCGGCCAGCCGCCTTCGACGAACTGCTGATAGGCCTCCTTGAAGCCGGTCGGCGTCTTCACGCCGGACTCGCTCCAGGTACAGCCCTCGGTATCACCGACGCGGTTCAGCGGTGCCAGCACCTGCTCACAGAACTTCGCGCCTTCATCGAGAATGGCATTGACCATGTCCGGGGTGGCGTCTTCACATCCCGGGAGGCTCTGATAGTGCGCCTCGTAGCCGAGCAGCTCGTCACGTACGAAGCGGATATCGCGCAAGGGGGCCTTGTAATCGGGCATAGCGTAAACCTCAGCGGTGAGTTCTTGTTGCAGCTGACCGGCAAGTCCGGCCATTCGAATTCGATTCCGACCGTCGGACGATACGCCCGATGGGTCAAACAGGCGTTTGAAACATACGTTTCGACCTGAGCGATGTCAAGCAGGGGAAGGGTCGCCGTCGATCGGCTGAATCGGCCAGATTACGGGCACAGTCGCACCGGCCTCGACGCCAGGCAAGGCAGATGGGTCTACTGGAAATGCATTGTTGCAATCGCTTGACGGGGTGGCGTAAGCGATGGCGAGCCAGACAACGAGCGTGGAAACAGCCGAACAGGCGCCTGGCAAAGCGGCGCGCTCGCAGCAAGAGAAAGGGGAGCGGGAAGCTCGATCAGGCCTGAGTGTCGATCAGCGTACCGAGCACTTCGTCGGCGCTCTGGATCATGCGGGCGCCGAGCTTGGCAGTGTGCTCGCCGACCTTCAGTTGGATCAGCTCTTCGGTGAGCTCGGCGACCGCCTGGGAATTGCCCAGCGCGGGCGCACTGGCGGAGGCGATGCTGGATGCGGCCTGCTCGACGCGCTGCTGACCGTTCTGGAAGGCGCTCAGCCCGGCGCCCATTAGGCTGTTGGTGATCTGCATGGTTCGCTCCACGCGCTATCAGGTTGCCAGCATTCAAGCAGATGCCGGTTGCGCCGGCAAGGCGCTAGTTCGTGGAACCTCGACCGCTCGGCAGTTGCAGGGCGCCGAGCGACAGATGGCGGGCGACCTGCTGCGCATCTGGCTGGTCCAGACGCGGCACACGGCCAAGACAGGGCGCTGGCAGCAGCTCGGCCAGCGTCGACAGATTCTCCTCCAGACGCGAGGTTGCCGGGTCGACGATGTTGGCCACCCAGCCGGCCAGTGCCAGCCCATCCCGGGCAATCGCCTCGGCACTTAGCACCGCGTGATTGATGCACCCCAGCCGCACGCCGACGACCAGGATCACCGGCAAGCCCAGCGCCTGCACGACCGCCGAAAGACTTTCCCGCGCGTTGAGCGGCACGCGCCAGCCGCCTGCACCTTCCACCAGGGCGAAATCGGCCTGCCGCGCCAAAACCGGCCGTATCACTTGAACCAGACGCTCGGCGCTCAGCTCGACACCGGCTTCGCGAGCGGCGATATGCGGCGCGATCGCCGGCGCGAAGGCGAACGGGTTGACCGCCGCGTAATCCAGCGCTGGACTGCACTCGGCCTGCAGCGCCAATGCGTCGCTGTTGCGCAGGCCGGCGTCGGTCAGTTCACAGCCGGAGGCGACCGGCTTGATCGCCGCGGTGGACATCCCCTGCACGCGGGCGGCATGCAGCAGGCCGGCGGCGATGGTGGTCTTGCCGACATCGGTATCGGTACCGGCGACGAAGAAGGCCAGACTCATTTCACGATTCCTTGCGCAGCAGGCCATAGACGACCTGATAGGTGGCCGGCAGCCCCTCGGCCTGGCGGTAGCGCTCGTAGGCGCTGACCAACGCGCGGATGCGTGCACGGCCGGTGAGCCCGCCCGGGCGACCGGGATTGAGGTTGTGCGCGCCGAGCGCCTTGAGTTCGTGGGTCAGCTGGCGCAGATCGGCAAAATGCAGCACCTCGGGGCGAACCTCGAGGCCGAGCAGTTGCAGACCGCTGTCCCGGCAGAGTCGTTGGTAGGTGTCCAGGGTGCGAAAACGGTTGACGTGGGTAAAACCGTCCACCGCCTGCCAGCTGTCACGCAGCTCTTGCAGGGTGCCCACACAGAGGCTGCTGAAGGCAAAGGTGCCGCCCCGGCGAAGCACCCGTCGCGCCTCGCCGAGCACGCTGGCGAAATCTTCGCACCACTGCAGGGCCAGGCTGGAAAAGATCAGGTCCAGGCCAGCACCGCGCAGCGGCAGGCGTTCGGCGTCGCCAGCCACGAAATACCGCGCGCCTCCCTGCGGTCGGGCATGGCGCAGCATTCCTTCGGCGATATCCAGTGCGACACCCTCGGCGTGCACGAAGCGGCTTCCCAGCACGCGGGAGAAATAGCCGGTGCCGCTACCCAGATCGAGCCAGCTGGCGACCTGCAGATCGGCGGGCAGCCGCGCCAGCAGCTGGTTGCCGACCTGCCGCTGCAGGGCCGCGACGCTGTCGTAGCTGGCCGCCGCGCGGGAAAAGGACGCGGCGACCTGGCGCTTGTCCGGCAACAGGGCAGTGCTGTCAGTCATCCTCGCCCTCACCCATGAAGGCCAGCATGGCCGTCGCCACATCTTCCGCGCGTTCCAGCGGCAAACCATGGCTGGCATTGGCCAGCACATCGACCTCTACATCCGGCAGGCAGGCCAGCAAGGCCTCGGCCGCGGCCGCCGGTACCAGCGCATCACTGCCGGCAAACAGGTGCAGCTGCGGCCCGACATAGCGCTGCAGCGCCGCGCGCCCGTCCAGTTCGGCGAGCAGGCGCAGACCCGCGGCCGATACTGCCTGCGGCTGATCCAGCAGGCTCACCTGCAATTGCCGGGCAAGGGTGCGCGGATCGTAGGCACCGCGACTGCAGAGCAAACTGAAGCGCTTGAGCGTGTCGTCCGGGCCGAGGCGGAAGGCTTCCTCGAAGGCATCGAACACTTCCGCTTGCATGGCCGTCGGCCAGTCGTCGCGACTGCGAAAGCAGGGGTTGCTGCAGATGGTGATCAGGCCGGGGCAGCTGTCGCCGCGACGCGCGGCCAGTTGCGTGGCCAGCATGCCGCCCAGCGACCAGCCGGCCAACCAGCTGTCAGGCGGCACTCGCGCATCCAGTTCGTCAAGCCAGGCGCCGGATTGCGGTTGCGTTGGCAGCAACGCGATCTCGACCTGCAACCGCGGTTCACGCTCGCGCAGCAGTTCGGCCAGGGGTTCCAGCGCCGCCGGGCCGAACGCCCAGCCGGGTAGCAGAATCAGTCGATCACACATCGTCGCACTCCTCGGGCAACAGGGCCCAGCACTCGGCCAGCGCCTCCAGCAGGCGCTCGAGCTGCGCATCGCTGTGGCTCGCGGTGAGGGTAATCCGCAGTCGCGCGCTACCGGCCGGAACGGTCGGCGGACGTATGGCACCGACCAGGATGCCGCGCTCGCGCAGCAAGGCCGACAACCTCAGCGCCCGCGCACTGCTGCCCACCAGCACCGGCTGGATCGGCGTCGGGCTGGCCATCAGCGTCAGGCCGATCTGCGCCGCGCCGGCCCGAAAGCGCGCGACCAGTCGGTTCAGCTGGTCTCTGCGCCAGCCCTCGCTGCGCAGCAGCTCCAGGCTTTTCAGTGTGGCACAGGCCACCGCCGGCGGCTGGCTGGTGGTGTAGATGTAGGGACGGGCGAACTGGATCAGCGTTTCGATCAGCTCCTCGCTGCCGGCGACGAAGGCGCCGGCGGTACCGAAGGCCTTGCCCAGCGTACCGACCAGCACCGGCACGTCATCCATGCCCAAGCCGAAATGCTCGACAATGCCGCCGCCCGTCGCGCCCAGCGGGCCGAAGCCGTGGGCATCGTCGACCATCACCCAGGCGCCATGTCGCTTCGCCTCGGCGCAGAGCGCCGGCAGGTCGGCGAGATCGCCATCCATGCTGAACACGCCATCGGTGACCACCAGGGTGTTGCCGCTGGCCTTTTCCAGCCGCTTGGCGAGGCTGCTCGCGTCGTTATGCAGATAACGCGAGAAGCGCGCGCCGCTGAGCAGCCCGGCATCGAGCAGCGAGGCGTGGTTGAGCCGATCCTCCAGCACCGTGTCGCCCTGCCCGACCAGCGCGGTTACCGCGGCCAGGTTGGCCATGTAGCCGGTGGAGAACAGCAGCGCGCGCGGCCGGCCGGTGAAGTCGGCGAGCGCCTCCTCCAGCCGGTGATGCGGCGTGCTGTGACCGATCACCAGATGCGAGGCACCGCCGCCCACGCCCCAGGTCGCGGCGCCCTGCTGCAGCGCCGCGATCACCTCGGGATGGTTGGCAAGGCCCAGGTAGTCGTTGGAGCTGAACGCCAGCAGGCGTTCACCGTCGACCGTCACCTCAGGCCCTTGCGGACTCTGCAGCAGCGGACGCCGGCGGTAGAGGTGCTCGGCACGACGGGCGGCGAGGCGGGAAGCGAGATCGAATGTCATGGTAGGAACCGAAGACGGTGAACAACCGCAAGCGGGCCGTCACTGCGAAGAAACCAGAGCAGGCACCGGGAGGACGAACGCGACGCTCATCCCCCCGGCGAGAAGATCAGACCGCGGCGTTGTAGAACAGCTTGCTGTCGCGCTGTTCGATCAGCGCCTGCTCGATGGCCGCCTGGTGTACCTCGTCGGCGTGCTCATGGCGCTCTTCCGGCTTGATGCCCAGACGCGCGAACAGCTGCATGTCCTTGTCCGCCTGCGGGTTGGCGGTGGTCAGCAGCTTCTCGCCGTAGAAGATCGAATTGGCGCCAGCGAAGAAGGCCAGGGCCTGCATCTGCTCGTTCATCTGTTCACGCCCGGCCGACAGACGCACATGGGATTTCGGCATCATGATCCGCGCCACGGCGAGCATGCGGATGAAGTCGAACGGATCGACGTCCTGTTCCTCGGCCAGCGGCGTGCCCTTGACCTTGACCAGCATGTTGATCGGCACCGACTCCGGGTGCTCCGGCAGGTTCGCCAGCTGGATCAGCAGGCCGGCGCGATCGTCCAGCGACTCACCCATGCCGAGGATGCCGCCCGAGCAGATCTTCATCCCCGCCTCGCGCACGTAGCTCAGCGTCTCCAGACGCTCGGCGTAGGTGCGGGTGGTGATGATGTTGCCGTAGAACTCCGGCGAGGTATCCAGGTTGTGGTTGTAGTAGTCCAGGCCCGCAGCGGCCAGGGCGCGGGTCTGCTCCTGATCCAGCTTGCCGAGGGTCATGCAGGTTTCCAGGCCCATCGCCTTGACGCCCTCGACCATCTTCAGCACGTAGGGCATGTCCTTGGCCGACGGATGCTTCCAGGCCGCGCCCATGCAGAAGCGGGTGGAGCCGATGGCCTTGGCCTCGGCCGCCGCCTCCAGCACCTTCTGCACTTCCATCAGTTTCTCTTTATCGAGGCCGGTGTTGTAGTGACCGGACTGCGGACAGTACTTGCAGTCTTCCGGGCAGGCGCCGGTCTTGATCGAGAGCAGCGTGGAAACCTGAACACGGTTGGCGTCGAAGTGCTGGCGATGCACGGTCTGCGCCTGGAACAGCAGGTCGTTGAAGGGTTGCTCGAAGAGCGCCTTGACCTCGGCGAGGGACCAGTCGTGGCGGGTAACGGAAGCGGAGGTGGCGCTCATGGGCATTCCTTGTAATTAATAGCGGCTCGGCGGCCTGACACGGATGTGGAATGGTTAGCCAAGCCCGATACGCTGTCAACCAGGAACGGAATCATGGTTTACAACTGGTCAATTATTAAGCAGCACTGCCTGCTCTGTGACGAGCGCTGCGAGGGTCAGCCACTGTGCAGCCCCTGCGAGGCGGATCTGCCGTGGCTCGACGCTCGGTGCACGGTCTGTGCGGTCCCGCTGCCCAGCCGCGGGCTGGTCTGTGGCGAATGCCTGAAGCGACCCCCCAGCTACGATCACGTCGAAGTGCCCTGGCGCTTCGCCTTCCCGGTGGATGCGCTGATCACCCGCTTCAAGCACCAGGCACGCTGGCCCTATGGCCGGCTGCTCGGCGAACGCCTGGCCCATCATCTTGAGCATGCCTTCGCCGATGGGCTGCCGCGGCCGGACCTGCTGCTGCCGGTGCCGCTGGCCCGTCGGCGCTTGCGCCAGCGTGGCTTCAACCAGGCGCAGATGCTCGCCGACTGGCTGAGCCGCCCACTGGGCATCGCCACCGACGCCCGCGTGCTCGAACGTGTACTCGACACACCGGCTCAGCAGCAGCTGGACGCCGCCACCCGCCGCCGCAACCTGCGTCAGGCCTTCGCCATCGCAACCGGTGCCGACGTCAAGGGCCGGCATCTGGCGCTGGTCGACGATGTGCTGACCACCGGCGCCACCGCCGAAGCCCTTGCGCGCCTGCTCAAGCGCGCCGGCGCCGAACGGGTCGATGTCTATTGCCTGGCGCGCACCCCGAAACCAGGCGAATGAAGCCGCCGACCGATGGAGGGCGTACACTGGACGACCTAGTCAGCGGAGCCGGTCATGTCCCATCCCTTCGACACACTCACGCCGGACCTGGTCCTCGACGCCGTGGAAAGCATCGGCTACCTCAGCGATGCCCGCGTGCTGGCGCTCAACAGCTACGAGAACCGCGTCTATCAGGTGGGCATCGAAGACGAAACGCCGCTGATCGCCAAGTTCTATCGTCCGGGTCGCTGGAGCGACGCGGCGATCCTCGAGGAGCACCAGTTCAGTCTGGAACTGGCCGAGCACGAGGTGCCGGTGGTGGCACCGCTCGAGCGCGACGGCAGCACGCTGTTCGAGCACGCCGGCTTTCGCTTCGCCCTCTTCCCGCGCCGCGGCGGCCGCGCACCGGAGCCCGGCAATCTCGACCAGCTCTATCGCCTAGGCCAGCTGCTGGGCCGCATGCATGCGGTAGGCGCCAACCGCCCGTTCGAGCATCGCGAAACCCTGGGCGTGCAGAATTTCGGCCATGATTCGCTGAGCACGTTGCTGGAAGGCAACTTCGTGCCGCGGAGCCTGCTGCCAGCGTATGAGTCGGTGGCGCGGGACCTGCTCAAGCGGGTCGAGGATGTCTTCGCCAGCACCAACTTCACCCCGATCCGCCTGCATGGCGATTGTCACCCGGGCAATATCCTCGCCCGCGACGACGCCTTCTATCTGGTCGACCTGGATGACTGCCGCATGGGCCCGGCAGTACAGGATCTGTGGATGATGCTCGCCGGCGAGCGACACGAGCGGCTCGCCCAGCTGGCCGAACTGGTGGACGGCTACAACGAATTCCACGATTTCGCCCCGCGCGAGCTGCCGCTGATCGAGGCCCTGCGCGCGCTGCGGCTGATGCACTACAGCGCCTGGCTGGCACGACGCTGGGACGACCCGGCCTTCCCCATGAGCTTTCCCTGGTTCGGCAGCGAGCGCTACTGGGGCGACCAGGTGCTGATCCTGCGCGAGCAGATGTCGGCGCTGCAGGAAGAGCCGCTCAGGCTGTTCTGAGGACGGCCAAGCGGTGCGACTTCAGCGCCGTGACGGTGGATGTGAAAAGCGACATCCACCCTACGAATCCAGGCGTCTGCGTAGGGTGGATCGCGCTTTATCGATCCACCGTGTGGACGTCCACCAGGCGGCGATCTCGGCGGCTCAGGCCTCTTCGATCAGCCAGTCCAGCCGCCAGCTGCCCTGGCTCTGCGCCAGCTGCTCGGCCAGCCACGGCAACAGCTCACGCAGCTCCTCCTCCAGCCCCCACGGCGGGTTGACGATGGCCAGGCCCGAACCGCTCAGGCGGCCGGCATCGTCGGCGGGGTGGACGAACAGTTCGGCACGCAGCAGTTTCGGGGCGCCGCTGCGGGCGAGGTCCTGATAAAAGCGTTTGAGCTGGCGCTCGTCCTTGATCGGATACCAGATCACGCCGATGGTCTGGCGCATGCGGCCGAGCGCTTCCTTGAGCGCCGTGACGCATCGGCTCAGTTCGTCGGCCTGTTCGAATGGCGGGTCGATCAGCAGCACCACGCGCTTCTCGCGGGTCGGCATCAGCGCCCGCGGTACATGCCAGCCCTCGCCCCGGTGCACCGCCACGCGGCGGTCGCCGGACATGTTGTCCTTGAGCAGGGCGCCATCCTCGGGGTGCTTCTCGTTGAGCTGCAGCCGATCCTGCTCGCGGGTCAGCTGCCGCGCCAGTTCCGGCGAGCCCGGGTAGTAGCGCAGCGCGCCGTCCGGGTTGAGCGAGCGGATCACGCCGAGGTAGTCGTCTAGCAGCGCCGGGCGGGTTTCGGCCTGCCAGATGCGGGCGATGCCCTGCAGCCACTCGCCGGTACGGCTGGCCTGGTCGCCGGCCAGGTCGTAGAGGCCGACGCCGGCGTGGCTGTCGAGGTAGGCGAACGGGGCCTCCTTGCGCGACAGCAGGGCGAAGATCCGGCTCAACACCAGGTGTTTGAGCACATCGGCGTGGTTGCCGGCATGGAAGGCGTGGCGGTAGTTCATCTGATCCTCCTGAAGAGCGGCGCAGTTTACCCGTCGGCCCTGCCCAGCGCAGGTCCGGCATGACCAGCGTCGTTTTCCCCGGCCACCGACACGGGCTACAGTGGCGCCCCACGACGACTGAACGGAGCTGACCTCATGGACCTGCGCGATCTCTTCGGCATCGAGCACCCGATCATCCAGGCGCCCATGGCCGGCGCGCAGAATCACCTGCTGGCCGCGGCGGTGTGCGAGGCCGGCGGGCTGGGTTCGATCCCGGCCGGCATGCTCGATGCGGCAGCGCTGGACGCCGAGCTGACCGCCATCGAGGCGCTGACCGACCGACCCTACAACGTCAATTTCTTCTGTCACCAGACGCCAGCAGCCGACCCGACGGCCTTCGACGCCTGGCACCGGATGCTCGCACCGTTGTTCGCCGAATTCGACGTCGACCCGGCCAACATTCCGGCCGGCGCCACCCGCCAGCCGTTCGACGCAGCAATGGCCGCGGTGCTGGAGCGGCACAGGCCCGCACTGGTCAGCTTCCACTTCGGCCTGCCTAGCCCCGACCTGTTGCAGCGCGCCCGCGCCACCGGGGCGAAGATCGCCTCCAGCGCGACAACGGTCGCCGAAGGCCTCTGGTTGCAGCAGCACGGCGTCGACCTGGTGATCGCCCAGGGCCTGGAGGCCGGCGGCCACCGCGGCATCTTCCTCAGCGAGGATCTGACCACCCAACTCGGCACCTTCGCCCTCCTGCCGCAACTGGTCGCCGCGCTGGACGTACCGGTGGTCGCCGCCGGCGGCATCGCCGATGCCCAGGGCGTGACGGCAGCGCAGGCCCTGGGCGCCGCCGGTGTGCAACTGGGCACCGCCTACCTGCTGTGCGCGGAGAGCCGCACCAATGCGCTGCATCGCGCCGCGCTGAAGAGCCCGCAGGCAGTGCATACCGCGCTGACCACCCTGTTCAGCGGGCGCCCGGCGCGCGGCATCGTCAACCGCATCATGCGCGAGCTGGGTCCGCTGCCCGAAGGCGTGCCGCCCTTCCCGCTGGCCGGCAACGCCATCGGTGCGCTGCGCGCCCAGACCGAGAAGCAGGGCCTGGATCACTGTACGCCGCTGTGGGCCGGGCAAAATGTCAGCGGCTGCCGGGAGATCCCGGCCGCCCAGCTGACTCGTGAACTTGCCGGCGGCTGGCGGGCCTGAGTCATTACGCATTCCGTCGCAGCGAGCCCTGAGCCGCCGCGACGGGGCGTAGAATCGACCGCACGTCACACGGAACGCCGCCAATGAGCCCACTGACCAATACGCTCGTCTTCCTCGCCACCCTGGCCGGCATGGAAGTCTTCGCCTGGTGGGCACACAAGTACGTGATGCACGGCTGGGGCTGGGGCTGGCACAAGTCGCACCACGAGCCGCGCAACGGCTGGTTCGAGAAGAACGACCTCTATGCGGTGGTGTTCGCTGGCGTGGCGATCCTGCTGATCGCCCTCGGCACGGCCGGTTATCACCCGCTGGAATGGATCGGCGCCGGGATGACGGCCTACGGCTTTCTCTATTTCGTCGCTCATGACGGGCTGGTCCATCACCGCTGGCCGCTGCGCTACGTGCCGCGCAACGGTTATCTCAAGCGGCTGTATCAGGCGCACCGCCTGCACCATGCGGTCGAAGGCAAGGAGCGCTGCGTATCCTTCGGCTTTCTCTACGCGCCGCCGCTGCCGGTGCTCAAGCGCCAGCTGCGCGAGCTGCACGGCGGGCCGCTGCGCAAGGCGAGCGCTAGCGCTAGCGAGGACGCCTCCAGAGACCATCAGGACGCGGCCTGACCTGCATCCGCCGCGAGGCCAGCGCCAGCACGCCGCCCCCCAGCAGGAACTGCAGCTTCTGCCCTTTGCTGGTCGACACCCGCGCATCCCAGGCCGCCACGCCGCGCGCTTTCACCTCGACGCCGATCTGCCGGTAGACGCCATGAGCCGTGGCGATCGACCAGGCCGAGCGTAGCGGCAGGTCGCGCAAGCCCTGAGACGCCGACTGGTAGTAGGGCTCGGCCAGATCCACCAGTCGCGCCGCCAGCGTCGCCAACGCGGCACGATGCTGAGGCAGCGCGACCTCGTCCTCCGGAATACCCACCTCCGCCAGCCACTCGGCCGGCAGGTAGACGCGCCCGATCTGTGCATCCTCGACGATATCCCGCGCAATGTTGGTCAGCTGAAAGGCCAAACCCAGGTCACAGGCGCGATCCAGCGTCGGCTCCGCTTCGGCGCCCATCACCCGCGCCATCATCAGGCCCACCACGCCGGCAACGCGGTAGCAGTACAGCAAGGTGTCGTCGAGGGTCTGGTAGCGGTAGCCCTGCACATCCATGCGAAAACCCGCCAGATGCTCCAGCGGATGGGCCTTGGGAATCCGATGACGCTGGATCACCTGCTGGAAGGCGGCGAACGCCGGATCGGCCATCGGCTCGCCAGCGTAGGCGCGCTCGGTGAGATCGACCAGCTCGGCCAGCCGCGCCTTACCGCTGTTGCGATCGCCCTCGACCTGGCCATGCCCCAGCGTCTGGCCGTCAATCACATCGTCGCAATGACGGCACCAGGCGTAGAGCATCACCGCGCTCTGGCGGGTGCGCTCGTCGAACAGCTTCGCCGCCGCGGCGAAGCTCTTGGAGCCGACATTGATCGCCTGAGTGGAGTGATCGATGACCTGATCGTTCATCCGGCCTGCCCCTTCAGCATGAAGTCCTCCAGCATCAGCCCGGCGGTGGCCTTGGCCGAACCGACGACGCCCGGCACGCCGGCACCCGGGTGAGTGCCGGCGCCAACGATATAGAGGTTGGGAATCACGTCGTCGCGGTTGTGCGGGCGGAACCAGGCGCTCTGCGTGAGGATCGGCTCCAGCGAAAACGCCGAGCCCAGATGGGCATTGAGCTCGTCGCGGAAATCCTGCGGCGTGAAGATTCGGTGGGTCACCAGATCGCCTCGCAGCCCCGGCATGTAGTGCCGCTCCAGGTACTCGAAGATGCGGTCGCGGTACTTCGGCCCCTCCTCCGCCCAGTCGATATTTGCCGTGCCCAGGTGCGGCACCGGCGCCAGCACGTAATGGCTGGCGCAGCCTTCCGGCGCCAGCGAGGGATCGGTGACGCAGGGCGCGTGCAGGTAGAGGGAAAAGTCGTCGGCCAGCGTCTCGCGCTTGAAGATCTCGTCGATCAGCTCGCGGTAACGCGGGCCGAAACACACCGTGTGGTGCTGCAGGTGCTCATGACGGCGCTTGAGGCCGAAATGGATGACGAACAGCGACATCGAGAAACGCTTGCCGGAGAGCCGTTTGGCCTCGTCGCGACCACGCTCCTCATGCCCGAGCAGCTGCTTGTAGGTGTTGACCACATCCGCGTTGGAGGCCACCGCATCGGTGTCGAAACGGCGACCGTCACCGGTGATCACGGCCTTCGCGCGTCCAGCCTCCAGCTCGATCCGCGCGACCTCGGCGTTCAGCTCCAGCCTGCCGCCCAGATCTTCGAACAGCCGGACCATCCCCCGCACCAGCGCCCCGGTGCCGCCGCGGGGAAACCAGACACCACCCTGGCGCTCCAGGGCATGGATCAGCGCGTAGATGGACGAGGTCTCGAACGGATTGCCGCCCACCAGCAGCGAGTGAAAGGACAGCGCCTGGCGCAGCCGGTCGTTCTCCACGAATTTGGCCACTATGTCGTATACGTTGCGCCAGGCCTGCAGCTTGGCCAGCTGCGGGGCGACGCCGATCATGCTGCGAAACGACAGGAAGGGCATGGTGCCGAGCTTGACGTAGCCCTCCTCGTACACCGCCCGCGAATAGGCGAGAAAGCGCTGATAGCCGGCGACATCCTTGGGATTCAATGCATGAATCTGCCGGTCCAGCTGGGCCTGGTCGTTGACGTAGTCGAAGCTGTAGCCGTCCTCCCAGCACAGCCGGTAGAAGGGGCTGACCGGCAGCAGCTCGACATAGTCGGCCATGCGCTTGCCGGCGCCGCTGAAGAGTTCTTCCAGTGCCGGCGGATCGGTGATCACCGTCGGCCCGGCATCGAAGGTGAAGCCCTGGTCGTGGTAGACGTAGGCGCGGCCGCCCGGCTTGTCGCGCTTCTCCAGCAGCGTCGTTTGGACGCCGGCGCGCTGCAGGCGGATCGCCAACGCCAGCCCGCCGAAACCGGCACCGATCACCACCGCCCGCCTCACACCGCCTGTTGCCTGGTTCATCGTCTGTCCTTGTGCAGATTGCTGGCGGCCAGCGCCCGCAGCGCCTCGCCCACCGGCACGGGAGGTTTGCCCGAGACGATGCGCAAGCGGTCCCAGGCAGTCAGCTCGGCCGCGTAGAAGCGCTGGATCAGCGGTTCGCGCAGCCGGTAGAAACGTTGCATCACCGCCCAGCGGCGATCCGCCGGGCCGGCCATGAACAGCATGCGATTGAGCAGGCGGAAGAAGCCGCGCCTGCGCCACTGCAGCGTGGAATAGTCGCGAATCGCGGCGAACAGGCTGCCTGCATCCCAGCGATCGAGGGCAACCAGGTGGTCGGCCAGGCGCACCGCATCGGGCAGCGAATAGCCCGTGGTGGGGTGGAACAACGCAGCCGACAGCCCGCTCTGCGGCACGCCACGCGCCTCCCCCCAGAACGCCGCGATATCGCCGGACAGCACGATGGGCAGCACGCCCTGCTCCTCGCGCAGCACCTCGCGGATCGCCCAACCGCGGCCCTCGGCGTAGCGCTGGATATTGGCGCGCAGAGCCTCCGGCGCCACCGCATCGCCGTCGGCGTAGTAGGTGTCTTCGATCAACAGGCTGTCGACGCTGAGCGGCAGCACGTAGACGAAGCGATAGCCGTCTTTCTGGGCGACGCTGGCGTCCATGATGATCGGCACCTGCAGGCCATGGGGCTGCTGCAGGCGCAACTCCTGGCCGAGAAACTTCTGGAAGCCCAGCGCCAGCTGAGCGCTGCGCCGCACGCCGCGCCCGTCGATCACCGCCCCGGCCTCCAGGCTCTGCCCACCGACCAGCTGAACGCGTTGCGGCTCGACCGCGGACACCTCCACGCCCAGGCGAATCTGCCCGCCGAGCTCAGCCATCAGGTGCTGATGAAAGCGCGACGAGAAAATGCTCGCGTAGCCGCTGCCGAGCTGCCGTCGCAGGGCGGGAAAGATCACCTCGTAACCCGGCCAGCGCTGCTCCACCAGCGGCGCCAGCCAGGCCTGCTGCGCCGGGGTCAGGTCGTGCTGGTAAAACGACCAGGTGTGGTTGCCGCCGAGGGTTTCGCCCTGCTCCAGGAGCAGCACGCGCAGCTCCGGCCGCCGCTGGCGCAAGCGCAGGGCCAGCAACCCGTTGGCCAGGCCACCGCCGACCAGGATCAGGTCTGCATCAGGCGTCATCGGCCACCTCCGACCGAGGCCGAACGCAGCAGAGCGCGCTTTCGATCAGCTCGGCGGCGCGGGCCGCGCCACCGGCCTGGCGAACCTCTTCACCGAGCGCCGCGGCACGCTGGCGGAAGGCAGCTTCGTCGAGCAGCCGCCGCAGCGCATGGGCGATACGCGCCGGGCTGGCCAGCGCCGGAAGCAGGCGCAGCCCGATGCCGGCGTGCTCGATACGCGCGGCGACACCGGGCTGGTCGAAGGCGATCGGCAGCGCCAGCATCGGCACACCCGCCTCCAAGGCATCGAGCACGGTGTTCAGCCCGGCATGAGTCACCGCGGCAGACGCCTGCGCCAGCACGGCCCGCTGCGGCGCGAAATCGGTGACCCAGCATGCGCCTTCCTGCCGGAGCCTGGCAGCCGCTGCGGCATCCAGCCCACCGCAATGGGCAATCAACAGCTGCACATCGAGCCGCCGACAGGCGCGGGCGATATTGCGCAACAGGCCGTAGCGGTGGCCCTGCAGCGTGCCTAGCGAGGCGAAGACTAAGGGCCGTGCGCGGTCGATCGACAGGTCCAGCTCCCCCTCCGCCTGCAGAGGTCGACGCAACGGGCCGACGGCATGGAAGTGCGCCGGCAGGGCCTGACGCGGAAAGTCGAAACCTTCCACCGTCTGGCTGATCTGCAGCAGCGGCGACAGGCAGTCGCTCAGGCTTGTGCGCCTGGCCAGGCCGAACGCCCGGCAATAGCGCTCGATCACTTCGCCGTGCGGCCGCATCAGCCGATCGTAGACGCCGCTGCTGTGCCGGTTGAGCTGCTCGCCCCAGTCCGTGGCCCGGTAGCGCCAGGGCATCACCGGCAGCGGCACCAGCGGCTCGCGGTTGAACGGCAGGGCACAGGCGATGGAAACGAATGGCAGCCCGAGGTGCTCGGCCAGCAGGGCACCGGCCGGCTCCATCTGGTCGGCCAGCACCGCATCCACTTCCAGCGCCCGCAACACGGCAGGCGCCTCGCGGCAGAACAGCTCGGTGCTCGCCGCCATGTCGGCGATCACCCGGCGAATGCCAAACGGTCCGGGGCTGGCGGCACGACGCACCACCGCGGCCAGCGAGCCCGGCGGATGGGTGTCAGTACCGATGGCGGCGAAGCCCGCCGCGGGCAGAACCAGCAGCGCGCCGACATCGGCCTGCTGGATAAAGGTCACACGATGGCCATGTTGCTGCAGCTGCCAGGCGATCGCCTCGAACGCCCGCAGATGGCTGAGAAAGGGCGGCACAATTGCCGCAAAATGTGTCATCGAAGCGCCGGGCCGCGCATCAGCATGCGGACAACTGCAACAGCCGCGCCTGACGCAGCCCGGCAAGATCAGCCGAACCGGTACAGAAGCAGGCGATGCGCAACTGCTCGATCAGCACCTCGAAATGGCTGACCACCGCCTCGCTGCTGTGCATCGCCGCCTGCAACACGCCGGCCGCCTGCCCCACCAGATCGGCGCCCAGGCGGATCGCCTTGGCCGCCTCGACGCCATCGCGGATACCGCCGGAAGCGATCAGCGACGTATCCGGGCAGGCCTCGCGCACCGCCAGCAGTGCTTGCGCCGTGGGTATGCCCCAGTCGGCGAAGGCCTCGGCGACGGCCTGCTGGCTGGCGTCTGCCGCCCGCGCGGCCTCCACCGCAGCCCAACTGGTGCCGCCGGCACCAGCCACATCGATGGCGGCCACCCCGGCATCGACCAGTCGCCGGGCCACCGCCGCGGATATACCCGCGCCGACCTCCTTGATCACCACCGGCACCGGCAGGCGCGCGGCCAGTGCCTCGATCGCCTGCAGCACGCCGCGCCAGTCACGGTCGCCACCGGCCTGCACGGCCTCCTGCAGCGGGTTGAGGTGCACGATCAGCGCGTCGCCTTCGATCATCTCCACCGCCCGCCGAGCCTCGTCCACGCCATAGCCACGCACCAGCTGGGCAGCGCCGAAGTTCGCCAGCAGCAGGATATCCGGCGCCAGCTGGCGCAACTGGCCGGTAAGCCCCTGGTCACCCGCGGTTTCCAGCGCCACCCGCTGCGACCCCACGGCCATCGCAATGCCCAGCTGCTGCGCCGCCTCGGCTAGATGCGCGTTGATCGCCGCCGAGCGCGCCGCGCCACCGGTCATGGAGCTGATCAGCAGCGGTGCCTGTAGCGGCCGCCCGAACAGCTGACTGCGCAGGTCGATCTGGTCCAGGTGCAACTCGGGCAGGGCGCAGTGCTCAAAGCGGAAGGCAGCGAAACCGTTCCCTGCTGCGCCCGCCGCGCGCCCGGGATCGAGGACGATGTCCAGATGATCGTTCTTGCGGCTGACCAGCGATTGCTTGCTCATGGAATCGGCTCCCCGGAATGACTTCATTGGACGTGATGACCTGAAAAAAGTGCTATGCGATGGCACGAGTTGTACAAGTTTCTGTCAAACCGTCCATCAGGTTGTACAACCTATCCGCCATCCTGGCTCGTGCCGGGACGCCAGCGAGGGCAGCGCCATGCAAACGCCGAATACCAGCTTCCCGCTCCCGTCATGCGACAGCCTGCTGCGCCTGCGCCGGCAAGTCGACGAGCGCCTGGCGCTGCGCCTGCCGTTTCCCGAATCGGAGCTGGACACGGTCACGCTCGCGCTTCGCGAGGGCACCCTGGCACCCGGCAAGCGGCTCAGGCCGTTGCTGCTTCTGCTGGCACTGGGCGATCTGGATGCCGACCCGACCATCGGCCTGGATCCGGCCTGTGCGCTGGAGATGATCCATGCCGCGTCGCTGTTTCTCGACGACATGCCCTGCATGGATAACGCCAGCCTGCGCCGCGGCCAGCCGACCCTGCACCTGCGTTTCGGCGAAGACGTCGCCGTACTCGCCTCGGTGGCCCTGCTCAGCCACGCCTACGGCATCACCGCCACCGCGCCGGGCCTGACGCCCAGACAGCGCAACGAAGCGGTCGCCATCCTGGCTCGCGCCGTCGGTGCGCAGGGGCTGGTGCGAGGGCAGTTCCGCGACCTGCACGGTGCGCAGCAACAGGCTCACCCACTCGATGCAGCCACCACCACCAACCAATTGAAGACCGGCTCCCTGTTTAGCGCTGCGCTGACCCTGGCCGGGCTGCTGGTCGGGGCCGATCGAACGCTGATGCGGCATCTTCACGGCTTCGCCGTCGAACTGGGCCTGGCCTTCCAGCTGCTCGACGACATCGCCGACGGCCTCAGCCCCGAGCAGACCGGCAAGGATTGCCAGCAGGATCGGGCCAAGGCCACGGTGGTCTCGCTGCTCGGTCCGCAGGCCGCGCGCCAGCAACTGGCGACGCACCGCGAAGCGGCACTGGCGCACCTGCAGGCCGCCGGGCTGGCCGAAGGCGAGCTCGCCTCGCTGATGCGCCAGCTGCTCGGCTAGCTGACGAGGGCGACCGTGTTGACGCTCCATCAGTGCAATGGATGGAGCTAGGCAATGGAAAACCGCCGTCCTTAGACTCGGCTCGATAAAAATGGAGGTTGACCATGACCGAGACCCTGCTCTGCCCGCGCAACCTGGCTTTCGAACTCTACGAAGTGCTCGACGCCGAAGCCCTGACCCGCCGCGAGCGCTTCGCCGAGCACAGCCGCGAAACCTTCGATGCCGCCGTCGGCACCGCGCGCACCATCGCCGAGAAGTACTTCGCCCCACACAACCGCAAGTCCGACGAGCACGAACCGGTCTACCAGAACGGCGAGGCTGTGCTGATTCCCGAGGTGAAGCCGGCGGTCGATGCCTTCATCGAGGCGGGCTTCCACAACGCCGGACGCAACTTCGAAGATGGCGGCATGCAGATGCCCAACCTGCTGTCGCGCGCCTGCTTCGCCCACTTCCAGTCGGCCAACATCGCCACCAGCTCCTATCCGATGCTGACCATGGGTGCGGCTCACCTGATCGAGGCCTTCGGCTCCGACGAGCAGAAGCGCCTGTTCCTGCAGCCGATGATCGATGGCCGCTTCTTCGGCACCATGGCGCTCACCGAGCCACACGCCGGCTCCTCGCTGTCGGACATCCGCACCCGCGCCGAACCGGCCGGTGACGGCAGCTACCGGCTCAAGGGCAACAAGATCTTCATTTCCGGCGGCGACCACCCGCTATCGGAAAACATCGTGCACATGGTGCTGGCCAAGCTGCCGGACGCGCCGCCCGGGGTGAAGGGCATCAGCCTGTTCATCGTGCCGAAGTTCCTGGTCAACGACGACGGCAGCCTCGGCGAGCGTAATGACGTGCTCCTCGCCGGCCTGTTCCACAAGATGGGTTGGCGCGGCACCACCAGCACCGCGCTGAACTTCGGCGATAACGGCGAGTGCGTCGGCTATCTGGTAGGCGAGCCGCACAAGGGCCTGGCCTACATGTTCCAGATGATGAACGAGGCGCGCATCGGCGTCGGCATGGGCGCGATCATGCTCGGCTACGCCGGCTACCTCTACTCGTTGAACTACGCCCGCGAGCGTCCGCAGGGTCGCCTGCCAGACGGCAAGGACCCGGCTTCGAGCCAGGTGCCGATCATCGAGCACACCGACGTCAAGCGCATGCTGCTGATGCAGAAGGCCTATGTCGAAGGCGCCTTCGATCTCGGTCTGTACTCGGCACGTCTGGTGGACGACGAGCACACCGCCGAGAGCGACGAGGAGCGGCGCAACGCCGGCGAACTGCTCGACCTGCTGACGCCGATCGTCAAGTCCTGGCCCTCGGAGTTCTGCCTCAAGGCCAACGAACTGGCGATCCAGATCCTCGGCGGGCATGGCTACACTCGCGAATACCCGGTGGAACAGTACTACCGCGACAACCGCCTCAATCCGATCCACGAAGGCACCCACGGCATCCAGTCGCTGGACCTGCTCGGCCGCAAGCTGATGCAGAACAAGGGCGCCGGCCTGCGCCAGCTGCTCGGTTTGATCCAGGCCAGCTGCGCGCACGCTGCCGAATACGACTCGCTGAGCGCACTGCGCCAGCCGCTGGAGCAGCACATCGCCCGCCTCACCAGCGTGACCCAGACGCTGCTCGGTGACCTGATGGCCGGCAAGGTCAACCAGACCCTGGCCAACTCGGCGCTGTACCTGAAGGTGTTCGGCCATGCCGTGGTCGGCTGGCGCTGGCTGGAACAGGCGCTGCGCGCCGAGCGCGGGCTGGCCGAAGGCAATCCGGCCGATGCCGACTTCTATCGCGGCAAGCTGCAGGCGGCGCGCTACTTCCTGACCTGGGAGGTACCGGGCTGCGCCCATGAGCTTGCCATTCTCGAAGCCCGCGACGACACCTGCCTGGGCATGCAGGACGCCTGGTTCTAAGCCGCTAGAAATCCTGTTACAGCGCCCCGCACGATGCGGGGCGTTTTTTTGACAGCCCGTCAAATCATCAGGTTAGAATCGCTGGCATGCCCCCTGCATGGGGCCGCAATGACCGGGGAGAGCGCATTTGGACGTCGGCAACATCAACCACCTGTTTTTTATCGGTGCCTTGTTGGTTGCTGCCAGCATCCTGATGAGTTCGCTGTCGAATCGCCTCGGCGTACCGATCCTGGTCATCTTCCTCGCCGTGGGCATGCTCGCCGGCGTCGACGGCATCGGCGGCATCGTCTTCGAGGACTACCAGCTCGCCTTCGTCATCAGCAACCTGGCGCTGGCGGTGATCCTGCTCGATGGCGGCATGCGCACGCGCACCGCGACCTTCCGCGTCGCGCTGAAACCTGCCTTTTCCCTGGCCACCCTGGGCGTCGCCATCACCTCCGGCCTGACCGGCCTCGCCGCCGCCTGGCTGTTCGACCTGCCGCTGCTGCAGGGCCTGCTGATCGGTGCGATCGTCGGCTCCACCGATGCCGCCGTGGTGTTCAATCTGCTCAACGGCAAGGGCCTCAACGAACGGGTCGGCTCGACGCTTGAGATCGAATCGGGCAGCAACGATCCGATGGCGATGTTCCTCACCGTCGCGCTGATCGACATGCTGCTCGCCGGGCAGACCACGTTCGGCTGGGATTTCCTGCTCAACCTGTTGCAGCAGTTCGGCATCGGCACCGTGCTCGGCCTGCTCGGTGGCTGGCTGCTGCTGCAGCTGATCAATCGGCTGTCGGTGGCCGACGGCCTCTATCCGCTGCTGGCGGTGGCCGGCGGCCTGATGATCTTCGCCCTGTCCGGCGCGATTGGCGGCAGCGGCATCCTGGCGATCTACGTCTGCGGCCTGCTGCTGGGCAACCGCCCGATCCGCAACCGCCACGGCATCCTGCACATGTTCGACGGTCTGGCCTGGCTCAGCCAGATCGGCATGTTCCTCGTGCTCGGTCTGCTGCTCACGCCCAGCGAGCTGCTGCCCATCGCCCTGCCGGCACTGGCGCTGTCGCTGTGGATGATCCTCTTCGCCCGGCCGCTGGCGGTGTTTGTCAGCCTGCTGCCGTTTCGCAGCTTCCATCTGCGCGAGCGCCTGTTCATCTCCTGGATCGGCCTGCGCGGCGCGGTGCCGGTGATCCTCGCGGTGTTCCCGCTGATGGCCGGGCTGGAGAACGCCCAGCTGTTCTTCAACGTGGCGTTCTTCATCGTCCTCGTATCGTTGCTGCTGCAGGGATCGACCCTGGCCTGGGCGGCGAAGAAGGCCAAGGTGGAAGTCCCGCCATCGCCGATGCCGGTCTCGCGCACCGGGCTGCAGGTGCACACCACCAGCCAGTGGGAGATGTTCGTCTACCGCCTGAGCGCCAGCAAATGGTGCGTCGGCGCCGCCCTGCGCGAGTTGAAGATGCCACCCGGAACTCGCATTGCTGCGCTGTTCCGCGGCAAGGAGCTGCTGCACCCGTCGGGCAGCACCCGTCTGCAGGTGAACGACATCCTCTGCGTGATCGGCCACGACGAAGACCTGCCGGCCCTCGGCAAGCTGTTCAGCCAGGCGCCCAAGCGCGGCCAGGACCTGCGCTTCTTCGGCGACTTCATCCTCGAAGCCGACGCTCGGCTCAGCGCCATCGCCGCGCTCTACGGGCTCAAGCTCGGCGACATCGACGGCGAGCAGACCATCGGCTCCTTCATGGCCGAGGAGGTCGGTGGTCGGCCGGTGGTGGGTGATCAGGTCGAATGGAACGGCCTGACCTGGACCGTGGCGGCCATGGACGCCGGCGAAGTTCGCAAGGTCGGCCTGAAGTTTCCCGAAGGTGACAAGCCCGGCCCGCAACTGATGTTCTGATGCCAGTACAGCCGCCGGCTGACGCGGCCTCACCGCTCATCTGCCGGTCGACTGTCGGGTACTCGCGCTGGGCCGGCACAGTCCGTAGACTTCCGCTCTTTCCGGTCATCCGCTACGTCACTGCCCTCATGTCACTTCTGCGCACGCTGTTGCTCTCGACGCTCTGCCTGATCGTCGCCCCTTTGCATGCCCAATCGCTGGACAGCCTCACCGGCACGCCACCCAGTGCCGAAGGCGAAGCGAAGCCCGCCCAACAATCGCTGGGCGAACAAACCCTGCGCATGGTCGAGCAGACCGAAACCAGCAAGGCCCGCCTCGACGAGCTGAAGACACAACTGGCGCAGGCGCCGAAGGAGATCGCCGAAGCCCAGCGCGAATTGGTCAAGCTCAAGGCCAGCCCGGACGAGGACCCTGCCAAGCGCTATACCAGCCAGTCGGTGGATGCGCTCGAACAGCGCCTGAGCGCGCGGGTCGAGGAACTGGCGGAATGGCAGAAGCAGTACAGCTCGGCCAACAGCATGATCATCTCGGCGCAGACCCGCCCCGAACGCGCCCAGGCGCAGATCGGTACGGCGCAGACGCGCATCCAGGAGATCAACAACCTGCTCAAGAGTGGCCGTGAATCCGGCAAGCCGCTGAGCGAGGAGCGCCGCGCGCTGCTCAATGCCGAGATCGCCTCGCTCGAGGCACAGATCGAGCTGCGTCGTCAGGAGCTGGCCGGCAACAGCCTGCTGCAGGACCTCGGCAAGGCCCGACGTGATCTGCTCGCCGAGCGCATTCGGCGTGCGGAGGTAGAAACCCAGGCGCTGCAGACCCTGATCAACGAGAAGCGCCGGGCCGAATCGGAACAGACCGTGGCGGAGTTCTCGGCACGGGTGCAGCAGGCCGGCTCGGACAAACTGCTCGCCGCCGAAAGCGCCGAGAACCTCAAGCTCTCCGATTACCTGCTGCGCGCCACCGAACGCCTCAACCGTCTGAACCAGCAGAACCTGCAGACCCGCCAGCAGCTCGACACGCTCAACCAGACCGATCAGGCACTGGAGGAGCAGATCGCCGTGCTCGAAGGCAGCCTGCTGCTGTCGCGCATTCTCTATCAGCAGAAGCAGGCGCTGCCGAGCCTGCAGCTGGACAAGAATCTCGCCGACGAGATCGCCGATATCCGCCTCTATCAGTTCGAGCTGAACCAGCGCCGTGAAGCCGCAGGCAATGCCGCCGCCTACGTCGACCAGCTGCTCGCCCAGCAGAACGAAGAGGAGGTCACGCCGGAACTGCGGCGCACCCTGCTGGAGCTGGCGACCACCCGCAGCGAGCTGCTCGACCGTCTGAACCGCGAACTGGATGCCCTGCTCAACGCATCCATTACCCTGCAGCTGAACCAGAAGCAGCTGCAGGACACCGCCAGCGCGCTCAGCAATACCCTCGACGAGCAGATGTTCTGGATTCCCAGCAACAAGCCGCTGGACTTCGACTGGCTGCAGGGCGCCGCCCAGCGCTTGAAGAATCAGCTCGCGGCGATGCCCTGGCTGTCCGCGCTGCAGGAGCTGGGCGCAGGCCTCAAGGAGCGCCCGTTGTTCTTCCTGCCGCTGCTGCTGTTGATCGCCGCCCTGCTCTGGTGGCGTCGGAAGATCGAGGCCAAGCTCAGCTCGCTGAGCGAAGAAATCGGTCACTTCCGCAACGATAGCCAGCTGCACACCCCACTGGCGCTGCTGCTCAACCTGCTGCTGGCATTGCCCGGCGCCTTGTTCCTGACACTATGCGGCTACCTCCTGCAGATGGACGCGCGCGGACAGAATTACGTCCTCGGTGCCGCCCTTTTTGAAATGGCGCAGGCCTGGTTGGTGTTCTACAGCGCCTACCGCATGCTCTCTCCCGGGCGTGTAGCCGAGCTGCATTTCGGCTGGTCACGGCCGCAGGTGGCCTTCCTGCGTGACGAAATCCGCCGACTGGGGCTTATCGTCATGGCCCTGGTCGCCGTGGTCAGCGTCGCCGAGCATCAACCGGCGCGGCTGGCCGATGACGTTCTCGGCATTCTGGTGGTGCTGACCTGCTTTGCGTTGATGAGCTGGCGCCTCAATCGCCTGCTGCTCAAGGGCCCGTCGAGCCAGAACGCCCCGCCGCTGCGGCTGATGATCGGGCTGCTGTTCAGCGTGCTGCCGATCGCATTGATCGTCGCAGTCGGCTTTGGCTACTACTACACGGCCCTGAAGCTGACCGACCGGCTGATCGACACCCTCTACCTGCTGATGATCTGGATCGTCGTCGAAGCCGCGCTGATCCGCGGGCTGACAGTGGCTGCGCGGCGCCTGGCCTACAAGCGCGCGCTGGCCAAGCGCCAGACGCAAGTCGACGAAGGCAGCGACACGGTGGAAACCCAGGGCGAACCGGGGCTGGACATCGAGCAGGTCAACCAGCAGTCGCTGCGCCTGACTCGCCTGACCATGTTCGGCGTGTTCTTGGTGGCGCTGTACTGGGTCTGGTCGGACCTGATCTCGGTGGTCTCCTACCTGGACAACATCACCCTCTACGAATACACCACCGGCAGCGGCGAGACGCTCACCACCGCGGCGATCAGCCTGAACAACCTGCTCGGCGCGCTGCTGATCGTCGCCATCACCGTGGCCCTGGCACGCAACCTGCCGGGTCTGCTGGAAGTCATGGTGCTGTCCAAGCTGCGCCTGGCCCAGGGCAGCGCCTACGCCACCACCACACTGCTGTCCTATGCGCTGGCCGGCTTCGGCATCGTTGCCACGCTGTCCACCCTCGGCGTCAGTTGGGACAAACTGCAATGGCTGGTGGCCGCGCTCTCGGTGGGCTTGGGTTTCGGCCTGCAGGAAATTTTCGCCAACTTCATCTCCGGCCTGATCATCCTCTTCGAACGTCCGGTACGGATCGGCGACGTGGTGACCATCGGCAACCTGTCCGGCACGGTCAGCCGGATTCGCATCCGCGCCACCACCATCACCGACTTCGACCGCAAGGACATCATCGTCCCGAACAAGACCTTCATTACCGGCCAGCTGATCAACTGGTCGCTGAGCGACACCGTCACCCGGGTGACGGTAAAGGTCGGCGTGGCCTATGGCTCGGATCTGGAGAAGGTCAAGGAGCTGCTCTACAAGGCCGCTCAGGATAATCCGCGGGTGCTCAAGGAGCCGGAGCCGCAGGTGTTCTTCCTCACCTTTGGCGAGAGCACGCTGGACCATGAGCTGCGCATCCACGTACGCGATCTCGGCGACCGCAACCCGGCCACTGACGAGATCAACCGTTTCATCGACCGCGAGTTCGCCAAGGCCGGCATCAACATCGCCTTCCGCCAGGTCGATGTGTTCCTCAAGAACTTCGCCGGCCAGCAGTTGCAGCTCAGCGCCACGCCGAAACCGGCCGGCGATACGCCGAAGTCGGAGACCGACGATCGCGGCTGAGGAACGCCCAGTCGGATCGCAACCTCCAACCACCTGAACGCGCCCGGCAATTGCCGGGCTATTCTTGCCTGCATGCCGCGCCGGAGGGATCTTGAAGACCCTGACCCAACTGACCTTCGACAACCGCTTCGCCCGTCTTGGCGATACGTTCTCCACCGAGGTGCCGCCGCAACCACTCGAGGCACCGCGCCTGGTGGTCGTCAGCGCGGCGGCCATGGCCCTGCTCGACCTGGACCCGGCCGAGGCCGAGCAGCCGCTGTTCGCCGAGCTGTTCTCCGGACACAAGATCTGGTCGACCGCCGAACCGCGGGCGATGGTTTACTCCGGTCATCAGTTCGGCAGCTACAACCCGCAGCTCGGCGACGGCCGCGGCCTGCTGCTCGGCGAGGTGGTCAACGAAGCGGGCGAGTACTGGGACCTGCATCTGAAGGGTGCCGGCAAGACGCCCTACTCGCGCATGGGCGATGGCCGTGCCGTGCTGCGCTCGTCGATCCGCGAGTTCCTCGCCAGCGAACACCTGCATGCGCTGGGCATCCCAAGCTCCCGCGCGCTGTGCGTGACCGGCTCAGACACCACGGTCTACCGCGAGCGACCGGAACGTGGCGCCATGCTGCTGCGCCTGGCGCCCAGCCACGTGCGCTTCGGCCATTTCGAGTTCTTCTACTACACCCGCCAGCATGCCGAGCTGAAGCAGCTGCTCGAGCATGTCATCGAGGCGCATTTTCCCGACCTGCTGGAACACCCCGAACCATTCCACGCGTTCTTCCGCGAGGTGCTCGAACGCACCGCGGCGCTGATCGCCCGCTGGCAGGCCTACGGCTTCTGCCACGGGGTGATGAACACAGACAACATGTCGATCCTCGGTATCACCTTCGACTTCGGCCCCTATGCCTTCCTCGACGATTTCGACGCGCGGTTCATCTGCAACCACTCCGACGATACCGGCCGCTACTCCTTCGAGAATCAGGTGCCCATCGCTCACTGGAATCTGGCGGCGCTGGCCCAGGCGCTGACGCCCTTCGTCGAGGTCAAGCTGCTGCGTGAAACCATGGAGCTGTTCCTGCCTCTGTACGAAGCCGAATGGCTCGACCTGATGCGTCGACGCCTGGGCTTCGCCGCGGCCGAAGCGGATGACGAGGCACTGGTGCGCCGTCTGCTGCAACTGATGCAGGCCAGCGCCGTGGATTACACGAACTTCTTCCGCGAACTCAGCGAGAGTCCTGCCGAACAGGCGGTCCGCCGCCTGCGCGAGGACTTCGTCGATCTGCCGGGCTTCGATGCCTGGGCCGCGGACTATTGCGCGCGCACCGCACGCGAGGGCAGCGCGCCGGCCGAGCGCCAGGCACGCATGCAGGCGGTCAACCCGAAGTACATCCTGCGCAACTACCTGGCGCAGCAGGCCATCGAGGCGGCGGAGAAAGGCGACTACGGGCCGGTGCGCGAATTGCATCAGGTACTCAGCCGACCGTTCGATGAGCAGCCCGGCATGCAGCGCTACGCCGAGCGCCCGCCGGAATGGGGCAAGCATCTGGAGATCAGCTGCTCGTCCTGAGGTGCGCGGCCCGTGACGGGCCGAGCCCATATCGCCCGCTGGAATGCCGTCGCTGCGCTACTTGCCCAATGGCAGCAGTACGCGGAACCGCGAGCCCTGACCTTCCTCGCTGTGAACTTGGATGCGGCCGTTGTGCGCCCTGACGATCTGGTCGGCGATGAACAGGCCAAGCCCGAGTCCGGCGCTGCTTTCGCTCCCCTCGGCGCGCTCGAACTGGCAGAAGATGCGCTCCAGACTCTGCGGGCTGATGCCGATGCCGTGGTCGCGCACCTCGATGCACGCACCCTCCGCACAGGACGCAACACTGACATGCACCGGCTTGCCGGCACCGTAGCGCATCGCATTGGTCAGCAGGTTGGCTAGCACCTGTTCGATACGGAAGGCATCCCAGACGCCGATGATCGGCTCGTTTCGCTCCAGCCGCAGCTCGCAGCCGCAGGCTTCCATCTGCGCGGCAAAACTCTCCACGACGTTGCCCACCAGTTGCGCCAGATCGATCTGAGCCGGGCGGATCGACAGTTTGCCGGTACGGATTCGCGACACGTCGAGCATGTCGTCGATCAGCCGGATCAGGCTCTGAATCTGCCGCTCGTCCTTGTCCACCATGTTGCGCAGGCGCTCTTCGCTGAAGGCCTCGAGATTGTTGCGACCGAGCTGCAGCTTGCGCAGCTGCACCTCGAGAATCAGGGTGTTTAGCGGTGTCTTCAGCTCGTGGGAGACGATCGACATGAAGTCATCGCGCATGCGCACCGCATTCTCCAGCTCGGCCTTGGTGCTGCGCAGCTCATCGAGCAGCACTTCCTGCTCGCGGCGACTGCGCTCCAGCGCATCGAGCTGGCGAGCCAGACGCTTGCGCCCGCGATACAGGTCGACGAACACACTGACCTTGCTGCGCACCGCATGGGCGTCCAGCGGCTTGTGCATGAAATCCACCGCGCCGCTCTCGTAGCCCTTGAAGGCATAGTTGAGTTCGCGACCGGCGGCGCTGACGAAGACGATGGGGATCTGCTTGGTGCGCTCGGTGCCGCGCATCAGCTCGGCCAGCTGGAAGCCGTCCATGCCCGGCATCTGCACATCGAGAATAGCCAGGGCGAATTCGTGCCGCAGAAGCAGTTCGAGCGCCTGTTCGGCCGACTCGGCCTGGTACACCCTGACGCCCGGCGCCTGCAGCAGTGCATCCAGGGCCAGCAGGTTCTCCGGCAGGTCATCGACGATCAGCAGATTCACCTCGTCGGTATGGTCGGGCATGGTCACTCCAGTTCTCGCAACAATCGGTGGATGTCGCGCAGAGGCAAGATGAAATCCGGCGCGAAGCGCTGGAGCGCGGCACGCGGCATGGTCGGTACCGCCGCTTCGGCTGGGTCCTGGACAACGGTCAGGCCACCACAACGATGGATCGCCTCGAGTCCCGCGGCGCCGTCCTCATTGGCACCGGTGAGCAGCAGCCCGGCGAGTTGCGCGCCCCATGCATCGGCGGCGGACTCGAACAGTACGTCGATGGACGGCCGCGAGAAATGCACCGCATCGTCCTGGCTCAGCGACAGGCTGCGATCGCGCTCGACCAGCAGGTGATAGCCGGGCGCCGCGAAGTACAGGGTGGCGCCACTTACCGCGTCCTTGTCGTCGGCTTCCTTCACCCGCAACCGGGTCCGGCGGCCGAATATCTCGGCCAGGTGGGTCGGGCCGTTGGCCGGAACGTGCTGCACCACCAGAATCGGCAGGCGGAAGTTGGCCGGCAGATCGTCGAGCAGCATGCCGAGCGCCTCCAGCCCGCCAGCCGAGGCACCGATCACCACGGCCTCGATCGGCGGCTGCCGTTTGCTGCGCAAGATAGCCTGCTCGCTGCTCATAGCTTGCGGAAGATCCTTTCCGATTTGTCGAATGGCTCGTAGAGACCGGCAAAGGCCGAGAACTCGACGGTCTCCTTGCTGCCAAGGCCAAGGAAACCCCGGTGGCAGAGCGACTCGTGGAACAGGCCGAACGCCCGATCCTGCAGCGGCTTATTGAAGTAGATCAGCACATTTCGGCAAGAAATCAGCTGTGTCTCGGAAAATACGCTATCGGTCGCCAGGCTATGGTCGGCAAACGTAACCTTTTCTTTCAGCGACTTGTCCATGATCGCCGAGTCGTAGGCGGCGGTGTAGTAGTCGGAAAAGCTCTGCGTGCCACCGGCCTGCTGGTAATTGGCGGTGTACTGACGCAGGTGGTCGATGGCGAAGATGCCCTGGCGCGCCTGTTCCAGCGACCGCGGATTGATGTCGGTGGCGTAGATGATCGAACGCTCCAGCAGGTCCTCTTCCTTGAGCAGGATGGCCATCGAATAGACTTCCTCGCCGGTGCTGCAGCCCGCGATCCAGATCTTCAGCGACGGGTAGGTACGCAGCACCGGCACCACGTGCTCGCGCAGCGACCGGTAGTAGCCTGGGTCGCGGAACATCTCGCTGACCGGAATGGTGAGGTACTGCAGCAGCTCCATGAACGCCTGCGGATCGTAGAGAATCTTGCGCTGTAGTTCGGAGATGCTCTGGCACTGCAGCTGCTTCAATGCCAGCAACACCCGGCGCTTGAGCGAGGCGCCGGAGTAGTCGCGGAAGTCGTAGCTGTACTTGAGGTAGATCGCCTCGATCAGCAGCTTGAGTTCGATCTCGACGTTACGGTCGGGCATGTCACAGCAGCTCCACTTTCGGCAGCCAGACACGGATCAGCGAGAACAACCGATCGAGGTCGATGGGTTTGGCCAGATAGTCGTTGGCGCCAGCGCTCAGGCAGCGATCCTGGTCATCCTTCATCGCCTTGGCAGTCACCGCGATGATCGGCAGCTTGGCGAAACGGGCATCCTTGCGGATTTCCTGCATGGCGGTGAACCCATCCATCTCCGGCATCATGATGTCCATCAGCACCAGGTCGATGGTGCCATCGTGCTGCAGCCGGTCGATGGCCTCCAGGCCATTGCGGGCGATTTCCACCAGTGCGCCCTTCTGCTCCAGTGCGCTGGTCAGGGCGAAGACGTTGCGCACGTCGTCGTCCACCACCAGGATCTTGCGGCCCTCGAAGGCCTTCTCGCGGCTGCGCGCGCTCTTGAGCATCTTCTGCCGCTCCGGCGGCATGTCCGACTCGACCTTGTGCAGGAACAGCGTGACCTCGTCGAGCAGGCGCTCCGGTGACCGTGCGCCCTTGATGATGATCGAACGCGAATACTTGAGCAGCGCCGCCTCCTCGTCACGGGTCAGGTTGCGCCCGGTGTAGACGATCACCGGCGGGAAGGAGCAGATGTCCTCGCGAGCCATGCGTTCGAGCAGCTCACTGCCGTCCATGTCCGGCAGCTTGAGGTCGATGATCATGCAGTCGAACACGGTGCTGCGCAGCAGTTCGAGGGCCTGCTCGCCGAACTCTACGGCGGTGATCTCGATATCAACGTCCTCGATCAGCCGCGACACGCTCTCGCGCTGACGCGCGTCGTCCTCGACCAGCAGGATGCGTTTGACCTTCTGCGCCAGCTTGGCTTCCAGGCGACCGAACACCTCCTTGAGGTCCTCGCGGGTGGTCGGCTTCATTGCGTAGCCCACCGCACCCATCTGCAACGCCGCTTCCTTGCGGTCCTCCACCGATACCACGTGCACCGGGATATGCCGAGTGGCGGGATTTTCCTTGAGGCGTTCGAGTACGGTCAGGCCGGAGTGATCGGGCAGGCGCATGTCGAGCAGGATCGCATCGGGCTTGTACTGCACGGCGGTATCGAAGCCGTCGTCGGCGTTCTGCGCCAGCAGGCAGCTGTAGTTCAGCTCGTGAGCGAGGTCGTAGAGGATGCGCGCGAACTGCGGCTCGTCCTCGATCACCAGTACGCAGCGCGCCTCGAACGGCCGCTCGTCACGGTCGTCCGGCAGCCACTGGCGGGGAGCCGCGGCACGCTGCAGCAGGTCTCGCTCGACGGCGGCTGGAGGCGCCGGAGGCTCGAGCGTGACCACAGGCGCCGCCGGCACGCTGGCAGGCGTGATGGGGCGCGGCTCACTGTAGTGTTCCGGCACCACCAGGGTGAAGGTGCTGCCCGCCCCCGGCCTGCTCTGCACCTCGATCTCGCCACCGAGCAGATTGGCCAGTTCGCGCGAGATCGACAGTCCCAGGCCGGTGCCGCCATAGCGGCGATTGGTGGTGCCGTCGGCCTGACGGAACGCTTCGAAGATGGCGGCCTGCTGCTCCGGCGCAATCCCGATGCCAGTGTCGCGCACGGCGAATGCCAGCTGGTCTTCGCCGCGCTTTTCCACCCGTAGCGTCACCGATCCCTTCTCGGTGAACTTGAAGGCGTTCGCCAGCAGATTCTTGAGAATCTGCTCCAAACGCTGCCGATCGCTGAACAGGCTGACCGGCAGATCATGGGCCAGCTCGACCTCGAATTGCAGCGATCGCTCCATGGCCTGAGGCAGGAACAGGTTCTTCACCCCATCGACCAGTCGGGCGAGCACGGTCAGCTCGGGGTGCACCTCGAGCTTGCCGGCCTCCACCTTGGAGATGTCGAGAATGTCGTTGATCAGCGTGAGCAGGTCGTTGCCGGCCGAATAGATGGAGCGGGCGAACTGCACCTGATCGTCACTGAGATTGCCCTCGGGGTTGTCGGCCAGCAGCTTGGCCAGGATCAGTGAGCTGTTCAGCGGCGTGCGCAGCTCGTGGGACATGTTGGCGAGGAACTCGGACTTGTAGCGGCTGGCGCGCTGCAGTTCGTCGGCGCGCTGCTCGAGCATCAGCTGGGCCTCGTTCAGGCGCTGGTTCTTCTCGTCCATCTCGTCGCGCTGACGCGCGAGGGTTTCGGTCTGCTCGGCCAGCTGCTCGTTGGTCTGCTCCAGCTCGGCCTGCTGTTCTTCCAGGTGCGATTGCGACTCGCGCAGGGCGCTCGACTGTTCTTCCAGCTCCTCGTTGGCGGCACGCAGCTCTTCCTGCTGCACCTGCAGCTCCTCGTTGAGCTGCTGGGTTTCGGCCAGCACCTTTTGCAGGCGCTGGCGGTAGCGCGCTGCCTCGATCGCCGAGCCGATGCTGGGCACGATGCGCCGCAGCAGCTCGCTATCCTGCTCGCGCAGCGGTCGCAGGAAGCCCAGCTCGATCACGCCATTGAGCAGGCCGCTGTCTTCCACCGGCACGATGAGCACCGAACGCGGCTGGGTGCCGCCCAGCGCCGAGGTCACCTTAAGGTAATCGGCCGGCAGGTCCTCGACCGCCATCACCCGGCGCTCCAGCGCGGCCTGGCCGACCAGCCCGGAGCCGACTTCCAGGGTCCGCGCGCTCTGCAGATGCTCCGGGTCGTAGGCATACTCGGCGACGCGCTGCAGCTTGCCGTCCTGCACCACGTAGAGCGCGCCGACGGCTGCATCGATGTAGCGCGAGAGGAAATTAAGCACCCCCTGACCGAGAGCCGGCAGCGCCAGCTCGCCGATGATGGAGTCGCTGAGCTGGGTCTGCCCGGTGCGGTACCAGGCCTGTTGCTCCAGCGCCTCGGCATGGGACTGCTGGCGCTGCAGCGACTCCGAGTAGCTTTCCGACAGCGAGGTCAGGTCGCGGCGACCAAGGTAGACCAGCAGGCCGCTGAAGATCAGGCTGAACAGCAGGAACCCCCCGATCAGCGCGGTGGTGATGACCTCCGAGACATCGGTACGCTCGCTGCGCAGCTGGCGCTCGCGGGCGATGAAATCGTTGAGCAGCCGGCGCTGATCCTCCTTCAACTCGAGCCCACGTTTGCTCTGCACGTCCTCAATGACCGAAAGCCCCTGACCGCGCTGGCCGATCAGGTCCTCGGCAAAGGCCAGCCACTGGCTGTGCAGCATCGCGACGCGTTCGACGCGTTCGAGCTGCTCGGCATCTTCCGCCGAATACTTGCGCATCAGTTCCAACTGCTCCTCGAACAACGGCCGCTCGCGCTCGTAGGGCTCGAGGAACCGGTCCTGGCCGGCGATCAGATAGCCACGCATCGAGGATTCGATGTCGTTGAGCATCTTCTGCGCCTCGTGCGCATAGGCGACGCCTTGAACCGAGCGCTCGACCCATTGGCCCACGCTCAGCAGGTAATAGACGATGGCGCTGAAGAAGAAGGCGCTGAGAAAACCGAACCCCAGGGGCACCGCCACGTTGCGGTTGAGGATCCGCCTGAAATTGTTCTGGTCGATGAAGGACTCGCTCATCTGGTTTCCTTTCCGTGTACCCGGGACGGGCGAACGCAAGCAAGGATTGCCGGCGGCAGGCATGGCTACCGCCTGATCGCACTCGTTAACGGCGTTTTCTTGAGTGTTTCCCGCGCAATAGGTTCCATAGCGCCGGGACGGCGACTCTACACGGCCAGGAGAGGGAGTTCAAAATGGCCCGACCATCCGGGCCGGGGCTCGTCAGCGGCGGGCGATGACCCAGACCGCATGGATGATGCCCGGGATGTAGCCCAGCAGGGTGAGCAGGATGTTCAGCCAGAACGCACCGGCAAAGCCCACCTGGAGAAATACGCCCAGCGGCGGCAGCAGAATCGCAAGGATGATGCGGATGAGGTCCATCATGGTCTCCGTCAGGTCAGAGGTCGCCAAACTTGGCTTACCTGAATCGACCTGATCGGTGCCGACCGGTTCCTTCGCGCTGCCGCCGGGCAAGTCCGCTGCCGGGGCAGCGGCGCCACGATCCGAAGGCGACCGGATAAGTCGCCGAGGGCATCTGATCGATGCACAGAGGAAAGGACGCAGCCCCACCTGCGGTGGCTGCCGCGTCGTGCCACTTCGCCTTTTGGACCAAGGGGCAGCGCCAGGCTTTCGCTTAGCCTGCTAACAATCTCAGACTAAAGACGTAATCGCTATTGGCCATTGGTCGATAGCCGAGCGGATCACTCGGAAAATGCGTCCGTCGTGAGCAGGAACTCGCCAGCGCTGCGGCAGGTCGCTTACAGAGCCGGCCAACGTACCGGCGGTTAACTGACGACGGGGGGATTACATGGCCGAACCAACTGCGGTGATCTGCGGTGCGACCGCCGGTGTCGGCCGCGCGACCGCCGAGGCCTTCGCCAGGTCCGGTTACCGCGTGGCATTGATCGCCCGTGGCGAGCAGGGGCTGCACGAAACGAGGCTGCAGATCGAAGCGTCGGGCGCGCAGGTGCTGGCCCTGTCCGTCGATGTCGCCGACGCGGCTGCGCTGGACGCCGCGGCGACGCGCATCGAGGCGGAACTGGGGCCCATCGAGGTCTGGGTGAATGCCGCAATGGCCACCGTGTTCGGCCCGGTCGCCACGCTCAGCGCAGAGGAGATCGCCCGCGTCACCGAGGTCACCTATCTCGGTAGCGTGCACGGCATTCTCGCTGCGCTGCGCTGCATGCGCCCACGCAACCGCGGCACCATCGTCCAGGTCGGCTCGGCGCTGGCCTATCGTGCTATTCCGCTGCAGTCGGCCTATTGCGGCGCCAAGTTCGCCATCCGCGGCTTCATCGATTCACTGCGCTGCGAGCTGATTCACGACAAGAGCGCCATTCGCCTGACCATGGTGCAGTTGCCGGCGCACAACACGCCGCAGTTCGACTGGGCGCGCAACCGGATGAGCCGGCGCGCGCAGCCGGTGCCGCCGATCCACACGCCGGACGTCGCGGCCCGCGCCATCCTGCGTGCGGCCAGGAGCGCGCCACGGGAACTCTGGCTGGGCGCCGCCAGTTTCAAGGCGATCCTGGGTACGCAGCTGATGCCCGGCCTGCTCGATCGAATGCTCGCCCGTCAGGCCTGGGATGGTCAGCTGACCGCCGAGCCTGCCCCGTCCGAGCGCCCCGACAACCTGTTCGAGCCGGTAGAGGGTCTGCACCGGACCGACGGGCGTTTCACCGAACAGGCCGTACCCCGGGCCGTATCGCTCAGTGCGGCGACCGCCAGCGGACTGGCCGTTGGCGCCGGTGCGCTGTTGGCGCTCGGCGTTGGCCTGTTGCCCGGCCGTCGCCGGCGCTGAGCTGTCGTTACGGGCGCGGCTCGCGTTTGCGGCGGATGTTGATCCAGGAGAGCACGGCCAGCGCCAGCATGGCACCGGTCATGCTGTAGTTGCCGATCGCTGCATAGCCGAGCGCGGCCAGCGAACAGGCGCCGAAGCCGATCCAGCGCACGGCGGCCATCATCCGTTCCACCGCCCGGCTGCGTGGCGCCGCCATCAGTGCGCACCGCGCTGCATGCGCGCCAGCTCCTGCGCGTCGTGGCTGCAGAACAGCGTGACCTCGTCGCGGTGCTCCAGCGACAGCGTCCACAGCCGGTGCTGGTTGGCCAGGCGCGCCGTGCGATCGACCTCCATCATGCGCTGATAGAAGCGCAGCCCCGGCGTGCAATGGCGCTCGTTGCGGCCGACCTCGTCACGATAGAAATAGGCGTCGCCGGCATGCAGCAGCCAGCCACTGTCGGTCTGCACGGCGACCCCGGAGTGACCATGGGTATGCCCCGTCAGCGGGATCAGCTGGATTTCCGGCGGCAGCCCGCGCAACTCGCGAACGGCCTGGAAGCCGAACCAGAGGTCGCCGCCCGGCTCGTAGAACTGCCAGTTGCGCACCTCGTCCCACTGCCGGTGACGGTAGCGGTTGTGGCCGATGAAGCTGCGTGTCGCCCGGGCGGCATCCATCTCGCGCTGCAGCACGTGCACCTGTGCCTGCGGAAAATCCGACAGGCCGCCGGCGTGGTCGAAATCCAGATGGGTGAGCACGATATGACGCACGTCCCCGGCGTCAAACCCGAGCTGGCGCAGCTGCTCCAGCGCGGTGTAGCGCGGCTCCAGCTGGATGTTGTTGAGCACGCGGAAGAACCGGCTGAGGCGATCACCCGGGCGCCGCACGTCTTCGGTGCCGAAACCGGTATCCACCAGCACCAGCCCGTGCTGGTCGGTTTCCAGCAGCAGGCAATGGCAGACCAGCTGCGCCGTCAGCCCCTTGCTGAAGCCATCGAACAAGGCGCCGCCGAGCGGGCACATGCAACCGCAGTTCAGGTGATGGACGCGCATGGGCACTCCTCGCTCGACGAGCCGACAGGATCGCCGGCTCTATGTCGTCAGAGGCCGTGCCGCGCGCCGGAGTTCAGCCCGCCAGGATGCGAACTCTGTCCGCCGCAACCCGGTAACAGCCGGTGGTCTACGCTGAACAGGGGCACGCCGGGTGCCCGTTCGCACAAGAGGACGCCTGCCATGCCTCGCCATTCCGCCCACTGGCTGCTCGCCATGCTGCTCCTGCTGGCGGTCCAGAGTGCGAGCGCCGCCGCACCGGTGACGCTGCTACGGGTCGATGGCGCCATCGGTCCGGCGAGTGCCGACTACATCCTGCGTGGCCTGCAACACGCCCGCGACGAGGGTGCGCAGCTGGTGGTGCTGGAACTGGACACTCCCGGCGGGCTGGACACCTCGATGCGCGCCATCATCAAGGCGATCCTCGCCAGCCCCATTCCGGTGGCCACCTATGTCACCCCCAGCGGCGCCCGTGCCGCCAGCGCCGGCACCTACATGCTCTATGCCAGCCATGTCGCCGCGATGGCGCCGGGCACCAATCTCGGCGCGGCGACGCCGGTGCAGATCGGCGGCATGCCCGGTGCACCGCCGGAGCAGCCGAAGGGCGAGCGGGACGAGCAAACCAAGGCACCCGGCGATGCCATGAGCCGCAAGCAGGTCAACGACGCGGCGGCCTATATCCGCGGCCTCGCCCAGCTGCGCGGACGCAACGCCGAGTGGGCCGAGCAGGCGGTGCGCGAGGCGGTCAGCCTGTCGGCCAGCGAAGCGCTGGAGCACAAGGTGATCGACTATCTGGCGCGCGACGTCGCCGACCTGCTGCGCCAGCTCGACGGCAAGACGCTCGCCGTCCCGGATACCGAAGTCACGCTGCACACGGCTGACGCGCAGTTGATCGAACACGCGCCGGACTGGCGGGTACGCCTGCTGGCGGTGATCACCAACCCGAGCGTGGCACTGATCCTGATGATGATCGGCATCTACGGGCTGATCCTCGAATTCTCCAACCCCGGCATCGGCGCCGGCGGCGTGCTCGGCGGCATCTGTCTGATTCTCGCGCTGTATTCGCTGCAGCTGCTGCCGGTGAACTACGCCGGCGTGGCGCTGATCCTGCTCGGCATCGCCTTCATGGTCGCCGAAGCGTTTCTACCGAGCTTCGGCGTGCTCGGCATCGGCGGCGTGGCCGCGTTCGTCGCTGGCGCGGTGATCCTCATCGATACCGAGGTGCCGGGTTTCGGCATTCCGCTGAGCCTGATCGTGCCGCTGGGCATGGTCAGCGCACTGCTGGTGTTCGCCATCGTCGCCATGGCGCTGAAGGCGCGACGCCAGCGCCTGGTTGGCGGCGACAGCGAGCTGATCGGCAGCCTCGCGCCGATCAGCTCGGTCTCGACACAGGATCCGCACAGCGCCTGGCTGCATCTGCAGGGCGAGAACTGGCAGGTGCACAGCGCCACGCCGCTGGCGGCCGGCCAGCAGGTACGGGTGATCGCGCGGCACGGACTGCAGCTGGAAGTCGCTGCACAGCCATCAAGCAATCGAGAGGAGCTGAACCATGGGCTATGAAATGAGTTTTCTGGTGTTGCTGGTGCTGCTGTTCGGCCTGCTGGCGTCGACCTTCCGCATCCTGCGCGAATACGAGCGTGGCGTGGTGTTCATGCTCGGACGTTTCTGGAAGGTCAAGGGGCCGGGCTTGATCCTGGTGATTCCCGGCATCCAGCAGATGGTGCGGGTCGATCTGCGCACGCTGGTGCTCGATGTGCCGACCCAGGACGTGATCTCCCGCGACAACGTCTCGGTGAAGGTCAATGCGGTGGTCTACTACCGCGTGCTGGACGCGCAGAAGGCGATCATCCAGGTCGAGGATTACCATTCGGCCACCAGCCAGCTGGCGCAGACCACGCTGCGTGCGGTGCTCGGCAAGCACGAACTGGACGACATGCTGGCCGAACGCGAACAGCTCAACAGCGACATCCAGCAGGTGCTCGATGCGCAGACCGACGCCTGGGGGATCAAGGTGGCGAACGTCGAGATCAAGCACGTCGACCTCGACGAATCGATGATCCGGGCCATCGCGCGGCAGGCCGAAGCGGAACGCGAGCGGCGGGCGAAGGTCATTCATGCGGAGGGCGAACTGCAGGCGTCGGAGAAGCTGATGCAGGCCGCCGAGATGCTCGGCCGGCAATCGGGCGCCATGCAGCTGCGCTACATGCAGACGCTGAGCAGCATCGCCGGTGACAAGAGTTCGACCATCGTTTTCCCGCTGCCCATCGAGCTGCTGCAGGGCATCAAGAACCTCGACAGGAAACCCTGAGTGCACACATCTTCCGCGATCCACCACCCGCTGCGCCTGCTGCTGATCATTCTGCTTGCATCGGCTCTGGGCGCCTGCGCTGCCTTTTCGCCGCGCGATCCGCTCAATGTCCAGGTCGCCGGTATTCAACCGCTGCAGGGCGAGGGACTGGAGGTGCGCTTCCTGGTCAAGCTGCGCCTGCAGAACCCCAACGAGGGCGCCATCGACTACAACGGCGTCGCCCTGGACCTGGAGATCAACGGCCGGCGGCTGGCCAGTGGTGTCAGCGACCAGCGCGGCACGGTGCCGCGCTTCGGCGAGAGCGTGCTCGAAGTGCCGGTGACGATCTCCGCCTTCTCCGCCGCGCGCCAAGCCCTGGGGCTGGCCGAGCACATCGGCCTCGACGAAGTGCCCTATGTGTTGCGCGGAAAACTCGCCGGCGGCCTGTTCGGTACCCAGCGCTTCGTTGAGAAGGGCACATTTGACCTGTCACCCGTGAACGACTCGCCCTATCGACGTCCCTGAGCAGATGTTCCACACGCATGGCTGCGCTTGCAAATGCACGTGAGGGGGCCGTGAAGCCACCTTACCGGCATAATCGAGCACCGCAGCAGGTGGAATCACAACTTCCATGCAGACGACCGCCACGCCATTCCCGCGCCATACCGCCGTGCTGATCCTCGCCGCACTGGCCACCGCCTTTGCCGCCAATCATATTGCCGCACGCATCGCCTTCGACCATGACACTGGACTGCTACTGGCCGTGCTCTGCCGCGCCGGGGTGACGATGCTGGCGCTGGCCACACTGGTGTTCTGGCGCCGCGAGTCGTTGCAGCTGAGCCCCGCCACCTGGCGCTGGCAAGTCCTACTAGGCCTGCTGATCGCAGTGCAGAGCATCTGTATCTATTCGGCTGTAGCACGCATTCCGGTGGGGCTGGCACTGCTGGTAGTCAACCTCTCGCCGATCCTGCTGGCACTGCTGACCTGGCTGCTCGGCGGCCCCCGACCGACCCGCCAGACACTGGCGGTCATGGGCCTGATCCTGTTCGGCCTCGTGCTGGTGCTCGACGTGCCTGCACGTCTGGTCAGCAGCGAGGCGCCGGACGGCCAGTGGGTCGCCGGCATCCTGTTCAGCCTGACGGCTGCCGCGGTGTTCGCGGTGGCGCTGTGGGTCACCGAGCACAAGCTCTCGCAGATGGCCGGCTCGGTACGCAGCATGCTGACCCTGATCGTGGTGTTCCTCGCCTCCGCCGCGCTCGGCAGCAGCAGCCTGATTCCCGGCGGGCTCGGCCTACCCAGCGCCAGCGCCGGCTGGATCGCCCTCGCATGCCTGGTGCTGCTCTATGGCGCCGCCTTCTCGACGCTGTTCATCTGCATGCCGCGACTGAACATTGCACGCAACGCTCCAGTGATGAACATGGAGCCGGTCGCCGGCATGCTGCTGGGCTGGCTGGTGCTTGGCCAGCTGCTCGGGCCCTTGCAAGTGCTCGGTAGCCTGATCGTCGTAGGGGGTATCGTTCTGCTGGCGTACCGCCGCTAGGGCCGGCGCCCGCCGTTGCCGGAACCCAGCCGTTCGCGTCCGCTGCGGTCAATCTGCGGGCATTGCCCAGCACGACAGCGGTTGGCCTCGTGATTGGGATCTTCCTGCATCAGTTTGCGGGTGACGCCGTTGGTCCAGCCGAAGCCGTCCTGCAACGGGTATTCGCCGCCGCCGGCGTGCTCGGTACAGGGCCGCAGCACGTATTTTTCCACCAGCTTGTTCTCGCGCTCGAACAGGTGACTGACGATGGTCAGCCAGCGCTCCTCGATCTCGAGCGCCAGGGCGTTATGGCCATAGTGCTGCAGGCCACGAATGGCCATCCACTGCAGCGGTGCCCAGCCATTGGGGCGGTCCCACTGCTCGCCGCTGCCGCTGATCTCGGTAGTGGCCAGGCCGCCCGGCGCCAGCAGGCGCTCACGTACCGTCGCCGCCACCGCCGCGGCCTGCTCGGCGCCGGCCATGCGCACGAACAATGGCGCGAGGGTCGCGGCGGTGAGGTTGTCGCGCGGCCGGCCACGCTGCCAGTCGTAATCGAAATAGGCACCGCAACGCGGGTTCCACAGGTATCGGTCGATGGCTACCCGGCGCGATTCGGCACGCTGGGCAAAGGTCTCGGCACAGCTGTGCTGGCCCTTCACCGCCGACAGCTCGGCGATCTGCCGCTCCAGCTTGTAGAGCAGCGCGTTGAGGTCGATCGGCAGGATGCCGGTGGTACGGATGGTCGCCAGCCGGTGGGCGTCGTCGAGCCAGCGCGAGCTGAAGTCCCAGCCCGACTCGGCGCCAGCGCGCAGATCGCGGTAGACCTCGTGCTGCGGCCGGCAGCTGGCCCGCGCAGTCTCGACATCCTCGCGATAGGACTCCTCGCGTGGTGTGTCGCGCTCGTCCCAGTAGCGGTTGAGCACCACCCCATCCGCCAGACAGACGCAGCGTCGATGCTGCTCGCCTGGGCGCAGCGAGTCGGCACCCTCCATCCAGAAGGCGTATTCCTTGCGCAGTTGCGGCAGGTAGTCGCTGGCGCGGTGGACGCCGGTTTCCTCGAACAGCTCGGTCATCAGGGCGAATACCGGCGGCTGCGAGCGCCCCAGGTAATAGGTGCGGTTGCCGTTGGGCACGTGGCCGTAGGTGTCGATCAGGTAGGCGAAGTTGTCTGCCATCGAGCGCAGCAGGTCGCAGTGTCCGCTTTCGTCCAGGCCGAGCATGGTGAAGTAGGAGTCCCAGTAGTACAGCTCGGTAAAGCGCCCGCCTGGTACCACGTAGTCGTACGGCAGCGGCAGCAGCGAGGAATGCGCCGGATGTTCACGAGGATGGCGGGTCAGCACCGGCCAGAGCCGGTCGATGTGCTCGGCCAGGTTGTCGTCGGGGTTGGCGACGAAGTCTCTGGCGGGCATCTCGTAGAGGCTGAAATGCTCGTGAACAAAGGCGGACAGATCGAAGCCGGGCTCGTTGCAGCAGGCGCGGTAGGCCTCGAGGATAGCTTCGGGATGGCGCCGCGGCGCGCAGTCGACGAAGGTCTTGCTGTCAGCAAACACCCGCTGCATCTGCACGGCGACGAACAGCTCCTGATAGCGATCGGCGGGGCTGAGCGTGTCGGCCCGCGAGATGGCGCTGGTGTCATGACTGAACGGCTGGTTCGGGGGGAAATCGGTCATTGCTCGCTGTAGTTCCATAGCAGGCCGCCATCGACCACCAGTGTAGTCCCGGTGATGTATTCGGCATCCGGTGAGGCGAGAAAGGCGACGACGCCAGCGACATCGTGCGGGCGGCCAAGACGGCCGGCCGGGATGTTCTGCAGCAGGTTGGCGAGCTTGTCCGGCTGGTTCATCAGCTCGCGGTTGATCGGCGTCTCCACCGCGCCGGGCGCCACGTTGTTCACCGTGATGCCCAGCGGCGCCAGCTCGATGGCGATGTTGCGCATCAGCATCTTCAGCCCACCCTTGCTCGCGCAGTAGGCGGTGAAGTTGGGATGCGGCAGCTCCTCGTGCACCGAGCTGTTGTTGATGATGCGCCCGCCACGACCCTGCTCGCGCAGGTACTGGGCGAAGGCCTGGGCAAGAAAGAACGGCCCACGCAGGTTGACGTCCAGAACCTGGTCGTAATCCCCCTCCTGTACCTCGAGGAACGCCGCATGCTTCTGCACCCCGGCGTTGTTGACCAGGATGTCCAGCCTGCCCATCTGCGCGATGCTCTCGCGCACCAGCCGGCGGCATTGCCCGACCTCGCCGACATCGGCGGCGATGAAGCACACCCGTCGACCGAGGGCGCGCACCTGCTCCAGGCTTTCGCGGGCCTCGTCGTCCTCCTCGCGGCCGTTGATGACGATATCGGCGCCCTCCTCGGCCAGGCGCACGGCGATGCCGCGGCCGATGCCCTGAGTGCTGCCGGTGACCAGGGCGACCTGATTGTGCAAGCGCATTGCCGTCCTCCGCTCGCGCTGACCCGCGCGCTGCCGTCTCGATTAGCGATGCAGATGAGACGAGGGCAAGCGCCCGAGTGTTCCCCTTTGTTGATCGACCGGACAGTCCGTCGCGCGGGATCGCTCTGTTAGCTGACTAATCTTTCTCTCCCGCAGGCAAAGGCGCAGAATGGCCGGCTCTCCGCTGCCCGTAGAAGGAATTCATGCAAACCGCCGATTTGCGCAAGGGTTATCTGCTGGGGCTGGCCACCTTCAGCATCTGGGGCATGTTTCCGCTCTACTTCAAGGCGCTCGAGCAGTACGGCGCGCTGGAGATCGTCACCCAGCGCGTGATCTGGTCGGCCGTGTTCGGCTCGCTGGTTCTGCTGGTCTGGCGCCATCCAGGCTGGTGGCGCGAGTTGCTGGCGCACCCGCGGCGCCTGGGCGTGCTGGGTATCTCCAGCGTGCTGATCGCGGCCAACTGGCTGATCTACGTCTGGGCGGTGAACCACGACCGCATGGTCGAGGCGAGCCTGGGCTACTACATCAATCCGCTGGTCAATGTGCTGCTCGGCATGATCGTGCTGCGTGAGCGGCTGCGCCCGCTGCAGTGGCTGGCGGTGGCGATGGCCACCGTCGGCGTCAGCCTGCAGTTGCTGATGCTCGGCGAATTCCCATGGATTTCCATGGTGCTGGCACTGAGCTTCGGCAGCTACGGCCTGCTGCGCAAGCTGGCACCGGTGGCCGCACTGCCCGGACTGGTGGTGGAAACCTGGATGTTGCTGCCGGTCGCGCTGGTCTGGCTGTTCTGGTTCAGCAGCGGCACGAGCACGGAACCTGCATTCTGGACCAGCACCGACGCGCTCTGGCTGATGGCGGCCGGCCCGGTGACGCTGATCCCGCTGCTCGGCTTCAACGCCGCCGCGCGCCACCTGCCGTATTCGACCCTGGGCTTCCTGCAGTACCTGACGCCGACGCTGCTGCTGATCCTCGCCGTGCAGCTGTTCGGCGAGCCGTTCCCGGTCGACCGGCAACTGGCCTTCTTCTGCATCTGGGCCGGACTTGCGGTGTACAGCCTGGACACCTGGCGGATCATGCGCAAAAGCGCCGGCTGAGCACTACACCTGCTCGGCCGGCTGCAGCTTGAGCTCGACCATCAGGTCGTCGGCAAGGGTTTCCAGGCGCTGCTGCAGCAGCTCCAGCGACAGCTCGCTGGGCACCGCCAGACGCACCTCGGCGCGGAAAAGCAGTTCGCTGCTCATCGGCGCCGGCAACACCTCGGTATCCAGGCTTTCCAGATTGACGCCGTGCTCGGCGAGCAGGTGGGTGATGTCGCGGACGATGCCCGGGCGATCGTTGCCGACCAGTTCCAGCTGAATTTCCTGCCAGCTTGTTGTCGGCTCCGCACCGCTGTGGGCCAGCAACACGCGAATGCCCTGGGTCTGCAGGCTTTCCAGCGCGGCAGTCAGCTCGGCATGGGCGTCTGCCGGCACGGCCACCCGCAGAATGCCGGCGAACTGCCCGGCCATGCGCGACATGCGGCTCTCCAGCCAGTTGCCGCCATGATCGGCAATGCACTTGGCCAGTCGTTCGACCAGACCGGGCTGATCTTTGGCAATGACGGTGAGAACGAGGTGATCCATGGACTGCTCCTGTGGCGGGATTCGCGCGCCGATGGCGACGGCCCAATAGGTATAGCAGGCCCCACTCGCGATGACAGCACCGCCTGTACCGGCATGCTCGCAAGGCCGACGCAACCTGCGCTTTCAGCGGACTGATTTTCCCCGACGCTTCATGTAGTATCCGGCGACCTCGGACTACAAAAGCGAAACCGTCCGGCGAAATTAGAAGAACCAAGTGAGGCGAGTAATGACTGAGCGCGTTCAAGTCGGTGGCCTGCAGGTCGCCAAAGTCCTGTATGACTTCGTGAACAACGAGGCGATTCCCGGTACCGGCGTCGATGCCGCCGCCTTCTGGGCTGGCGCCGACAGCGTCATCCACGACCTGGCGCCGAAGAACCGCGCGCTGCTGGCCAAGCGCGACGAGCTGCAGGCGCAGATTGACGCCTGGCACCAGGCTCGCGCCGGTCAGGCCCACGACGCCGTGGCGTACAAAAGCTTCCTGCAGGAAATCGGCTACCTGCTGCCGGAAGCCGAAGACTTCCAGGCCACCACCGAGAACGTCGACGAAGAAATCGCCCGCATGGCCGGCCCGCAGCTGGTGGTGCCGATCATGAACGCGCGCTTCGCCCTGAACGCCGCCAACGCCCGCTGGGGCTCGCTGTACGACGCCCTGTACGGCACCGACGCGATCTCCGAAGAAGACGGCGCCAGCAAGGGCCCGGGCTACAACGAGATCCGCGGCAACAAGGTGATCGCCTACGCGCGCAACTTCCTCAATGAAGCCGCACCGCTGGAAAGCGGCTCGCACGTCGACTCCACCGGCTACCGCATCGAAGGCGGCAAGCTGGTCGTTTCGCTGAAGGACGGCAGCACCACCGGCCTGAAGAACCCGGCTCAGCTGCAGGGCTTCCAGGGCGAAGCCAGCGCACCGATCGCCGTGCTGCTGAAGAACAACGGCATCCACTTCGAGATCCAGATCGACCCGGCCAGCCCGATCGGCCAGACCGACGCCGCCGGCGTGAAGGACATCCTGATGGAAGCGGCGCTGACCACCATCATGGACTGCGAAGACTCCATCGCCGCCGTCGACGCCGACGACAAGACCATCGTCTACCGCAACTGGCTCGGCCTGATGAAGGGCGACTTGGTCGAGGAGCTGGAAAAGGGCGGCAAGCGCATCACCCGCGCGATGAACCCGGACCGCGTCTACACCAAGGCCGACGGCAACGGCGAGCTGACCCTGCATGGCCGCTCGCTGCTGTTCATCCGTAACGTCGGTCACCTGATGACCAACGACGCCATCCTGGACAAGGAAGGCAACGAAGTGCCGGAAGGCATCATGGACGGCCTGTTCACCAGCCTGATCGCGGTGCACAACCTCAAAGGCAACACCAGCCGCAAGAACACCCGCACCGGCTCGATGTACATCGTCAAGCCGAAGATGCACGGCCCGGAAGAAGTGGCGTTCGCCACCGAGCTGTTCGGCCGCGTCGAGGACGTTCTCGGCCTGCCGCGCAACACCCTCAAGGTCGGCATCATGGACGAGGAGCGTCGTACCACGATCAACCTCAAGGCCTGCATCAAGGAAGCGCGCGAGCGCGTGGTGTTCATCAACACCGGCTTCCTCGACCGCACCGGTGACGAGATCCACACCTCCATGGAAGCCGGCCCGATGGTGCGCAAGGCGGCCATGAAAGCCGAGAAATGGATCAGCGCCTACGAGAACAACAACGTCGACGTCGGTCTGGCCTGTGGCCTGCAGGGCAAGGCGCAGATCGGCAAGGGCATGTGGGCCATGCCTGACCTGATGGCCGCGATGCTCGAGCAGAAGGTCGGCCACCCCATGGCCGGCGCCAACACCGCCTGGGTACCGTCGCCGACCGCTGCCACCCTGCACGCCATGCACTACCACAAGATCGACGTGCAGGCGCGTCAGGTCGAACTGGCCAAGCGCGAGAAGGCGTCCATTGACGACATCCTCACCATCCCGCTGGCGAAAGACACCAACTGGAGCGAGGAAGAAAAGCGCAACGAGCTGGACAACAACTCGCAGGGCATCCTCGGCTACATGGTGCGCTGGGTCGAGCAGGGCGTTGGCTGTTCCAAGGTACCGGACATCAACGACATCGCGCTGATGGAAGACCGCGCCACCCTGCGCATCTCCAGCCAGCACGTGGCCAACTGGATGCGTCATGGCGTGGTGACCAAGGATCAGGTGCTCGCAAGCCTCAAGCGCATGGCGCCGGTGGTTGACCGTCAGAACCAGGGTGATCCGCTGTACCGCCCGATGGCGCCGGACTTCGACAACAGCGTGGCCTTCCAGGCTGCCCTGGAGCTGGTCCTCGAAGGCACCAAGCAGCCCAACGGCTACACCGAGCCAGTGCTGCACCGCCGCCGCCGCGAGTTCAAGGCCAAGAACGGTCTGTAACCCGCGAAGCCGCTGCAGAAAGAACCGCCCTTCGGGGCGGTTTTTTTATGCCCGTAATCCGTCCGACGGTCCTCAAGTTAGGCCTGTTACAACCGATAACGTGACCCGAGTATCGTTTTCGGTCACACTTGCACCACCAAAGTAGCATTTGGCCATCAACGTGCTCTTCCTGGTACCCGTAGCCCCTGCACTGGAGTTCGCTGCATGCTGAAGAACCTCTCGCTGACCGCCAAGCTTTCCCTGGTCCCGGCCGTCGCCCTGCTCGGCCTCGTGCTGTATGTGGTCTACACCTCGCTGCAGCTTTCGGCGACCGACTCGCGCCTGGTCCTGCTGGAGACCCGCAGCTACCCGACCCTGGAAAAGGCCGATGCGGTGATCTTCCAGTTCTCCCGCGTGCCGGCGTTGCTGAACAATGCAGTGGCGGCGGGCGAGCCGGGCATTCTCGATGAAGCGCGCGACGTGCTGCAGCAGATCGACAGCCAGCAGCAGGCCTTGGCATCGCTGCTGAGCGAGCAGCGCCAGCAGCATCAGGCCCTGAGCGACTGGCGCAAGGCCGTGCGCGACTACGCCGACAATGCCCTCGCCGCCTCTTCCAAGCTGATCGACGGCAGCGCCTCGTTCGACGACCTGCGTCCCAGCCTGGATCGCATGGCCAGTGACCTGGCGCAGGCGCAGAAGCTCGCCAGCGACTTCCGTGCTCAGGCCTACGCCGATTTTCAGCAGACCCTGGTGCAAACCCGCGAAGCCAATGCGGCGACCACCCGCCTGGGCATCATTCTCAGCCTGGTGCTGGTGGTACTGGTCAGCCTCGGGGCCTGGCTGGTGATTCGCAGCGTGATGGTCAACATCCGCGGGGTGATCGCCTCGCTGCAATCGATCGCCCGCGGCGACGGCGATCTGACCCAGCGCGTCAACGTCGAGTCCAACGACGAAATCGGCGCGATGATCGAGCTGTTCAACAGCTTCCTCGACAAGCTGCAGCGCACCATCCGCCAGATCATCGAGGCCGCCGCCCCGCTCGGCCAGGTCTCCAAGGACCTCTACCAGCTCACCCAGGGCTCGGAGGAAAACGCCAAGTCGCAACAGCACCACACCGATTCGATCAGCCGCGACATCCTGACCATGACCGGCAGCATTCAGGAAGTCGCGCAGCGCTCGCAGCAGGCGTCCGACGAGGCCAATTCCGCGGCGCGCCAGGCGGCGACCGCACGCGAGCATGTCGGCAGTCTGTCGACCGGCATCAACGACCTGGGTGACAGCGTGATGGGCGCGGTCAAGGCCATGGAACAGCTGGAGGAAGAAACCCAGGAAGTCGGCTCGGTACTGACCGTGATCCGCAGCATTGCCGAACAGACCAACCTGCTGGCCTTGAACGCCGCCATCGAAGCCGCCCGTGCTGGCGAGCAGGGCCGCGGCTTCGCCGTGGTCGCCGACGAGGTGCGCAATCTGGCACAGAAGACTGCTGCCTCCACCGCCGAGATCCAGCAGATCATCCAGCGCCTGCAGAACAGCGCCAACACCGTGCTCAACGTGATGACCAGCAACGGCGAGAAATCCCGCGCCAGCATCGAGCGTTCCATCGAAGCCACGCAGCTGCTGGAAGCCATCGCCGGCACGGTCAACCAGATCGACGAACTCAACGCCGGCATCGCCCGGTTCACACAGGAGCAGATCGGCCTGTCGAGTTCCATCAGACAAGAAACCCAAGTGTTGCAGCAGGACGCACAAGCAACCGCAAACGGCGCCGAAGCCACCGCCCGCCTTGGCGAACAACTGGTGAGTACTGGAGACCACCTGCGCGCGGCTACGAGCCAATTCCGTGTTTAACGATTTTTTGGAGCATCCAATGACTGCACTTCGTGTCGCCGGTCTGGCAGCTGTCTGCCTGGCCGCTACCCCTGCCTTTGCCCTAGAACAGGGTGAACATCGCTTCAACGGTTTCGGTACCGTCGGTTTCACCCATCTCGGCGGCGAAGATGACGGTCGCAGCTATGGCGTCCAGGGTCAGACCAACGATTCCTGGCGCGGCGATCAGCTGTCCAAGTTCGGTGCCCAGCTGAGCTACGGCATCACCGACACCCTCGGCGTGACCGTGCAGGCCACAGCCAAGGCGCAACAGGACGAGTGGAAAGCCAACCTGGAATGGGCCTACCTGTCGCTGCAGGCCAACGACCAGTTGATGCTCCGCGCCGGCCGCCTGCGCAGCCCGGTCTACATGTATTCCGAAAGCCTCGACGTGGGCTACAGCTACCCCTGGCTGCGCCTGCCCGACGAGGTCTACAGCCAGGTTCAGGTGACTAACTACGAAGGCGTCGATGCGGTCTACACCATGCCGCTGTCGTACGGTTCGGTGACCTTCCAGCTCGCCGGCGGCCAGGCGAAGAACCGTGACTACTACGCCTACGACGAGCAGTTCGATATCGACTACGGCAAGCTGTTCGGCGCCAGCGTCAGCCTGGCCAGCAACGACTTCGGCACGCTGCGCATCGGCTATGTCGAGGCGGATATCAAGACCGACATCAGCGGAACCGTTGACGCGACCGCCCTTGGCTTTGGCGCCAGCGAACCCCTGTCGCTGCTGAATCTGGACAAAGAGAAAGGCAAGTTCACCTCGATCGGCTACCAGTATGACAACGGCACCTGGATCAGCAGCAACGAGTGGACCTCGCGCCTGATCGAGAACGACGGCATGGAAGCGATCGACTCGTTCTACCTGATGGGCGGCCGTCGTTTCGGTGACTTCCTGCCCCACGTCACCTACGCACAGCTGGATGACAACGGTGGCCGTCAGAGTTCCTGGACCCTGGGTCTGAACTACCAGGCCGCGCCGACCGTGGTGGTCAAGGGAGAATACAAGCGCGTCGACACCAAGAATGGCTACGACGGCGTGTTCACCCGCAATGCTCAGGAAGTGTTCGACAACGCCGCTTACGACCTGAGCGGTGGTGCGGTTGGCGCCCCGGCCCGCAACTACGACGGCGACATCGTTTCCGTCGGCGTCGATTTCGTATTCTGAGGAGCGTCCAGATGAAAGCATCCATTCGCATCCTCGGCGCTGCCATGCTGCTCGGCCTGGCTTCCCTGGCGCAGGCCGAAGTGGCCGTGATCGTCAATCCGGCCGCGGCCAAGGCACCGTCGCAGTCGGAAGTAGCCAACATCTTCCTGGGCAAGGACAAGTCCATGAAGGGTGTCGACCAGGCAGGCTGGAACCCGGCCAAGGAAGCCTTCTACGCCGGCGTGACCAGCAAGAACGAGTCGCAGCTCAAGTCCTACTGGTCGGGTCTGATCTTCACCGGCAAGGGCCAGCCCCTGCCCAGCGTCGCCGACGACGCGGCGGTTATGGCCAAGGTCGCCGCCGAAGCCGACGCCATCGGCTATGTCGACGCCTCGGCGGTAAATGGCTCGGTCAAGGTGCTGTTCACCCTGCCCTGAGCTCGATGACGAAGCAAAGGAGCCGGCCCCAGTGGCCGGCTTTCTTATGCCTGAAATTCATCGCAACAGCTCGAAACACGAGGCTGATCCCGATCAGCTTTCCTAACGTCCGCTCTGACTAGACTTACGTCCAATTGGGTCTGGCCGACCCGCAGCCCACCATTAATAAAAAGTGGAAGCCAAACATGAGCACACCTGACGCCTTCGCCCAAGCTGGGAAGACGGCTGTACTGCAGAACATCCATGGAACCATGGAGTTTCTGCGCAAGTACGCCCCGTTCAACCAGATGGAGCCGGCCCATCTGGCTTACCTGGTGGAGAACTGCGAGCTGCGCTTCTACGCCGAGGGCGACTGCATCATTTCGCCCGAGGACGGTGTGGTACAGCATTTCTATATCGTCAAGCAGGGCCGCGTTCACGGTCAGCGCCCGCACACCGCCAAACGCGGCACCGACACAACCTTCGAGGTCATCGTCGGCGAATGCTTCCCGATGGCCGCGCTGATGGGCGAGCGAGCGACCCGTACCGCGCATCTGGCGGCCGAGGACACTTTCTGTTTCCTGCTGAACAAGCCTGCCTTCGTCAAGCTGGTCTCCAGCTCCGACGTGTTTCGCGACTTCGCCATACGCGGCGTCAGCAGCCTGCTCGACCTGGTCAACCAGCAGGCGCAGATGCGTGCGGTGGAAAGCCTCGGTGAGAACTTCTCGCTGGAAACCAGCATTGGCGAGCTGGCCCTGCATCACCCGGTGTCCTGCCTGCCGAGCCGGCCGCTCAACGAAGCGGTGGCGATGATGCAGGAGGAGAACGTCGGCAGCATTGTCATCGTCGATGAGGCGCTGCACCCACAGGGCATCTTCACCCTGCGCGACCTGCGTCGCGCCATCGGCACCGGCACCACCGATCTGAGCCAGCCGATCTCGCAGTTCATGACGCACGATCCGTTCTATCTGCCACCCGACGCCACCGCCTTCGACGCGGCGATCGCCATGACCGAGCGGCATATCGCCCATGTCTGCGTCGTCGATAACGGGCTGCTGCGCGGCGTGATCTCCGAGCGCGACCTGTTCTCCCTGCAGCGGGTCGACCTGGTGCACCTGGCACAGACGATTCGGCATGCCGACCATGTCGATGCACTGGTGGTCATCCGCAGCCGCATTCGCCAGCTGGTCGACAACATGCTCGCCCATGGCGCGTCATCGACGCAGATCACCCGCATCGTCACCCTGCTCAATGATCACACCGTCTGCCGCGTCATCGAGCTGGCGATCAAGCACATGGGCGATCCAGGCGTTCCGTTCACCTGGCTGTGCTTCGGCAGCGAGGGTCGACAGGAGCAGACGCTGCACACCGACCAGGACAACGGCATGCTTTTCGAGGCCGCCGATGCCGCCGAGGCTGCGCATATCCGCGGCCGGCTGCTGCCGCTGGCCGAGCGGATCAACCGCGACCTGGATACCTGCGGCTTTACCCTGTGCAAAGGCAACATAATGGCCAGCAACCCGCAGCTGTGCCTGTCGCGACAGGAATGGAGTCGGCGCTTCAGCTCGTTCGTTCGTGAGGCTACGCCGGAAAACCTGCTCGGTAGCACCATCTATTTCGATCTGCGCAGCATCTGGGGCCCTTCCGAGGGCTGCGAGCAACTGCGCCAGGACCTGCTCGAGGAGATCGGCGACAACAGTCTGTTCCAGCGCATGATGGCCGAAAACGCCCTGCGCCATCGTCCACCGGTCGGCCGCTTCCGTGACTTCGTGGTGGCCCGCAAAGGCGACGGCAAGGACACCCTGGACCTCAAGGTGCAGGGCCTGACGCCGTTCGTCGATGGTGCACGGCTACTGGCGCTGAGCAATGGCATCGGCAACTGCAACACGCTCGAACGATTGCGCAAACTGGTCGAAAAGGGCGTGATCGAAAAGAAGGACGGTGCGGCCTACGAAGAGGCCTATCATTTCATTCAGCAGACCCGCATGCAGCACCACCAGCAGCAGGCACGCGACGGACTGCCCTATTCCAACCGCCTGGACCCGGATACGCTCAACGTGCTCGATCGCCGGATCCTACGGGAGTCGTTCCGTCAGGCCCAGCGTCTACAGGCCAGTCTCGCGGTGCGCTATCAGCTATGAGTATGTTCTGGTTCAACCCACGCGGGCCGAAACTATCCCTGGAGCAGCAACAGCGCGTTGCCGAGCTGCAGCGGCCTTCTCCTCCCAAAGCCGTGCCTCTGCGCGAGCAACGGCTGGTCGTCCTGGATCTGGAAACCACTGGCTTGCATCTCAAGCGCGACCTGGTGATCGCCATCGGCGCAGTGGTAATCGAGAACGGCGCCATCGCCTATTCCCAGCAGTTCGAGTGCACCCTGTGTCGCCAGGTCAAGGTAAACGAAAGCGTACTGATCCATGGCATCGCGCCCAGCGAACTGGCCAGCGGCCTGCCGCCGGCAGAGGCTTTGCTGAGCTTCATGGAGTTCGCCGGCGACAGCGTCATCCTGGCCTTTCACTCCCCGTTCGATCAGCGCATGCTGGCCCGCGCGCTGAAACAGGAGCTTGGCTATAACCTGGAACACAGCTTTCTCGATGTAGCCGATCTGGCGCCCATGCTGTTTCCGGAAGCGATGATTCATCGCGGCGGGTTGGACCACTGGCTCGGTTACTTCAACATCCACATTCCGCAACGCCACAATGCCGCAGCCGACGCCATGGCTACAGCTGAGATCGCCCTGATCCTGCTGAATCGTGCGCAGCGCACCGGACTCCAGCGCTTCGACGAACTGGCTCAGCGACTCAGATGCTGGCAGCGCGCACGCAAGGCGGCGTTCAACTCGATCTGATGCCACGACCGCGCCGCGACGTGGCGGCAGGTGGCCTCGGTCACGCGGACTTCGGCCCGCTCCGATTCGCGCTACGCCGTGGCAGGCACCGAACACCGGTGGCCGGTGCGTGGCGCCTGGCGCTGCTGGTATATCCCGTCAACGGTCACGTTCACAGATGGCCTGTTACAGCGGTGAATCGCTTTCCAGCTCGGTCAGCGTTTCGACCTTGGCCTCTCCGGCATCGTTGAGCCTGAACATGGCCCTCTCGCTGCAGATCAGCTGATAGCTGGCGCTCTTCACGACCGACGTCAGGTGTTGCTTCTCGAAGCGGTACAGCACGAAGCGGCCGAGACGGCCTTGAGTGGTGTCCTGTACCTGGGCATTCGCACCGTCCAGCACGGTATAGGCCAACGGCATCGGATAGATCATCGTCCATGGGCGCCAGAGCATTTCGCCCTCTTCGCTCCTGACCACCAGCGATCCTTCCGGCAGGCGCGCTTGCGTGGTTTCGAACCAGGTGTACTCGTAATGGATGGTGTAACTCAGCATTCCCAGACCGGCGCAGACGGGAATGATCCATTTCGGCAGTCGCTTACGCGTCAGTGAGCGCAGCAGCAGGCCAATACCGGCTCCCGCCACACCTGCGACGATTGCCGCGATTAGATGCCAGAACATATACGACTCCCCTAAAAAAATCGGGCTTCCAACTGGAAGCCCGACTTCTACCTCAACCTTGTGTCAGAGCAGGTCTGACGTCCGGCTGCATTATCAGTTAGTGATCAAGTGCAACGCCAGCACCCTTCGGGGTACGAACGCTCTCGACCAGATCCTGAATCTCCTGCGGCGGAGCCTCGGTAGCCATCGAAACGGCGTAGGCAACAGCGAAGTTCAGAATCGCGCCCACGGCACCGAAGGCCTGCGGGGAGATGCCCATCCACCACTGATCAGGGGTGTTCGGGATGCTTGCGGTGCCAGGGATGAAGAACCAGCCGAGGTACAGGAAGATGTACACGGCGGTACTTACCACACCAACCAGCATACCGGCGACCGCACCCTTGCTGTTCACGCGCTTGGAGAAGATACCCATCATCAGCGCCGGGAACAGGCTCGCTGCCGCCAGACCGAATGCCAGCGCCACCACCTGCGCGGCGAAGCCCGGTGGATTCAGACCCAGCCAGGTGGCCAGCAGAATCGCTGCCGTCATGGACAGACGGGCTGCCAGCATTTCGTTCTTCTCGCTGATCTTCGGATTGATGAGTGTCTTGATCAGGTCATGACTGATGGCAGACGAGATCGCCAGCAGCAGACCCGCAGCGGTCGAGAGCGCAGCAGCGATAGCACCCGCAGCGATCAGACCGATGACCCAGCTCGGCAGGTTGGCGATTTCCGGGTTGGCCAGAACGATGATGTCATTGTTCACGGTCAGCTCGTTGCCGTTCCAGCCACGCTCGGTAGCGGTCGGAGTGAAGGCGGCGTTGGCGTCGTTGTACATCTGCACACGACCGTCGGCGTTCTTGTCTTCCCACTTGATCAGACCAGTCTGTTCCCAGGTCTGCACCCACTGCGGACGATCTTCATAACGGATCGCTTCGGCCTGCGGGCCTTCCGGATAGATGGTGTTGACCAGGTTCAGGCGTGCCATGGAGGCAACGGCCGGAGCGGTGAGATACAGCAGGGCGATGAAGACCAGGGTCCAGCCAGCGGACCAGCGGGCATCAGCCACCTTCGGTACGGTGAAGAAGCGGATGATGACGTGCGGCAGACCAGCGGTACCGATCATCAGCGACAGGGTGAACAGGAACATGTTCAGCTTGTTGTCGACGTCAGCGGTGTAGGCGGCGAAGCCGAGGTCAGTAACGACCTGGTTCAGCTTGTCGAGCAGCGGCATACCGGACTCGGTATGAGTGCCGAACATCCCGAACATCGGGATCGGGTTGCCAGTCAGCTGCATGGCGATGAACACGGCCGGGATGGTGTAGGCAATGATCAGAACCACGTACTGCGCCACCTGGGTATAGGTGATGCCCTTCATGCCGCCGAATACCGCGTAGGCGAACACGATGGCAGCAGCGATCCAAATACCGGCGGAGTTGCTCACTTCCAGGAAGCGGGAGAACGCCACACCAGCACCAGCCATCTGGCCGATTACGTAGGTAACGGAGATGAGGATGAGGCAGACGACAGCTACCAGGCGAGCGCCACGGCTGTAGAAACGGTCACCGATGAAGTCCGGCACGGTGAACTTGCCGAACTTGCGCAGGTACGGCGCCAGCAGCATCGCCAGCAGCACGTAACCACCGGTCCAGCCCATCAGGTACACGGAAGTGGCATAACCGCCGGAAGCGATCAGACCGGCCATGGAAATGAAGGAAGCCGCAGACATCCAGTCCGCCGCCGTTGCCATACCGTTGGTTACCGGGTGAACACCACCACCAGCGACATAGAACTCTTTAGTTGACCCGGCGCGAGCCCAGACCGCGATCCCGATATAGAGCAGGAACGAGGCGCCCACGAACAGCATGTTGATCCAATATTGGCTCATGGCTTATTCCTCAACCCCAAATTCCTTGTCCAGTTTGTTCAGCCGCCACGCGTAGTGGAAGATGATCGCAATGAACGTGATGATGGAACCCTGTTGAGCAAACCAGAAGCCTAGATCCGTACCCCCGACGGGGATTCCGGAAAGCAGGGGACGCAAGAGAATGGCAAAGCCATAAGAGACCAGAGCCCAGACCACGAGGCTCCATGTTATGAGGCGAACATTCGCCTTCCAGTACGCAGCAGCATTTTCTTTATCGTTGTCGGCCATTGACGTTCTCCGCCTTATTGTTATTGCGAGTGAGAGAAAACCACATGCTGAATCTAACAAAGGTGCCTTATAGAATGAAAGCCCCGACTTTAGTCTGACAATCAACCTCGAGCGGCGACCGGGCACTGCGCCAGAGCCTGCGAAGACGCCGAGCTCGCCACCAGCATTTTGCCATCAGGCGGGCGCTAACCTTCGATCCAGACCGCCGCCCATCTCCTTGCCAGCGGTCCGCCAGCAGCCCGTATGGATGAGGTTGGCGGCCGGCAACAGCCGGTTTGAACGCGACTAACCGGTCACCAAACTACCAACCGTTATATATATGTGAACGACAACGGCAGAGTAGAAAAATACTTGGGCAATGCAATACAAAAAAACACAACGATTAACTTATAGCGATTCCACTTAAATAAATTAATTAATTCCACGCCAGATCACGCCATTAAGTAGCACTAATGTATTGCCGATTTATTGCACTTGCTCGAGTCGGGCCGAGACAATCCGCAGCGCACCATGGCACGACTGCTAGCTAGTCATGCGCACCGCCGGCTAGTGAACGGCAGACCAGCCGTGAATGGAGGGGCGGACCCTGGCCCGGTACGGCCTGGGCCCGCCGTAGCACTGCGAGGCGAGGCGCAGGCCCAAGGCTGACGCACGGCGGCGCGCTCAGCAGGTCGGCTGGCCCGCCGTGTAACGTTCGGTCGGGTAGATCGCGGCGTTCAGGTCGCGAATGGTCTCCGCGCCGATGAGCAGCGGGTAGCTGAAATGGCTGCGGTCGGTGAGGTTGACCTCGACCTCGCGCAGCTGGTCGCCAATGCACAGCTGCATGCCGACGATGGGACGCTCGGCGCGCGGCGGCTCGCTTCCCGCATCGATGTCACCGGCTTCCTCGGCACGGGTCTTGATCCGACTGATGCCCAGCATGCGCTGCTCATAGAGCGTGTCATCGGCGCCATCCACGGCCAGGCGGAACCGCACCCAGTCCTCGCCGTCGCGCTGGAACTGCTCGATATCACGGGCCGACAGCGAGGCCGTCATTGCACCAGTGTCCATCTTGGCCGGAAGGATCTTGCCGATCTCTTCGATCTTGATTCGTTCGTAACGTCCATAGAGCGTGGGCTCGGCTGCAAAAGCGGGCAGTGCCAGCAACCCAGCGAGGAAAAGCACACGAGACAAAACAACCTCCTGCTTAGAGCGATTGGGTAGTTTTCGATCAGGTGTCACCTCCAGGGTTCCGTCTACCGAAGCGCCCATGCGCGCCGCGCGTTTCAGTAGCGCCTGTTAGACTGCCGGTCGATTCCTTGCCGAAGATTCTTTCCGTGACCAGTACCGCCTTTTCCTCGCTGCCCCTCTCCGCGGCCATGCTGGCCAATCTCGAAGCGCTCGGTTGCACGGCGATGACCCCGATCCAGGCGCAGAGTCTGCCCATCATGCTCAAGCGCCAGGACCTGATCGCACAGGCCAAGACCGGCAGCGGCAAGACCGCCGCCTTCGGCATCGCCCTGCTCGACCCGATCAACCCGCGCTACTTCGGCTGTCAGGCGCTGGTCCTGTGCCCGACCCGCGAGCTGGCCGACCAGGTGGCCAAGGAACTGCGCCGGCTGGCACGGGCGGCGGACAACATCAAGATCCTCACCCTCTGCGGCGGGGTCTCCATCGGCCCGCAGATCGCATCGCTCGAGCATGGCGCCCACGTGATCGTCGGCACGCCGGGACGCGTGCAGGAGCACCTGAAGAAAAGCACACTCAAGCTCGACGGCCTGAACACGCTGGTCCTCGACGAAGCCGACCGCATGCTGGACATGGGCTTCTACGACGCCATCGCCGAAATCATCGGACAGACGCCGGCCAGGCGGCAGACGCTGCTGTTCTCGGCCACCTACCCGGCCGGCATCAAGCAACTGTCGGCTACCTTCATGCGCGACCCGCAGCAGGTACGGGTCGAGGCGCTGCATGACGACACCCAGATCGAACAGCGCTTCTATGAAATCGACCCGCAGCAGCGCATGACTGCCGTGGTGCGCGTGCTGAGCGCCTTTCGACCGCAGAGCTGCGTAGCGTTCTGCTTTACCAAACAGCAATGCCAGGAGCTGGTCGAGCAGCTGACCAGCAAAGGCATTTCCGCGGCAGCGCTCAACGGCGATCTGGAACAGCGCGACCGCGACCAGGTGCTGGCGATGTTCGCCAACCGCAGCCTGTCGGTGCTGGTGGCAACCGATGTTGCCGCGCGCGGCCTGGATGTCGAGGCGCTGGATCTGGTGATCAACGTCGAGCTGGCGCGCGATCCGGAGATCCACGTGCATCGCATCGGCCGTACCGGACGGGCCGGCAAGCAGGGCCTGGCGGTCAGCCTCGTGGCGCCGGCCGAAGCCCATCGTGCACAGGCCATCGAGAATCTGCAGCAAGCACCACTCAACTGGCAGCCACTGGATGCGCTCAAGTCGCAGTCCGGGGAACCATTGCAGCCACCCATGGTGACCCTGTGCATCGCCGCGGGGCGCAAGGACAAGCTGCGCCCCGGCGACATCCTCGGCGCCCTGACCGGCGACGCCGGCATCCCAGGCAGCCAGGTGGGCAAGATCGCCATCTTCGATTTTCAGGCCTTTGTCGCAGTGGAACGAACTGTCGCCAGGCAGGCCCTCAAGCGCCTGAACGATGGCAAGATCAAGGGCCGCTCGCTGAAGGTGAGACAACTGTAGAACCGTACCGCAGTGCACGGCGAAGACGAGACACGCATACGGCCATCAAGGGAATGGGACTTGCAGAGCAAGATCGCTACCGTGACAGCCGCAAGAGCGCGACCGTCCAATCCGCTGCCACCTTGATGGATCGATAGATGCCGCAACCCTCGTTCAGCCAGTCACTGCGGCGCCTCTGGGCGCTGGAGAAGTTCGGCTACAGCCTGCGCGTGCTCATCGCCATGGCCGGCAGCATGGGCCTGAGCTGGTTCCTCGGACAGCCGTCGCTGATCATCCCGCTATTCCTCGGCATCATCGCCAGCGCCCTGGCGGAGACCGACGACAGCTGGCTGGGCCGGCTCAGCGCGCTGCTGGTGACCCTGCTGTGCTTCAGCATCGCCGCGATCGCCGTCGAGTTGCTGTTTCCCTATCCGTGGCTGTTCGTCGCCGGCCTGGCGTTGTCCACCTTCGCCCTGGTCATGCTCGGTGCGCTCGGCGAACGCTACGGCGCGATCGCCCAGGCCACGCTGATCCTCTCCATCTACAGCATGATCGCCGCCGACCAGCGCAACAGCGAGTTGCAGCAGTTCTGGCGCGACCCACTGCTGCTGGTGGCCGGCGCCGCCTGGTATGGCCTGCTGTCGGTATGCTGGAACGCGCTGTTCGCCCACCAGCCGGTGCAGCAGAGCCTGGCGCGACTGTATCGCGAGCTGGGCCTGTATTTCCGCTACAAGGCCGCGCTGTTCGAACCGGTGCGCCAGCTGGACGTCGAACAGCGCCGGCTCGAGCTGGCGCAGCAGAACGGCCGGGTGGTCAGCGCCCTGAATGCGGCCAAGGAAACCCTGCTGCACCGCCTGGGCAGTGGTCGCCCCGGCAGCAAGATCAATCACTACCTGAAGCTGTACTTCCTCGCCCAGGACCTGCACGAGCGTGTCAGCTCTTCGCACTACCCTTACCAGGCCCTCGCCGAAGCCTTCTTCCACAGCGACGTGCTGTTTCGCTGCCAACGCCTGCTACGTCTGCAGGCCAGCGCCTGCAGCGAACTCGGCGAGGCCATCCAGCTGCGCCAGACGTTTCGCTACAGCGAGGCCAATGCCCAGGCACTGGAGGACCTGCAGGCGTCGCTGGAGCACCTGCGCGAGCAGAACAACCCGGCCTGGCGCGGCCTGCTGCGCTCGCTGCGTGCGCTGTCGAGCAACCTCTCCACCCTGCAGCGCCAGCTCGCCAGTGCCAGCGATCCCGCCGCGCTGGAAGGCACGCAGGACAGCAGCCTGCTGGATCGCCAGCCGCAGACGCTGCGCGAGGCGTTCAACCGCATCCGCCTGCAGCTGACGCCGACGTCCCTGCTGTTCCGCCACGCCTTGCGCATGGCCATCGCCCTGGTCGCGGGTTACGCCGCGCTGCACGCCATCCACCCCGAGCAGGGCTACTGGGTGCTGCTGACCACCGTATTCGTCTGCCAACCCAACTATGGCGCCACCCGGATCAAGCTGGTGCAGCGCATCAGCGGCACCGTGCTCGGCCTGGTGGTCGGCTGGGCGCTGTTCGATCTGTTCCCCAGCCAGCCGGTGCAGGCACTGTTCGCCGTGGTCGCCGGAGTGGTGTTCTTCGCCACCCGCAGCACGCGCTACACCCTGGCCACGGCCGCAATCACGCTGATGGTGCTGTTCTGCTTCAACCAGGTCGGCGATGGCTACGGGCTGATCTGGCCGCGCCTGTTCGATACCCTGCTCGGCAGCCTGATCGCCGCCGCCGCGGTGTTCCTGATCCTGCCGGACTGGCAGGGCCGGCGTCTGAACCAGGTGGTCGCCAACACCCTCAGCTGCAACAGCGACTACCTGCGCCAGATCATGCGCCAGTACGACAGTGGCAAGCACGACGACCTGGCCTACCGCCTGGCCCGGCGCAACGCCCACAACGCCGATGCCGCGCTGTCGACCACCCTCTCGAACATGCTTCTGGAGCCCGGCCACTTCCGCAAGGATGCCGAGACCGGCTTTCGCTTTCTGATCCTCTCGCACACCCTGCTGAACTACCTGTCCGGCCTCGGCGCCCATCGCGAAAGCCTGCCTGACGATGCCAGCGATGCGCTGCTCGAGCGCGCCGCGGAGCAGCTGGCGGCGAGCCTCGACGACCTGGCCACAGCGCTGGCACAGAACAAGCCGGTGGCCATCTACAGCGAAGAGGAAGAAGCGCTGGCGCAGCAGCTCGAACAGATTCCGGAGGAGATGGACGATGCCCATCGCCTGGTGCAGACCCAGCTCGGGCTGATCTGCCGTCAGCTGGCGCCGCTGCGCAGCATGGCCGCGCACCTGATCAAGCAGCAGCCGGCGCAGCGCTAGTACCGGGGCAAAGCTTCCGGGGCGGGCATGCCGTGGCGGCGAAAGATCGCCGCGTAGCTGCCGTCCTCGACCATCGCGGCGATCTCGCGCTCGAAGGTCGCCACGATGTCGGTCGCCTGCGGGTGGTCGCTGCGCACCACCAAGGACAGCCCGGCCCGCCTGAACTCGCCTGGGACGAAGGAGAGTTCATCCCGCTCATGGCCCAGCTCGCGCTCGAGATGGAACAGCACGGTGCGCTCGTCCTCCAGCGTCAGGTCGACACGGCCGGCAAGCACCATCGCCGCCGCCTGGACGAAACTGGCAGCGTAGCCCTTTTGCAACCGCGCGTTGTCGTCCAGCTCGTCGCTGTACATGTAGCCCCGGCTCAAGGCGATCGAGTGGCCGATCAGACTATCGAGGCCGTCATAGCGAAAGTCGCTTCCGCGTCGCTGGACCCAGCGCATCCGGTTGATCAGAAAGGGGCGGGAGCTCAGCGTGTAGTCGACGCGCTTGAGCGTCGGCCAGCCATTGACCATGTCGTAGCTGCCGCTGCGCAGGCCGAACAGAGCGCGCTCCCAGGGCACCTCGATGTACTCGACCCGGTAGCCCCCGCGTTCCAGCGCGGTACGGATCAGCTCGACGGACAGCCCTTCGCCGGGCAGGCTCTTGTCCGTATAGGGCGGCCAGACGTTGCCGGCCAGACGAAGCACTTCGGCCGGCAGCGAAGCGCTTGCCAGCAGCAGCATCAGTCCGATCAATCGTCGCATGGCCATCACGCCCACCCGCCCCTCTGGCAAAGCGCTATCAGCTCATCAGAACACAACGCAGGTCGATTGACGTCGGCGCCTCGTCGGATGCCTGGCTGCAGCGAAACCGCGAGCGGAGTACCATCGCGCGTTTTCCGGCGAGGTAACACAGTGGTGCAGACTGACGTGGTGGTAATCGGCGCCGGCGCCGCCGGCCTGATGTGTGCATTCACCGCCGCCGCGCGCGGCCGCCAGGTGCTGCTGCTGGACCACGCCAATAAGGCGGGCAAGAAGATCCTCATGTCCGGCGGCGGGCGCTGCAACTTCACCAACCTCTATACCGAGCCGGCCAACTTCCTTTCCAGCAACCCGCACTTCTGCAAGTCTGCCCTGGCGCGCTACACCCAATGGGACTTCATCGAGATGGTCAGCCGCCACGGCGTGCCCTATCACGAGAAGAAGCTCGGCCAGCTGTTCTGCGATAACAAGTCCAGCGACATCCTCGAGATGCTGCTGGACGAATGCGCGCAGGCCGGCGTGGATCTGCGCCTGGACACCGCTGTGACGGCGATCGAGCGGCTCGATCAGGGGTATGCGCTGCAGACCGGCATCGGCGCGGTGCGCTGCCAGTCGCTGGTGATCGCCACTGGCGGGCTGTCGATCCCGACCCTCGGCGCCAGCGGCTTCGGCTACCAGATCGCCCGCCAGTTCGGCCACAACGTGCTGCCGACCCGCGCCGGGCTGGTGCCATTCACCATCACCGACCCGCAACTCAAGACCATCTGTAGCGAACTGTCCGGCACCTCGGTGGAGGATTGCCTGGTCAGCTGCAACGGGCAGAGCTTTCGCGAGAACATCCTGTTCACCCATCGCGGCCTGTCCGGACCGGCGATCCTGCAGATCTCGTCGTTCTGGCAGCCAGGCGACGTGGTGCACATCAACCTGCTACCGCACCTCGAGCTCGGCGAATGGCTGGTGACGCAGAAGCAGGAAAGGCCGAACATCGAACTGAAAACGCTGCTCGGCGAAGTCTTCACGCGCAAGATGGCCGGGCTGCTGTGCGAGCACTGGTTTGACTCCCGACCGTTGAAGCAGTACGGGCCCAGTGAGCTGGAGGCGATCGCGAACAAACTGGCGGACTGGCAGGTGGTACCCGCGGGGACTGAGGGTTACCGGACGGCGGAAGTCACGCTGGGCGGGGTGGATACCCGCGAAGTATCGTCCAAGACCATGGAATCGCAGAAGTCGCCGGGGCTGTACTTCGTCGGCGAGGTACTGGACGTTACCGGCCACTTGGGCGGGTTCAATTTCCAGTGGGCCTGGGCATCCGGCCACGCCGCCGGCCAGTTCGTCTAGCGGACGCTGCCGGAGCAGGCCGCCCGGATTACTCGTTGGTCCGGTTGGAGGGTGGCGAAATCTCCCGCGGCCCCGCCGGGTCGGTCGCGGTGTTCTGATATTCCTGCTGGTTGCGGGTGTTGTTGTCGTACGCAGATCTTTCATCGTCCGGCGAGCAGCCCAGCAATGTGAGGGCAGCCAGCGCGCCGGCTAACGCATGTATCGGCTTCATCTTCGTCTCCGGTTGAGGGCACCCCCGCATGTGCGGAGGCGCCTGGATCAGATGCGCGGCGGTTACTGGGAAGTGCCGGTGCCAGTGCTCGGTGCGGTGCCCGAACCGGACTCGGTGCCCAGACCGCTGCCGTTGTCGGCCGGTGGGGTTGCCATGCCGCCGGAAGTGCCGGTGCCAGTTCCGGTGCTTGGTGCGGTGCCGGTACCAGTGCCGGTGTCTGCAGGCGGCGTGGTGGTGTTGGTGGAAGGCGCGGCAGGCTGCTCGGTAGTCGCTGGCGGCGGAGTCGGCTCGCGCTCGCGGTCTTCATCCGGACCGCAACCTACCAGCAGAAGTCCGAGCACGGGGGGCAGCAGATAGCTAAGACGCATGATTAACCTCCTTCAGAGTGAACCGGCGGGTGGCCGGCAATCGCTTGAATCGTCAGATTCACAGAAGGTTGACCCTTTCTTGGCGCAAGAGTGCCCTGCCCGCCTGGTCGGTTATCCGCAGCGCAGCTCGATCAGCCCGGCAGGACCTCAGTTGACAGGCGCTCCGCTGCCGCCGGACGCCGCAGGCTCCATAGGCCGTCCAGACACCGCTCGCCATCGAACAGCCGCTGCAACTCCGCCGCCGGGCGCGGCGGGCTGAGCCAGTAGCCCTGAATCGTCCGGCAACCCTCGGCGCCGAGAAAGACCACCTGCTCGCACCGCTCCACGCCCTCGGCGACCACCGCAAGGCCCAGGCTCTGGCCGAGCCCGATGATCGCCCGACTGATCGCCACCGAATCGGTATCTGCCGGCGCCGCGGCGATGAAGCTGCGATCGACTTTCAGGACATGCAGGGGGTAGCGCTTCAGGTAGCCGAGCGAACAGTAGCCGGTGCCGAAATCGTCCAGCGCCAGACGCACACCCAGCGCCGCGATCTCGCGCAGGCAACTGAGCATCATCTCGCTGTCGTGCATCAGCAGCGTCTCGGTGATCTCCAGCAGCAGACTCTGCGGCGGCAGCCCGGTTTCTTGCAGTACGCGCGCCAGCAGCTCGGCGAAATCAACCTGCTGCAGCTGACGTATCGACAGATTGACCGCGCAGTACAGCAGAGGCTGTCCCGCCTGCTGCCAGCGGCGGACCTGCCGGCAGGCTTCGCGCAGCACCCACTCTCCGACCCGGACGATCTCGCGCGACTCCTCCAGCACCGGAATGAATTCGTTGGGCGCCACCGCCTTGTCATTGAAACGCCAGCGCAACAGTGCCTCGACGCCAAGCAGATAGGGTTGATCGCCCACCACCCGGCAGATCGGCTGAAAGTGCAAGGTGAATTCGCGGCGAGTCAGCGCCTGCGCCAATGCGCTTTCGAGTTCCAGCTGGCGAGCCGCCTTGCTGTGCAGACCATCGCAGAACAGGGCGAACTGGTCCTTGCCGGCGCTCTTGGCCCGGTACAGCGCCAGATCCGCCGCCTGCAGGGCATTGAGTGCCTGTCCGTCGCGCTGCAACGGCGCGATGCCGATGCTGGCGCTGACCGACAGGGTGCGCTCGCCCAGCTGCAGCGGCTCGCGCAGGGCAACCAGCATGCGCTGGGCAACCCGCTCGGCGTCGGCTTCGCAGGCCAGGTCGCCGAGCAGGGCGACAAATTCGTCACCGCCGAAACGCGCCAGGTGATCGCCCGGCCGCAGGCAGCGCAGCAACCGCTGCGCCACTTCGACCAGCACCTTGTCGCCGGCGCCATGTCCGAGGCTGTCATTGATCAGCTTGAAACGGTCCAGATCGACGAAGAGCAATGCGGCGGCACGCCCATGCGGGCGTTGCTGAACCTCCTTGAGCAGCTCTTCCAGGTGCAGGCGGTTGGCCAGCCCGGTCAGCGAATCATGGCGCGCCGCATGCCGCAGGCATTCCTCTGCCGCCTTGCGTGCGCTGATGTCAGTCTGCGAACCGGCCAGGCGCAGCGTGCCCAGCTCGCAGCGCTCGGCGACGCCGCGCAGCAGCACCCAGAGGTACTCACCGCGTTCGGTGCGCACCCGGTACTCGTGGGTCAGCGAGGCGGTGTGTCCGTTGAGATGATCGGCGATGGCCTCGCGCAGGCCCGGCAAGTCGTCTGGATGCACCCGTCCGAACCAGTCGCGGCTGGTGTAGTCGGGCTGCGACGGCATTTCCAGCATGGAGGTCCAGCGCTCGGACAGGTGCAGCCGGTCATGCTCGATGTCCCATTCCCAGATGCCGTCTTCGGAGCCACGCAAGGCGCGGGTCAGACGCGCCTCGCTGTCTTCCACCGCGTGCCGCTGAGCGGCGCTGTAGGTGTCGATGGCCAGAATCATGTCGAAGAAGACGATCTTCAGCAGGCTGTCATAGGCCGCCTGCTGCTCGCCTTCGCCCAGCAGGGCCCGCAGCATGTCCGACAGGTACAGCCGGTAAGCGCCGAGATACCATTCCAGATCGACACCGACGCGCTGGTGCACCAGGCCGACCAACAGGCGGTCGCGAACGTAGTCACGTTCGTACGGGCCGTTCCAGAGTCGCCGGTAGTACTCCTGCTGACGCTGCTTGAGACGTGCCAGGCCGACCCCATCGTTCTGCATGACCGTTGGCTGGCCGAACGTGGCGAGATGCGTATAGAGCCGCTCGATGAAGGCGTGATGAGCCGGCTCAAGCTCCGCGGCGAGCCGATTCAGGCGTAGCGCATCAGCGGTCTGCCATTGTAGGAAACGCTTGCGCGTCATGATCTGATCGAGTCCCAGACCAACCCGATGCAGCAGTGACCTCAGCTCGTCTTCCATGCCCGCCCCTGTCGATGCTGGCGCAACCACACTTCCACACCAGGCTTACAGCCAGCTGAGTGTGGTGAGCGCGCCAAGTGATGCTATAAAGCCATCAAGGGTCGCAGCGACGCTTCGTCGCATTATTGATACACGTCAGCAAAGACGATGGTCCGCTCGGAACCTAGGAGGTCGGGGATACCGGGCCGAGCGATCCCGGTATCCAGACGAACGGATCAGGCGGCCTGCTTGCCAGCCATCTCCTTCTTCAAGCGGGTGCGCAACTGGCTCATCTGCTCACCCATCTCCTCGAGTCGCTTGGCATCGAACAGTTCTCGCGCCTGCGGGAACATCTCCGACTCCTCCTCCTCGATATGGTGCTCGAGCAGTTCCTTGCATACCTTGGCGCGCCCGGAGAATTCCACACTTCCGGGGTCGGTGGCCTTGAGATCCGGTAGCACCAGCGAATCGACGGCGCGATGCTCTTCCTTGGCCTCGTGGAACATCTTCAGTTCTTCCTTGCCGCCCGCTTCCTTGTAGGCCGGATAGAGGATCTGCTCTTCGAGCTGGGTGTGAATGGTCACTTCCATTTCCAGCTTGCTCAGCAGATCGGTGCGCGTCTTCACGGCGCGCTCGGTGGACTCGGTCAAGCGCGTCAGCAGGTCCTTCACGCGCTCATGGTCCTCAATCAGCAGGTCAATGGCGTTCATGTGTTGTCCTCTTCAGCTTCACGGCAAAGGAGCCGAACCGCGACGTTCGGCTCGCAGGGCTGCGGCGTGGGCGGCAGCCGGTAACGGCTCAGGCGTACTCGTATGTCGGCAGTGCGGTACGGCTCTGGCTCTGCAGATGCGCGATGGATGGAGACATCCCGGCCTCCAGTGCCAGATCCCGGCGAACCGAGCTGACGACCCACTCCAGTTGAATCTTCGTCTGGGTCTGCCCCTTCGACAGCGCTCGCTTGACCAGCGTGCGGTCATCGTTGCGCAGGGTCAGCAGCAAGCCGCCATCCGGGCGTGGCTCGGTGAGTACTTCGAACTCAGGGAAAGCGGCAGTGAGGAATTGTTGTGCAGCGGTCATTGTTCTGTACTCCAGTAAAGTTCCAGCGAACATTACGGGAGCAGCGTTCGTGCCAATCGCGGATTATTATTTTTATTCTTATAAAACAATGAGTTAAGTAAAAATCACATTTCATCCGACCGTGCAAAACGCAACATGAAGTGTGACGCAGCTTGCATTCTGCGGCCTGCGCTACCGCTAAGCCTTGCGCCAGACGCTCGCCAGCCAGGGCTGCTGGGCACGCGGCAAGCCGGCCGGACGATAGTAATGCTCGAGCTCGGTGAAACCGGCAGTCAGCACCCGCTGGCGCCAGGCAGGCCAGTCGTACCAGACGCCGTAGCGGTCGCCGCTCCATCCTTCCTCGTTGTGACCGCGCGGATTGGAACAGAACAACACCCCGTCCGGCCTCAGGGTTTCGTGCAGCTGCGCCAGCACCCGAGGTAGCTCACTGCTGGGCACATGAAACAGCACCGCGTTGGCGAATACACCGTCGAACGACGTTGACGGCAGCTGCAGCTGCAAGAGGTCTTGCTGCCAGACCTCACAGCCGCTCTCGGCGCGGGCCATGTCGACGAATGCCTCTGTGCCATCCAGTCCTACGGCTACATGCCCTCGCGCCTTGAAAGCCCTGAGATCGCGCCCAGGACCGCAACCGAGATCAAGGATGCGCAGGGGAGGCTCGGCCCGAATGTGACGCAGAAGGGCATCAATGTTCTGGCTGACGTCATGTTCGCGCGTGCCCTCTCGAAAGGCCTGTGCATTGCTTCGGTAATGATCGAGCGTGCGCTGTGCCGCGCTCCACGGGTCGCTCATGGTCTCTCCTGCAAGAATGATCAAGGGCAACCCTAGCGCGGCTGGGCGCCGCGAGCCAGCCCACACGCTCCCAGCTGGGCGCCCCCGGCTAGGCGCCCCCAGCTAGGCGCCCCCAGCTAAAGTCGACATTGAGCGCAGTGCTGAAAGCGTCGAGTATGATCGCAAGCGTGCACCAGCGCACAGCGGCAGCCGACACGACGACCGTTCAGCCGCAGGACTGAAACTTGCAGCGCGTAACCTGTCGAAACCCTGTCCGGCTCCTTGCTACGGGCGGGCATGCAGCACGTAACGCAACATCGAGACCCACCATGAATCACGCCCTGCCAAAAATCGTACTGCTCGTCGAAGACGAGCCGCATATCCTCAGCCTGCTCTCGGACTATCTGGCCAGCGAGGGCTATCAGGTGCTGGAAGCGGACAGTGCGCCCAAGGCTTTCGAAATCCTGGCGACCAAGCCACATCTGGATCTGCTGGTCACCGACTTCCGCCTGCCGGGCAACGTCTCGGGGGTAATGATCGCCGAGCCCGCGCTCAAGCTGCGACCAGAGCTCAAGGTGATCTTCATCAGCGGCTACCCCATCGAGATCTACGAATCCGGCAGCCCCATCGCCCGCTCGGCGCCAGTGCTGGCCAAGCCCTTCGCGCTGGATACGCTGCGCTGCCAGATCCAGGAGCTGCTCGCCAGCTGAGTACTGCCGGCGCGCAGAAACGAAAAAGCCCGCAAACCAGAGCGTGTGAAAACGCACTGACGCCAGAAAAATCCAACGCCCCGACTGGTTCGGGGCGTTGGTGTTTTTGATGCTTGGAAATGGAAAGCGGGATTTA